>Ga0209542_10016416_pt1 | contig 12290 bp, 19 predicted proteins | sample RifCSPhighO2_01_FD_184028 | JGI IMG/M metagenome (GOLD analysis project Ga0209542, IMG submission 184028) | Soil microbial communities from Rifle, Colorado - Rifle CSP2_plank highO2_0.1 (SPAdes) (version 2) | ecosystem: Environmental > Terrestrial > Deep subsurface > Rock core/Sediment ...
CTCTCCAGCGGAATGATTTTAAATAGATTTAACTTTTAACAATCATGCGCTTAAAATTAAAGGTTCTTAAAATCTTTACTGGCAGACCAGTAATATTTTTACATGAATCTTCTGCAAAAAAGATAGGAGTTCACACAGGAGATCGAGTCTCAATTAAAAAGAATGGAAATTCATTAGTTGCAATAGTAGATTTAGTTCGAGGTCTTATCAAAAAAAATGAAGCAGCAGTATCTGAAGAGTTAAATCTAGCGCTCAAAGGACATAATAAGGGATATATTGAAGTTATGCCTTCAGAAATTGCAGAGAGTTCTTCTATATTGCATGATCAATTTGAATGTAATCAATATTCTCAAAAAGATCTAGAAAAAATTATGAATGATATCGTAAATAATTTATTGACAGAAGCAGAAATAGCTTATTTTATATCTGGAATGGTCCACTGCAAATCATCAATAAAAGAAATAATATATTTAATAAATGCGATGGTAAAAACAGGAACTAAAATATCTTGGAAATATAAAGTGGTAGCAGACAAACATTCTATCGGAGGCATAGCCGGAAATAGAACTACGCCGATAGTAGTTTCTATATGCGCATCAGCAGGAGTCATAATGCCTAAAACTTCTTCAAGAGCAATCACTTCAGCTGCTGGAACGGCAGACACAGTTGAATCAATTTCTCCAGTAAATCTATCGGTTTCAGATTTAAAAAAAGTGGTGCATAAAACAGGGGCCTGTTTAGTTTGGGGCGGTTCTTTAGGACTTGCTCCAGCAGACGATAAATTAATTAGAGTAGAAAAATTATTGCGAGTCGACCCAGAATCACAACTTCTGGCTTCAATTTTAGCAAAAAAAGTTTCAGTCGGAAGCACTCATGTTTTGATAGACATTCCATATGGAGAAGGCGCAAAAGTATTAAAGGTTCAAGGTGAGAAATTAGGGCAGTTATTTGTTTTATTGGGAAAAAAATTAGGTCTTAAAGTTAAAGTTGTCTTAACAGACGGAAAAGAGCCTATAGGTCATGGAGTCGGTCCAATACTAGAAATAAAAGATGTTATCAGAGTTTTAAAACAAGATAATTCTCCAAAAGATTTAGAAAACAAATCTCTTTTCTTAGCTGGAAATATCTTAGAATTAGTTGGAAAAGTCAAGAAAGGTATGGGGATAATAAAAGCAAGAGAAATTCTCTACTCAGGTCAGGCATATAAAAAATTTTGTGAAATAATCTCAGCTCAAGGCGGAGACCCAAAAACATGGCTTCCAGAGGCCAAGTTTAATTATACTATAATTTCAAAACACAATGGAATAATAAAAAATATAGATAATAAAGACATCAATTATCTGGCTAGGATAACTGGCTGTCCAGTAGATAAAACGGCAGGGGTTTACTTATACAAGCACATAGGAGAATATATCCAAAAAGGTGAAAAAATAATAACTATATCCTCAGAATCAAATCAAAAATTGAAAGAAGCAGTCAAATTTTTCAAAAATCTCAAACCAATTGTAATTAAATAGTAAGACACAATCAACACAATCTTTTTATACCAAATCAATTAAAAAAGCATATGAAAAAAGATGAAACTTATATAACTGGCACAGTAAATTACATAAAAAGAAACCTTCAGAAAGGTTATGATAAAGATTCTCTCAAGTGGGCTTTAATAAATCAAGGCAACAGTCGTATTGAGGTCGACAAAGCATTCACACAGGCAGAAAAAGAAATTGCCAGAGATTCTTCAATCGAATCTCAACGCCTAGCGTCAATGCAACCTGCTCCAAGAATAGAGCCTATAATGCCAGAGGTAGAAAAGAAGAAAGGTTTTTTTTCCAGATTTTTTGGAAACTAAATTTTAATAAAATCTTTAAAACCCCCAATATAAAGATATAATACTATGAAAATTATTATTGTTAGACATGGAGAGACTTTAGGGAATATATCTGGAATTTATCAAGGTAATTCTCCAGGTAAACTATCTGAACCTGGAAAAAATCAGGCAAAAAAGTTAGCATTAAGATTAAAAGATGAGAAAATAGATCATATTTTTTCCAGTGATCTTACAAGAGCTATTGAGATACTAGATGAAATAAAAACCCATCATTCAAATATTCCATTTACTCTTACTAAAGAATTAAGAGAAGTTAATTTTGGTTCATGGGAGGGCAAAACTAAACAAGAATTAGGTTTCAAAGAAAGTTATAAGCCCCCATTGCCCAAAGACGCCGAAACCAAAGAAGAACTGTATAATCGTGCTAAAGCATTTTTAGAAGAAATAAATCAAAAATATGAAGATAAGACAATATTATTAGTTACTCATAATGCAACCATTAAAGCACTAATTGCGGTTCTAAATGGCAAAAGTTATGAAAATATAAAAAATATGGAAACCCAACACAATACTGGAGTAAATATATTTGAATCCTCTACAGATGGCAACTACAAGAATACTTTGTATAATTGCAAGGCACATTTAGACTAAAAATATCATCAAGCATAGAACTAATCCTGCCAGAACAAGAAAAAAAGTTTTCTCCAGATTTTTCGGGGATTAATAGCCCACAGGTGGTTTAATCTTATTTCCAAGCATTTTTATTTTCAAACTCTTTAACTGCTCATTAATTCCATCAACTTTTTTATTCAATTCCTCAAAAGACAGACGCCTTTCTTTCATTAAATCTCCAACATACTCTTCAGTCTTGTCATGTCAAAGTGTTTGATGACCTCACCATTCAGGCGTGGAACACTTTGAGCATCCAAAAATTTCAAATCAAACTCAAAAAATTTTTTGATAGTCATTTTTGAATTTCTGATTAATATCTTTCCATTTAATCCCTTTAAGCCACTCAGCAAAAACAGAATTATGAGAAATAATTCCTTTAATCATAAGAAGAGCTATCGAAGGATAGCTCAAAGTATCTGCCCAATAAGATGTGTTATCATTGCACATAATAGAATTATCTTTAGAACTATAATTTACTTTATAAAATTTATTTCCACTTGAAGAATAAACCTTAGCTCCATCAGCAAGGTCAAGTCCGATTCTTTTATCTCCAATACATCCAAGTGCCTCATAGACGTGTTTTCTCTTTGGAGATACTTTCCATTCCATAAAATATCAACTCCTCAAATATTTTTATATCTTTGTCTTATAGACAATTAGGTTGATTCAGTTACATGTTTTCCTAATTGTCTATTTAGAGATTTAGGAACAAAAAGTAAATCAATTATCCTAAATCTGTATAGCATATTCTTTCAAAATGCTCAAATCTCTCAATCTTATAAATTTCAAATCATATTGAACAGGTTTATCATTCTCCAAAACTCTTATTGCCTCATTTAAATCAAACCATTTTAAAACAAATCCCTGCTCTTTTTCTTCTCTTGTAAAATTAAATGATTGTTTTTTCTCAATAACTGAACAGACATAAACAAAAGATTCCTGTTTTTGAGGATATTTAGACTTGTATTCAATTGTTTTGCCAAGTTCTCTAATTATATTCGCAGTGCATCCAGTCTCCTCAAGAAGTTCTCTTTTTAAAGTTTCAATAATATCCTCTTCAGATTCAACCCCGCCCCCAGGAAGTTTATGATAATTATATTTAGATATTTCCAATATTGCAATCTTTCCAACAGAATCAATTAAAACTGCTCTTGCAGCCTTTCTTTCAGAAAATTTATCTGGAAAAGCAACTTTCTCCCCAGTAATCATCTCATCATCTATTACAATTACGGTTTTCATGTAAACGCCTGCGCCCGGAATACTTCAAAATATACTTGTTTTGAAGTCCCTGAAGTGACTTGTTCACTTCTGAGCTTCGATTCCGAATAACGCCTGCGCCCGGAATCGAACCGGGAAATCCCGAAGGAAGATAGTTCTCAAGACTATTGGAGTACCATTGTCCCACACAGGCATCTGTGTTAATAAAAGTTCTTTTTCTTTCTTATTTAAATATAACTGAATGTTATAATTTAGAACAGCTCAATAATAGAAAGAATTATATACTTCTAAAACCCATGTTTTTTATGAGTTTCGGAATTGGTAGGCCGGAATGGGAAGTTCAACTTGAACGTGCAAGAAATCCCTTTCCATCGTTTGAACCAGAATGGGAAGTTCAACTTAGAAACGCAAGAAACCCTATTCAACTATTTAGTGTTAGTTCTGCTTATTTAGAAAATTGCAGACATGGACCAACAGGGTATATTCCTTCAGAACCAACATTAGCTCAAAGATTGATAAAAGCAGATGAAGAGTGGGATATACATCGCCTTGAGACTGGAAGAAAACTCCTATCTTCAGGTATGCCTCCACAATTTGCTTGGGAGGAGAATGCTTTATCATTTACAGAAAGAACAATAGGTGTTAAGAGGAAGTCAACAGAACAATATATCCCTACGAGTGTTTTTCCTCCAGAAGAGATTACAGGATTTAAGACAAGAGTAAATCAATCCCTTAGATATCAAGGGATAGAACCTCTAGTTCCAGACCCAAGGCCTTCGTATAAACTAAAATCTTTTTTAGAACCAGAACAAGAATCTTTACTTGAGAGGATGTGGAGAGAAAGACTTGAAAAACTAGAGTTCCAGAAAACTCTTCGTAGTCTTATAAAGATAGATTCGCCAGCTCCAGAACCTCTAATTCCTAAACTGCCCCTCCCTTGGGAAGGAGAAGATCCAGAATCAAGATTATTAGCCTATAAAATAAATAAACGCACCACTGAGCTTTCAAATTCTAAATACTGGGAAGTTAATTCTTTTTCAGGTGTTTCGCCACCATTCACAACAAAACGCGGAACAACTGAATATCCAGGTACAGATTTATGGTCAAAGACTATTAGGGATGGTTCATATCTCATTGGAGAAAAAGGTTCAGGGACTCACACTCACATGGGCGTAGACCATAAAACTGGAAAAGATTTTGTTAGCATAAAAGATGAAACTAAGAAAAAATCTCTTTTTTTTACATTTCTAGAAAACATATTCTCTCTTTAATTGAATTTCAAATTTCCCCAATACAACTAAACTCACTTGGAGAAAAATCTACCTAAATGAAATTATTTGGCTATAAAAATTAAAATAAATTATTAGCCAAATAATGATGCAAGTCCAGCCGCAGATTCAGAAGGTCTCTCTTCTTTCTTCTCTTCCTTTGCAGGTGCAGCGTGTGCAACAGGTGCAGCGACAGCAACATTTGCATTCTCTAACTCAGCGCCAATATCAACGCCATGTAAGCTTGCAATTAATGCCTTAAGCTTTGATTCATCAACCTGGCTTCCAGTAGCGTGAATAACTTTTTTCAAATTCTCTTCAGTTACAGGATGTCCGAGTTTGTGCAATAACAAAGCTCCGTAAATATATTCCATTACATTCCCTCCTTTTTGGTTATAAGTTTTTTAATGGCTTTCTCTTCTCTTCCAGCTCTAGCTATAAAGTAAATAACTGTCTTTTGAGTAGGGTACTTAATATTAATTGCAAATCCCAACGCTTTACGAACAAGCTCTCTAACTTTATCAAGAGTTCCAGCTTTATCAATAATCAAGTTAGAGTAAGTCTTATCTTCTTTAGCATCATAAGCAATAATTGGAATAAATCCTACTTTCATAGGGCTCACATTCAACTTGCTTAAAACACTAGCAACGTTTGCCTTAATTGCTTCGCCAGATTTAGCAACAATAGACCCTTTAATTATTTCTAATTTTCCATCCGTGACTTTAACTTTCAATCCAACACCAGATAATTCAGAAATAGCAGGACCTGCAACTAAATCTGTTGGCCCAGGCTCAACTTCAATGTCAAAAGGTGCGATATCCCCAGTTTTAGCTCTTCTGGAGCTCTGAAAATCCATTAAAATGCTAGATAACTCAAAAGGCTCAGTGTCAGAAAAAAGCAAAACATAATCTGCATCAAGATGCTGTTTCAAAATCTGTATAGAACCTTTTTCAGTTGCCTCAATTGCTTTTGAAATTGCGCTCTTTTTAGCAACTTTAAGTTCTGCAAGTCCTCTCATCTTTTTCTTTATTTCGTTAAACTGTCTTCCCGGAAGTCCTCTAGAAGATGCAATCATTATAGTTCTATTGCGCTTCATCAAATTAGCCAAATCTTTTACAATCTGCTTTTTCTCATCAGAAACAACAGTCACGCGAACATTTTTTTTATCAGCCATTTACTTAACCTGCGCCTCTATAGGTTTTGTCATTGTAAGCTTTATCAAAACATTCTTAATATTATCAACTTTCAAAGGCAAAGATTGCACAATTCCTTCATAAATTGATTTAATATTTTCAATGACTTTATCATCAGACATGCTTAATTTTCCAACCGCTATTTTAACATTAGCTTCCTTAACTCTAATCTTAGCAGACTTGGAAATTTTAGCAATAGTATTCTTAATCTCTTCGGCGTTGTCTTTCATCATAACTCCCAATTGAGGAGAAGGCATCTTACCTGTAGGTCCTAAAACTTTACCGAAAGAACTAGCAACAGACGGCATCAGAGAAGCATGCGCAATAAAGAAGTCATACTTTTTAACAAGATTTTTCATAGCCAACTTATCATTATATCTTGCAAACTCAGGCTTAGTAATTGTAGGGACAAGATCGCTCTTTTCATTAAGGAATGCGCAAACACTCTTATCTTTGAATTTATTTGGCACAGAAACAACAAAAGACAAATTAGTCTTGCGGAAATCCATTCCTTTCAGATTTACAATTAAGTCAAAAGTCTGATCAAACTTTCTTTCCTTCAATGCTCTCAATTCGCCTATAGCTTTATTCAATTCCATTTTCGTATTTGTGTCTTCTACAGTCTGCTTCAACACCCATAAGTCAGGTTAGTCAAAGATGTAGTTTAATGACAAAGTTCTTTGATAAAAGTGGTTTATAAGCTTTGCGGGTTGAAATTATTTTTTGACTCTTTTTATTAAATCTTTAAATCTTTCGTCTTGTAGATTGACCTCTAAAGATCGATGGGTTTGAGAGGAAATTCTAAAATAAGCAACAGGAAAAGAAATAAAATCCATATCAAATATTCTTGATCTGCTTTCCAAATAATAAGCATTTACATGTTTTTTTTGACAAGTTTCTAACATAGTTTGAATTTCGAAATCTTTCTCTTCTTCTAGGACTCTTTCATTCAATAAATCATAACCTAATATCAAACCTGCTTCAACCCCAGTTATTACATCATGTACTTTTCTACTACCAGATTCAGGAGGTTCAATACCAAACAGATAAGTATCGGGCTCAAGTCCAGCAGAACGAGGATTATTGCATCTAAGGATATCAAGCGCTAAAAATGTAGGTTCTACTACTCTCCCTCTAGAAGTTACAAATCTCTTACTCTCATTAGTGTATAATCTCCTAGGAATTCTCTTATTAGCTTCAATTAATTCATCTACAAAAGATTTAATCATATTTTAAGTCTTAAATCTTGATTTATAAATCTGTTGTTCAATTTGTCTAAAATCAGGGCATAATGTCTACTCCGCGCAAAAACTACTTTGTTCAATCTAAAACCGCGCAGAAAGTGAAAAAAAGTAGAAAAGAACGTTTTTACACGGGAAATCAACCGTGCAAAACCTTTCTTTATAAAATCAAATCCGCGCAAAACGAGTTTTTCTTTTATTTGGTCTGCCCAACACTTATTTAAGGAACAATTTTCTCTGGAATCTATGGATTTTAAAGACTTGCAAGAGTTAAGGGAGAAACTCCACGAAATATCAAAAAAAGGCTTTATCAAGAGCCATAGAGCAAACAACACAGGGATAGGCAAGACTTTAGAAGATGAAATGGGTATAAAGGAGAATAATCTCGCAGAACACGACTTTACAATCGGAAATCGGCTAGTTGAGTTAAAAGCTCAAAGAATAGACGCAGGAACTCCAGTAACTCTATCTACAAAAGAACCAACTTGGAAATTTAATAAATTTGAGGTCATAAAAAGAACAGGATATTCTGACAAGAAAGGCAGGCAAGCTTTAAAGATAATACTTTCAACTAAGGGTTATAATCCAAAAGGATATAAATTAAAAATAAAAGGGCTATTTAATAAAAGAATTGCAATAATTCATCATAAATTAGGAGAAGTTTGTTTTTTTGACTTTAGGAGACTAATAAACATAATAAGGAGCAAGTTAGGCAATAATGTTCTTTTAGTTCTTGCAGATGTGCAGAAGAAAGGGAAAGACGAATATTTTAATTATAAAGAAGCAACTTATTTTTCAGGTTTCAAAGAAAAAGCTTTTAAGAAAATGATAGCAGATGGCAGAATAATTTGGGAGTTTAGACTTCACTTAAAATCAGACACTGCCATTAGGGACAATGGTTCTGGTTTTCGAACAGGAAGAAAAAACATATCCTCTATGTATGAAAAAGAAATAAAGATTATTTAGTTTTTCTGAAGAACAAAAATAAATTCATTGCACATTGTAGTTGCTTTTTGTCCTATTTTATTGCTGGGAGAATTTAATTTAGGCATTCTTTTATTTGGTATTTCTCGCTCATGAGTTGTTATATATTCATAGTCTCCCTTCGCTTTAAACATTTCAGTCATTATTTTATCTGTTGGTATATTAATCCCCTTTACTGTTCTATTGCCAACAACAAAACAAACATAACCTCTTTTAGCCATAACTCTATTTAATTGAGTAACACACTTGTCAAAGTCTTCATAGAAACTTAAAACTTCTCTTGCTCTTTTTGAATCTATATATGCTATTTTGCCTATTATTTCTTTTAAAGTTGGAGAATCTATTTTAACATTTAATTCTTTAGTTGCTTTACCGCCTAAAAGTTTATTGTCTAGGCTAGCAACGTTTTCGTAATCTAACCACTCCAAAGCTAATCTTGAAAATTGACCGTAAGCTACAGTAGTTTTGCTATCTCCATATGGTGGAGAAGTTACAATCAAATCAATGCTCTTATCATTAATGGGTAAATTTTCCATAGAGCTAAAATTATGTATTTTTACGTTTGTCTCAGTTCTAGCTCCAATATATTCTCTCACTCCAGCAATATTCTTCAAAGTTATCTTCTCAAATATTTTAAAGACATCTGGGCTATATTTCTCTAGTTTCTGTTCATCCATTCTATAAAGTTTAAATTCTCCGTTTCTTGTATTTGATGCATTTCTAACAGTTTCAGAGAAGCAGACTAAAAAGAAATCTTTAATGTCTTTATCTTCTATTTTGTTAATTGCAGTTTTTATAATTGATAACTTTTCTATAACTTTAGGTTTAAACCAAAAATCTATATTCTTGAAATTAGGAGTTTTATCTCGTTCATTTGAATTTAAGATATTTTCCAATATAGGTTCTAGCTTTTTTACATTTAAAGAGGTAGACTTAACTTTGGAAATTAAGATAGCCAATGGGTTTAAATCAAAACCATAGGCTTCCTTTATTGTGGGAACTAAAGATGCTTCCACTAATGATGTGCCAGAGCCACAAAAAGGGTCTAGTAACGTCTTGGCATCTTTTCCATAAAGATAAATTAATCTCCTAGCTATCTGAGGTATCATCATAGCAGGATAAGTATGCAAACCATGAGTAAACTCTTTAGTATCTGCTTTTTTGAAATCCCAATTAGTAAATAATTCTTGCTCTTTTTGTGTCATCATCATACCATTAAGCTCCATCTTTAATTATTTTATGTTAGTCTATTCAAGTATCAAGATTATATAAATCTTTCGGTACCGTAATAACTAAAATGACCTATTCTCTTTCAATGATAATCCTATGGCTTTCAACCTTTGCTTTTAATTCTTTTCCAATCAAATCTGACTGTTCAGCAACCTCTTTTGGCAAATTAACTATATATTTTGAATACTCTTTTTTATTCACTTTTTTTGATAAAACTTTAATTATTCTCATATTTAGTTATGGTACCTACTTTATATAAATATTATCTCCTTTTAAAATTCTGGAGACTTTACTCCAGCTTCAGCTCTTCTATATGCTAACTGCATGGGGCGTTCTTGTTCAACCTTTGCTTGGGCTATTTTTGCCCTTTCCTTCTCTTTGTCAAGTTCTGTAATCTTTTTCATAAAGACCGTAACTTTTTGAATTTGAGTATCTGAGTTATTGGTTTTTACTGAACCCCCCAATCCCATTATTTTAGCGCCCCCTTCTCCTTCAGTTCCAACAATAGCTATTGCATTAAGCTCCATTTTTGTATGGGCTTCAGATTCAGAACAAGTTATATATCCTTTATTTGTCAAAGCTGTTTCTAGCCCATCTATAAAGCTACTAACAAAGTCTTTTACTGGACTGCCAATATTAAAATAAGTATCAGACATAATTTAGAGAGGTTTATTCGTCTTTTATATTTTATTGTATTACAGACACTATTTATACGATGTAAACTTTATCACCTATTAAGATAAGACTATCAAGAGACGTGAGGTTTACAATATTTTAATTTAAATTTTTTAGATACGCAAAGTCTTTTATAGGGCACAATATCTTCTTTTTCGAGATTTATTAAAGTCTCATTAAAATAGGAGTGAAGTGATATACAATTACATAAAGTTAAAAGGAATTAATGGTTTTAAAGCGAAAGCTACAAACAAAACAACTAAACCTCCTTTAAACCATAGAGGAATAGTTGTTGGGTTTAATAAACATTTCGTAATGAAAAAACACCAACAACTGAAAGGAGGTTTATTAGTATGGACGTTAATTCTTTAACGAACTTTTTTGTTCCTATAATTATCATTTTAATATTTATAGCGATTATTGCTTCTATAATTGCAAGCATAAAAAAACTTTTCGGATAGGTAGAACAATTTATTTTACCGAAAGGCTAATATTTATTTTTATTATTTTATAACCTCATTCTTTTGATGGATGTTGATGGCAAACGTACTGATATTTGTATCTATTTAGGAGTCTTAAGTTACTCGAAGATAAATATTTTTTGCATTTTTTATCAGCGATGATTAGCCTCAGAAAATTAAGCAAGTACATACTAATTCTTATAATCTAAATTTACTTGCTTTTGTAAGTTGAGGATATTTTTCATAAACATGAGCTATTAAAGCGTAATAAGTTAACCTATTAAATTTATTCTTTATTTTCATTATCTTTTCTTTAACTTCAGGTTCTAGGCTTTCCATCAATTTTGCCACGATGGTATTATACGAATCTGCCACAGAATAAACTGAAAATGTTTTACTTTTTCCTTCATTTATGATGCCATTTTTTATTAAATTATTTAGGTCTTCATAAATCTCAAAACTACATGGCCCAAAATCATAAGGTAAAAAATTGTACTGAAATTTGTCGCCTAATTCCATCTTCAAAAGAAATGCCTCTTTCATCAGCTTTAGGCTTCCATCAATAGGTTCACTAAATCCAGTGGAACCGGTCGCACCAATCAATGAAACTAAAAGAAGTTGTCTCCTAGAAAGTTCTTCAAATCTCATCGCAATCCAACCCCATCATCATTATCAATATAAGCAACAGGCTTTTTATTTGTTTCTATATTTAATAGACTATCTTTTGAAAGGGCTTTAATTTCTTCTTCATTTAAAGCTTTCATGAGGGCTGGTTCTACCTTGCTCCAGTTTTGATCCAATCTTCTTCTAATATCTTTTCTTGTAGTATAGCTTGTTTTTAATGCAGCTATTTCCCCTTCTTTTATAGTCTTAATTTCTCCATTATTATCTATCATCTTTATGTGAATTTCTCCACCAACATAATTATCAACATCTTCAGTATCTCTAATAACTGAGTAGACAAGGTACTTTGAATCTTCTAAACTTAAGTTAGGTCTATAAGCATCTTTTAGTAGTACTTCTGCATAAGGCATTCCACTTCCAACAGCTATATAGTCATATACTTTTTCACTAGAACCATCTATCCCAAAATGGCAAAGAAGTGGGGTACCCTTTTTACAGCTCCCAAAAACAAAATCGCCCGAAGGCATATTATTAAGATTACCAAACATGTTATTATGTTTTGTTATTTGTTTTTGCATTATGCCAAAAATTACTTGATCAATTTGTTCAGTTATTGATTCAAGCCCATAATCTTGGGGAAAGCTTTGTAAAGCCAAATTTAATTTTTCCTCTATTTCTTGTAAAACCGATACATGCCCTGCTCCAGCAAAAACAATACATCCATTTTTCAGTTCTATAACTTTTGGGTTCTGCCGATTTATTCTTTTTAATTCTGTACCCATTGTAGTTTGGCTATCAGATCCTATTATTATCCCATCTGGACAAACAACTCCTATAATTAAAGTCATCAAGTATTAAAAAAATTGCCTATTTACCTGAGTTTTCCCTAGTTTTTA
>Ga0209542_10016417_pt1 | contig 12290 bp, 13 predicted proteins | sample RifCSPhighO2_01_FD_184028 | JGI IMG/M metagenome (GOLD analysis project Ga0209542, IMG submission 184028) | Soil microbial communities from Rifle, Colorado - Rifle CSP2_plank highO2_0.1 (SPAdes) (version 2) | ecosystem: Environmental > Terrestrial > Deep subsurface > Rock core/Sediment ...
GCATTATACCACGGACGAGGTACGCGAGTATACGCGTGTAGAAAAGTCAACGCTCGCACTATTGTACAAGGCCGAGCTTGACGAGGCGCGAGCTGATTGAACCCATTTGCCTGCCAAGAGATTCTGCAAGTGTTTTCACTTTCTCACCGGAGAGATAGCGCCGGCGGAGGTCCGTGTCCTCTTCTTCGCTCCACGGGCGATACGCATTTCTGTGTTTCTGGCGGATGTCGGCAAGAGAATATTTCTTTGGAGAATCCGAGGTGCCTTTTACACGCTTTGCTCTTTGGACACGACTCTCATTAACGGACATGTCAGGCTCTCTTCCGCCGCAAGCGACGACAAAATTATACTTGAGCGCGTCGTGTTCTTTCTTCGGCATGTCTTCAAACGCTTTTCTCGCAGAAGCCGAGCGCAATTTGAAATCCCTGTCGCGCTTCGCAACTTCCGGATGCACCTCTAGCGCGCGCTCGTTCAATCCGGCGAGCGAGAGGCCGGCGAGCGTGCGCACGCGCGAGAGCGCGACGTATCCCTGTCCGTATTCAAACGCCTGCGAAAGGTCCATATGCGCTCCGTCCAAAGACATCCCTTGGCTTTTGTGAACGGTAATCGCCCACGCAAGCCGGAGCGGGATTTGTTCTATGCGCGCAAGCACTTTCCCGCCGTCTTCCACGTGCCACTCCATGGGCTCCACAAAAAATGTACGTCCGGAATTTGTTTTTACCACCGGATAGCCGGTCTCTTTTTCAAATCCGGCGATAGCCCCCAGCGTTCCGTTCACGAATTTGCGTTCAATGTCATTTTTCGTGAACATCACGCGCGCGCCGATTTTGAGAGACAATGTTTCCGGAGAAAGACATCCTCGTTTCAGAGTTTCGACAAGCGCGCTTTTCCCGCCAGAGGTCATCACAAATTTATGGACATCACCGGAAATGTTCGCGAGTTCTTTGTCATTGATGCGGTCAACATCGGCATTGTGCGAATAGAGCTGCGTGATTCCGGCGCGCTCCGCAGTGACATGACGCTTTTCTAAGAGTGCCCGATGGGAAGCGGAAAGTGCTCCGCGCCGAATTCCCGAAAGCAGTTCCAGAAAAGATTTATCTTCCTGCCGGTGTTGTTCCGACAGGTAGCACACGAGAGGATTGAGAGCATCCCAAACCGGAGAAACAAATGCAAACCCCGACGCATTGGTCGGGACCCCGACCCCTTCAAGGCGTCGGGAATGTTTTTCATCTTCCGGCCTGTTTACAGGCGGCAACTGAAAGAAATCTCCGACGAGAACAACCTGAAGCCCGCCAAATGGGGCGTCCTTGTGCCGCACTTCGCGGCACACAGCGTCCACCATGCCGAGAGTTGTCGCAGAAAGCATTGAAACTTCGTCAATTATTAAGACGCACGTATTGCGCACGCGGCGCACGACGCGCTCGTTCTGCGTGATTTTATCCAGCGCATACAAATCCAAATCGCGCTTTACTCCGATGCCGCTCCACGAATGTATCGTGTAGCCGCCGATGTGAGTCGCCGCGATTCCCGTTGAGGCGGTAACGGCGGGAGAAATCCCGCGCTCCTCCAGCCAGCGCACGTATTGATTAATGATGTGCGTCTTTCCGCTTCCCGGCTCGCCCGTCAAAAATACATTCGCTCCGGTCTGCAAAATCTTAAGCGCTGTTTCCTGCAACATGGAAGCATGATAGCAGACGGAATTTTAGCTGACTTTAACGAGCGGAGGGGGTGGGATTCGAACCCACGAGGCCTTGCGACCTGGCGCATTTCAAGTGCGCTGGAATGAACCGCTATCCGACCCCTCCCTCCGAGCTACATTACCACTGAGCCAGCTATTTTCTAAATAGTGTTCCTCATAGTGGCAGTTTGGGCAGATAAGCTCTAAATTTTCCAGCTCGTTATTTTCCCGATTTCTATCCTTATGATGCACGTGCAATATTTCAATTCTGTTATAGCCGCAACGCTCGCACTTCACTCCCCGTTGATTAAGCAATCGAATCTTTAAAGCCCGTAGGGTTGTAACTTTACTTTTTGATGGCCTGCCAAGCTTATACTTGATACCGGTTCTGTATTTGTTCGCGCAACTCCTACTGCATGTCCGTGCGTTTCTATGAGCAAGAATCGGCGTTCCGCAAACAATGCACGGCGTCTCTTTTCTCTGCGAAATACCGTAGCAGCCAGAGCTACAAAAGACTCTCCCTTTATTTTCCTGAATCTCAACAGGTCTCCTGTAAATCGGCTTTTTACAGACGAGACAGTTCACATTCGGATTCCTTTTATAACGCTCACTCACTCATCCAGTATACCACTTCATTGAATTATTTTCGGTACGACAAGAACGGCCGGTTGATAGGTGAAAGCCGAAAATGCACCACATAGCGCCCGCAAAAGTGATATCATGGCGGCATGCCGCACGGGGTTCCTCTTCGTTGGAGCGCATACGAACACGAGCGCATCGAGCGCAGCGGCGACTGGTTTTGGGCGCTCGGAATCGTTGCGGTAAGCGTCGCGCTTACAAGCATTCTTTTCAGCAACGTCCTCTTTGCAATTCTCATCATCGTTGCCGCTTTCACGGTAGGAATAATCGCGCGCACTCCGCCGGAGCTGATTGATTTTGAAATTTCAGACCGCGGTATAAGAATCGCCGGCGCCTTGCACCGTTACGATGAAATAATTTCATTCTGGGTGGAAGACGAGCATGATGGCGAACCACTTCTTCTGGTAGACACCACAAAATTCATGTCGCCAAATCTAATAATTCCGATTGAAAATATTGACCCAGCTCTTGTGCGCGCATTTCTGCAAGAACGAGTGGAGGAAGTGCCTATGAAAGAACCTGTTTCTCACAAAATCTTGGAATTTTTCGGGATCTAACGGCAATCTAACGAGCGGAGCGGAAATGTGCTACATTTCCTGCACATCCTCCCGTAGTTTAATGGATAGAATGGCAGCTTGCGGAGTTGCAGGAAATGTAGCACTTCCTCGCGGGAGGACAAAAGAGCGGAGCGAATTTTGTCCTCCGCAGCAGGCAACCTGCGTTGCCTGCGTGAGGAATCGAACGCCGGAACATGTTCTTGTCAGCAGACAAGAACGGTGAGAGCAACAAAATGCAAACTTCTTTGCATTTTGTCCGATGCCGAAGGCAAATGCCGATGCGAGCTACGCGAGCAGGCATTAGGTGGAACAGACCAATGTCGCGTGACGGCGCGACGTTGAGTCGCGGGCGATATGCGTACTCGCGGTCCTCGCGGGAGGACAAAAGAAGACTCGGTTTAGATACAATTCCGGCGGATTGCCCCTTTTCCCATTTTGGATATTATGAGGTCTGGCCCAATTTCGGGCGAAACCGACGAAGAAAGGAATGTGCGATGTATCCGATTGACCATTGTCCAGTATGTTGGGATCTGGCCCGACAGGCATCTGTAATCGCGAACAACCAGTTGGTCTTAGCCGGCAACCTTGATCCAACCTATCAAGTCGTTGAAGCTGCGGCTGCGTCTATGCAACTTTCTTCAATAGAGGCGCAGTTGCAAAGGCACGGCCATACCAAGGAAGCCATGTTCGTGCGGGAGCTGTCGGTCCTGCTGGCCTATGACCTCAATTTGCCGGCACCTCGAGCTCACATAATAGAGATGCGCGATGAATTGCGGGTCGCACTTGGCCTCCAAATCCTCGTGTCACACCCGATACCACGTGCAAGTAAGCCCGGGGACGATGAACTTTCCGTTGCTTAACGAAGGGAGGAATCATGAAAATCTTGAAATCCCGTTTGTCTGGCGCTGCGCCTCTTGGCGGCGCCAGAAGAGCGAGCGCGTGGCCAACTTACTACCGCTCGCAGGAGATGATTCCTCGGAGGGGAGGGTTCGCTAGCCGGCCTTTCCCAAAGAAGAAACCAATCGCACGTGGGAAAGTGCGATGAAGACGACCCCGCCTCTTGTACAGAGGCCGGGGTCGCTTGCTTTATTTACAGAAAAAATCCCTCACATCCCAATACTTAGTTCTAGGACTAAGTATTGGGATGAGTACTTGAGTGATTAGAAAATACTAAGAAATGCTCGAGCTTGGCCGAATTTGGTGGAAGTGCATAACCGACTTGCGAAATTCCCCCCCCTGCTAGGTTTGATGTGGCGCTCTTTCACAAGGTCTTTTCTTGCGGGGGTGGCGCCTTTTTTCATAACGGAAGGAAACAACCATGAAGCAGATGTCGTTGGTGCATGACGGAACGAACCGCACAGCCGCGGCGAGTTTCGGTGGTACGGCGCGGGACGCACGCGTCGAAAACACTTTGACTGGCAATACGCGATTCCGGCCGGGTCAAGGTGAAGCGGCGGTGACTGGGCAATCAGCCGCGACCCAGCACCGTTGAGGAAATCGGCAGTACCCGTTCGTCTCAGCTGAAAACAGCTGAAAAATGAACGGTTGGGGGTCGGTGCACTTCTGCTGACCCCTTCTTCATTTCATACTTCGTATTTCTGAAAGCCGAGTTAATACCGAGGAGGCACCTTCCCTGCCCGCGCGAGTACGCACGCAGGCGGGCAAAAGCGAAGGAGTCACCTCGGAGAACTCACTTCGGGGACAACGCGCCAATCCGTTTCGTAATTCGCGACTTCGTGCGGGATGCAGTATTCGCCTTTAATACTCCCCTTTTTGCGGCCTTATCTATCGCCTTGTACACGCGTGGCAACATCGCCTCGGCTTCTTTCTTGCTCCCAGATTCAATCAGATTGGTTACAGCTTTGAGAGAGTCCTTCAATTCCTTTTTTCGGCGGGCATTGAAAACACTCCGCCTTTTGGCTACGCCGATTGCTTTCTTGGCTGAACTCGTTATTGCCATGTTAGAGATTCTTAGCGAATGATAATGAGCTTAGAAGCTCTTACACCCAGCACCTTTCGCGAAAGGTGCTGGGTTCCCTTCCCAGCGCGCCCTTAGCCAAAAGTCGTTGCATCTTACCCGAAGTGCGCCATTCGCGCAATCGCGATATGATGCGGGAATGATCGGCCACATTGAGGGAACTGTCAGCGTCGTACGCTCTACATTCGCTATTGTCTCCGCCGGCGGAGTCGGGTATAAGATTGCTCTCACAAAAGAAGTGCTCGCGGAACTCCGCCCGGAAAAAACTGCTTCATTCTGGACGCACTTGGCGGTCCGCGAAGACGCGCTTGATTTATACGGATTTAGAAATGAGGAGGAACTGCGGATTTTTGAGCTTCTGCTCACTGTTTCCGGCATCGGCCCCAAGTCCGCCATGGCCGTTATGGATGTCGCTTCCGTGGAAACGCTTCGCTCCGCGATATCGCAGGCGAACGCGAGCTACTTAACGGAAGTTTCCGGCATCGGAAGAAAGACCGCAGAGAAAATTGTGCTTGAATTAAAAGACAAAATCGGCGCAAGCTCCGCAGAATCGGGGCACGCGCTCAAGGGCGACCAAGAGGCGCAAGAGGCGATGCGCGCTTTGGGCTACTCGCAGAACGAGGCGCGCGAAGCCCTGCGCAAAGTGCCGCAGAGCGTCGTCAACAGCAACGACCGCCTGCGCGAAGCTCTTAAGATAGTAGGAAAGAGATAGTATTTAAGGTGAGACCTTGGGAATGGCTCTCTAAAGTCTCACCTTAGAAAATGCAAAACAAAATGCGGAAGTTGAAACAAATGCTTGAAAGAATAATCCCAAGACGGCTTCTGTCGTTCTACCATTTGTCGCTGGCATTCCTAGGCGCGGTTCTGTATGGATTTCCCTCGCGCAAAATTCTCGTCATTGGTGTAACAGGGACGAAAGGCAAATCAAGCACCGCAGAGATGCTGAACGCCATATTTGAGGAAGCGGGGTTTACGACGGCGCTTCTCAATTCAATAAGAATAAAAATAGGCGAAAGTTCGGAGCCAAATCTTTTGCGAATGACAATGCCGGGCAGATTCTTCATTCAAAGATTTCTTTCTAACGCAGTGCGGGCAAAATGCACCATAGCGATACTTGAAATGACTTCGCAGGGAGCAGCTCAATACCGCCACCGGTTTATTAATTTGGACGCGCTTATCTTCACCAACTTGGCACCCGAACATATTGAATCGCACGGCTCATACGAAAAATACGCGGACGCAAAATTTGAGCTTGCGCGCGAGCTCGTGCGCTCCTCCAAGCGCCCGCGCATCATGGTGGCAAACGCCGACGACAATCAAAGCGTCAGATACCTTTCACTCCCTGTTGAGAAAGTGCTCCCATTTTCTCTTGCTGGATGCAAGCCATGGTCGGCCGACGAGCGAGGCGGCCATTTTAATTTTGACGGACTTGATATCCGCATCAAGCTTCCCGGCGAGTTCTCTCTGAAAAATGCTTTGGCGGCAGCGACAGTGGCGCAGGCATTCGGCATCCGGTCTACCGTCATCATGAAAGCACTGGAAAAAATCCGAACGATTCCGGGGCGCGCAGAAACAATTGAGGCGGGACAGAATTTCATCGTCGTCGTTGACTACGCGCACACGCCGGATTCTCTGGAGGCGCTCTACGGCGCGTACGGAACGCGCCGCAAAATCTGCGTCTTGGGCGCGACAGGAGGCGGCCGCGACACATGGAAGCGCGCGGTCATGGGAGGAATCGCCGACAAATTTTGCGATACGATAATTCTCACCAACGAAGACCCGTATGACGAAAATCCGCGCGCGATAGTAGGCGATATGGCAAAAGGAATGGGGCGAAAACCGGAAATCATAATGGATAGGCGCGAGGCGATACGGCGCGCGCTCTCGCTCGCGCGGGCGGGCGACGCGGTACTCATAACAGGCAAAGGCACCGACCCCTGCATCTGCATCGCGCAGGGCGGGCGGATCCCATGGAGCGACGCGGATGTCGCGCGCGAGGAAGTTAAAGCTCTTTTAGGCCGAGAGAATGCTGTATAATTCTAAGGACAAATTACCATGGTAAAGAAAATCCTGTGGGCGATTCTCGCAAGTCTTATCATCATTTTTATCGCCGTATGGATATGGTCCGGCGGAATAGGAAAGGCGCGGAATCAGGCCAGGGCTTTCACCAATCTCGTTGACTTCATCTTTTATAACGGCACTTCAACCGGCTATGCCTTCCGGCTCCCGTGGCAGCCGGAATTCCCGACCGGCCCCGACCTTTTGCAGACAGCGCCGGAAAGCGGCCTCCCGCAGGCGCGGGCGGAGGATAAACTTTCCTCGCTAAATCAGGAATATGACATGCTGAACGCGCAAATCGCGGATGCAAAGACATTCGGCAGTCCATCGCCCCTGGCCGGGCGGGTGCGCATCGCAAGCGAGGGAAATGCGAGAGAGGCAACCGCGGGAACGGAGTATCTGGAAATCGCGGCTGGCCTGCAAAATACTTCTCCTATTAATCTGGCGGGGTGGTCGCTCCAGAGCGCGTACACCGGAATGCGCGCCTACATTCCGGCGGCCGCGCCGTCGTTTCTTATGGGCGCGGTAAACAGCGTCGCCTCAATACAGCTGGCACCCGGGCAATCCGCAATTTTAAATTCCGGAGTATCGCCGGTAGGAGTTTCCTTCCGCGAGAATATTTGCTCCGGATACCTGGGGCAGATGCAGCTCTTCACGCCGATGCTTCCCAACGATTGCCCGTCGCCTGCGTCAATACTCCCCATGACGCCGGATAACCTGAAAAACTACGGGCAGTCCTGTTTTGATTTTATTCCGTCGCTCGCGGCCTGCGAAGCCCCGCTGAATAACTTCCCCGCGGGAGTATCGCAAAATTGCCGAGCCTTCGCGCAGGACAATCTTTCTTACAACGGCTGCGTTCTCCAAAATCGCTATCGCCCATCTTTCGCGCACGAAGTTTGGAGAGTATTTCTTAATGGGAACAGAGAGCTTTGGCAAAATGGCCACGACATAATCCGGCTTTTGGACGGCGAGGGACGGACGGTGGATGTACTGACTTACTAGTACGTAGAACGTAGTTCGTAGTACGTAGAAACAGAGAAAACTGATTTGGATTCCCACTACGTACTACGTTCTACGAACTACGTACTGAAAAGAATTATTCCGGCGACTACAGACACATTGAGCGACTCCTTCCTCCCATGCATCGGGATTTCGATAAGCTCATCGCATTTTGCGCGGAGAGTGGGCGGAATTCCACGCACTTCATTGCCAAAAATAAATAAGGTCGGCTTTCTTGGTTTTCCTCCAGAGGAGGATCCGCCTCCGGCGGAAAACTTACGGTAATCAATAGCTCTTTTATCTTGTTCAATTCCGATTATTGCCCACCCCTCTTTTTTTAACTTCATAATGACGGAAGAGGGAGACGGGCATTGTTCCCATTGGAGAGTTTTTTCCGCTCCGAGCGCCGTTCTCGCAATATCTTTTTGTATTCTTCCAAAACGATCCAAAGGCGCGGGAGTGTAGCCCGTAAGATATATCTTTTCCGCACCTGCCCCATCTGCGGTGCGAAATATAGAGCCCACGTTGTGAGTGCTCCGAACGTTATGCAATAACACCGCAATCTTGTTTTTCATACTACGTACTACGTTCTACGCACTACGTACTGATTACTGTATACTACTTTCATGCTTTCCGTATTCCCTAGTCTATTATTCCTCGCCCCGTTCTCGGCATTCTTCATTCGCATCGCGCTCGCGCTTGTGTTTGTGCACGCCGGAAGGAATCATTTCGCGCGCGCGGAAAACTCCCTGCGCCTGCTTGCAATTGCAGAATTTTTACTGGCGGTGGCGCTTGCGGCGGGCGCATGGACGCAGATAGCGGTTCTTGCGGGCGCGTGCATAATATTCTTCTGGCTCGCGCGGCCCGAGGCGAGGCCCGCGGCGCGCGGCACGGCTCTTCTCGCCCTTGTAATGTGCCTATCGCTTCTTGTCACAGGAGGTGGCGCGCTTGCGTTTGATTTACCGCTGTAGGGTCTGGTGATTAGGATTCCAAACTTCCACTTGGTATAATTAAGGCAACCCCTCATAGCTCAATGGTAGAGCAGCGACCTTTTAAGTCGTTGACGGAGGATCGTTACCTCCTGGGGGGACATGAACGCATTTGCGGAGAAGTGTATTAAACTACGAAGGCAAGACCATACTCTTGATGAAATCGCCAGAGTAACAGGTAGGCCAAGATCTTCCGTATTTGGCTACATATGGAACCTGCCGTTAAGTTTGAAAAAACGTCAAAATATCCGTGACAAACACACCGCCACTATTTTGAAATTCATTGAAAAAAGGAGAGCGCGAAGCGCTAAGGCATTTAGACGATTCAGGTTGTGGGATAAAAAGACGGTTTTTCTCGTTTCTCATTTTATTTTCGACGGTGAAATACGACATGGGGGATGTATCTATAGTAATCGAAGCACAGCTCTCATTAATCGTGTAAAACAGGGCATGAAAGTTATTTGTAGATTTAATCCAAAATCCTACAAAAACGAAGTTACGGGAGTGCTGAAGATAGCATATTTTAATGTCGTTCTCGGTGCCTATATCAAAAAGAAGGCAACGCAATTGCTCGAAGAAATTCTCACGCTTCCGATTGACTTGCGTCGCGAATTTACTATGTCATTTTTTGACGACGAGGGCTGTATGGACTTCAATTCATTAACACATACTCGCAGAATACGCGGGTATCAAAAAAACACAGAGATCCTGTTTTTGATACAGAAATTGCTCTCCAACTTTGGTATCACGTCTAAAATCGTGCATCCGAACGAAGTAGTAATCACTGGCAAAGAAAACCTTATAAAATTTCAGAGAGAGATCAACTTCTCCTACGGAGTCCGGATTAACGGAAACCGACCAAATAGTATCTGGAAAAAGCATCTGGAAAAACGCGAAATCCTACAGAGAGCTATAGAATCCTATAAAATCTAAATCGCGAGATTTACCGTTACAGAATCGGTCACGTGCGAGCCATCCGGTGCAACGCAAGAAATAGTGAAGACGGTCGCGGCTGAAAGCGGAACAGTTGCGGCGGAGCCGTATAGAGAAGTCCCGTTGAAGCTTCCGTCGGGGCTCGTTTCCAAGCATGAATCAACTCCTTTTGCAGTCCAGAATATGGACGTGCGCGAGCCGACGGGCACGGAAGCGGGAGATGCCCATATTGAAACTTGCGGAGCGACGTAGGGGCCAGTCGGCTGGGTTTGAGCCGCAGGTTTTGCCGCGGGCGCGGCGGCGGGTGTTGTTGCCTTGGGCGTCGGGGAAGCGGCGGACGGCGAAACTCCGACCTGTAATGATTTGGACAAGCAAAGATTGTCAAAAAGCGCGTTTGAAATGCCCGCGGCGATAAGAGGACTCTGCCACGGGCGCACAAGGCAGATGCGTTCAATAATGTTTTGCGGCGGCGAGCCCTGCGATGCGTTGGAGCCGAAGAAGCCAGCGGTCTCTGTGTTTAGGCCGGCATTCCGCACGCCCGCTTGGATTGTGGCGCTAGTGGAAGTCAGCTGGATTCCGCCCCTATCTCCCGATTGGGCGACAAACGTAAGGGCCTGCGCCGGAGCTTGAACGGGGCTCGCGCTTGGGGCAGTCACGTTGCTTGCCTGTATCAAAAGCGAATCGCTTACATTCGGAGCTCTAAGGGAATTCAACAGCTGGCTGGAAGTGGTTTTATTGATGAGAGAGCTTGAGGTCGGTGGAACATAAATCGCGCACGGGTCGGAGCTTGGAGTCGTAACTTGGTAACGGTAAGTGCATCTGGAAGACACGGTGCCGGAGGTACTGGGAATCACGACCCCGCCGGTTGAGCCGCCGCCGGTTATTGCCCTCATGCCAAGTTGAATGGCGCCAGAAACAACGCCAATTCCAGCGCTTAAAAGCCCCGTCCCAAGCGGGGTAACGCCTTTGGCTACACAAGTTCCTACACCGTTGCATACGCCGTATGCTAAATACATACCAAAAAACGACGTGGTAACGCAGGGCGTTCCTGCTAGTTCGCCGACACATTGCGCCACCGCAGTTGGATCTACTGTTGACAGTAGACTTTGGAGCGCATACGCGCTAACACCTGCAGTAATTCCTCCTGCGACAGCAGAGCCTATGACTGAAGCGCCTGTGCCGCTGTTGGGAACATTGGGAATGCTCGGGATACGCGTGAGAAGGTTACTTGGGACATTACTTTGAACGCTTCTAGTAGTAGGGGTGCCCGTGGTTGGGGTACTTGTAGAAGAATCGGGAGAAATAACTGTTTCGCAATGACCGTCCGAATAACAAACAGTAGGACCTTCAGTCGCGGCATTTGCGTAGGTAGCAAATAGAGGCAGGAATAATCCCGTAGGACTAAAGAAAATCACGAGAGACAGAAACGCAGCGGTTGTTTTCATGGTTTTGTTATCATCAATATTATCACGTCACAGGGCTACTCCGAACAATCGTTCGGACGCCCTACGAAAGCACAAAACGCTCCAATGCGTACTCAAGGTCAAAGTAATTTCTCCGCGCTTCATGGGGAAGTTCCGCCAGTTCCGCCACTAGTTTCCGCGCGCGGCGGTTTTCCGCGCTTCCCTCTTTTGATTTAAGGAGCATATCCTTCGCTCCCCAGAAAAGCACTCCGTGGATAGCTTCGGGAGCGTTACCCTTGACCAATTCGCGCTGGTAACCGACCCACAGGGCTTTCTTATCGCCCCGCTTCATTGCATTTGCAAGAGCAAACACGCTGTTATCCTTTTCTTTCTTCGGCAAATCGTGCCGTGTTTTCTTTTCGGCGTGTTTCTCAATCGCTCTCCGCGTGTCGGCATCCGGACTTGATTCAAATATAAAAAAAGGTTCCGCGGATTTCTGCAGGATGTTCAAAGATTTTAAAAACGCGTCGCGCATTTCATCATTCAAAGAAACGTCGTCAAATACAATGACGCGCTTTTCGCCGAAAAGCCCGCCGCCCTGAAGCGAGGCCGAAAGGTCGGCGGCTGTATTCGCGTCGGTAATCCGCACAATGCGCGCGTCTTTAGAAACGAGAGTGATTTCCTTGTTCATCTCCTCGCGTATTTTTTTTACATCAGTGCCAGTGTAGAAATACAGCATGCAGTATGGAGTATGAGGTATGGAGTATGGAGGGTCAAACACCGAGCCGTCTTCCGCGTTCCCGCCATACACGATACTCCATACACCATATATCTTCTCTCGCCCGCCATACGCGGTACACCATACGCTATACGCGCTTCATCTCCCCCCAATCCTCCCCGATGGAGACCTCCGCCACTATCGGCACGCCGGACAATTTTCCCTTAGGGACAACCGATTCCATGACTGCGCAAATCTCGCGGGCAACCGCCTCCGCATCCTTTTCGGCGACTTCATACACCAGTTCGTCATGAATTTGCAGAACCAGTTTCGCGTCA
>Ga0209542_10016418_pt1 | contig 12290 bp, 9 predicted proteins | sample RifCSPhighO2_01_FD_184028 | JGI IMG/M metagenome (GOLD analysis project Ga0209542, IMG submission 184028) | Soil microbial communities from Rifle, Colorado - Rifle CSP2_plank highO2_0.1 (SPAdes) (version 2) | ecosystem: Environmental > Terrestrial > Deep subsurface > Rock core/Sediment ...
ACCGCCGCCGCCGCCACCGCCGCCACCGCCACCATTACCTGGAGGATTACCGCCGCCTCCGCCGCCACCGCCGCCACCGCCACCTCCGCCGCCACCGCCGCCACCTGGCTCATTTGGACCGCCCCAAGGACCCTCACCTCCATCATCACCATTTTCTCCATCCTCACCAGGTTGGCCAGGTCCGCCATCATCTCCATCGTCGCCGTCATCACCCGTTGTGCCAGTATCATCATTACAAACACCGTCGCAAACCAAACTTACTGTTGGCGCTTTGCATCCACCAACAGTAGTACCAGTTGTGCATGTGGTTGTCGCAACATCAGCATGACAATCATTGGGGTCATTGGGGTTGGCGCACGGAGTACACACACAACTGCCCCCATCTCCGCAACTTGCTACTGACCCCACCGCACAAGTACACGGCGCCTGATATTCGTCCATATAAAAACATACCCCAGGATAATCTGCTGTAAGAGTACAACTGACTCCGGGTAAAGCAGGTTGCGACTTCGCGCACCAAGAAAATTCAACAGTTGTTGCAGGACCGCATTCTATGGCATCTCTCCATTCAATCGTTCCTGGCTGGCAAGCACTGTCAACGCAATTCGAACAAATATATTCTTTTTGTATTTTAGAACCAGCGCACCGCTGATTTCCAGTTGGAGTGCATCCTCCGCAATCCTGGACTTTATTATCTAAAGAAACTGGGCCATAACAAGGGGGGATGTGGGTAAGATCACTATCACACTTAAAAAATGTAGTAGTTTCATAAATAGCATTATCTTTACAATATTGGCTGCTGCCTCCGCCGGACAAACAATCGCCAGTGTCCGGGTCTGCGCCGCCGCAACAAACTTCATTACAAGTCAATGCTAATGTAGTACAGCCAGCCTCTCCAGGGCTGGTCTCCACACAAACTTGGTCTATGGCTTTGGTAACAATTTTACAAACATAACCATTGCATTCGCAACTCACGCTGGTTGGGCTTAAACAGGCAGCACCAGGATTAAAACTGCACGCAGCCGCCTGCTCTAAAGTACGAATGCATACGCCTTCGGTACCCACGCCACCATATATACTGCATGTATATTCATATCTGCCTACGGTGTTGCTGTCTATACATTCATATTCAGTTAAATACTTATCTTTACACATTAGGTCAGCTTCAGCCTGGCTGTCACCATAACATTCTGGCAACTGGCATGTCCTACCCTCCTTACTGGCATCATAATATATTCCGTCGCTACAATCCCACGGATCATCAGCGCTTTCTCTCCAACAACACCTTACCCCAGCACCAGTATCGCAATCAGAATTACAGGTTTGAAAAAAATAAGAATCATAATTATAGCATCCTACCCCGCTTATCCCTCCATAATCTGCGCAATTATATGAAACGCAGTTATTAACACACGGATACTCGCCCGAAAAAAATTCATCACAACTATCAGCCCCGATGCCTTGGCCGCACTCTTCTCCAATACCAGCAGGATTCGGTTGGACTGCAGCATATGCAAATCCAGCAGCTGCAACAAAAAATAGTATGCCTATAATTATTACCAATGAGTTTTTTTTCATGGGTGATGACTTTAAGTTTTAAAATTATTTAATTTCTGCAGCAGAGCTGACAATGCTAACATTCTTTCCTATTAAAACGCCTTCTGGCGAAACAGTTATTGTAACATTTAATATGTCTCCGTTTTTGATATCGCTCATTTTTGCTTTTTGGACATCTGCCGCAGACAGCTTAACGTTTCCTCCGCCAGAGGGCAAAAAATAAATCAAAGCGTCTTTGGCAATTTCTATTTGCATATTTTGGCCGTTATAAGTTAAAGTAATTTTTCTTCCGTCAATAGCCGAAACTTGGCCGTAAGCTACAGCCGAAAGAACAATGCCAGAGCTCAAATCTTTTATTGTTGAAGCATTTTTTTCCGCTGCTTGCAGTTTGGGGGCGGTTTTTTGCATTTGATAAAAAATTCCAATGCCCACGCCCAAGGCCAAAGAAACTAAAATTGCTGTTACTATTAAGGTAATTGCTATTGCTTTGTTCATAGTTTATTTTTTTTATTAATATTATTTATAATATTATTTATTTACCGATTATTTATTTACCGGATTTAATATAATAATTGACTGACCCTGTAATTGGCCGTCTGGCAAAACTTTTAAATTAATGCTTAGATTATCGCCTGTTTTAATGTTTTCAAACGAGATAATTTCCTGTCCCCCGCCCTCGCCCTGATTAGAAGAAGTGTATATTTTGGCATCATCGCCGATATTTATTGTTATATTGTCTCCGTTGTAATCTAAAGTTATATTTCTGCCGTCTATTTTTGAAACCCGGCCAAAAGCAACAATAGAAGGAACCACTTTTGATGATAATGATTTTATAACCTCCCCCGATTTTTTAACCTGTGGCGCGTCTTTCTGAAACTGAAAAAAGATGCCGATTGCTCCGCCCAATATCAACGCCACAATTATAGGTATTATCCCTATTAAAATTTTTTTATTCATATTTTGTTTTTGATTATATTTCTTTATTTTATATCTTTTAAATTCTCAAAACAACCTGTCAATTTTTGTCCCCTGTGGATAACTTAACCCAGTCAAATAAAATCTTTCGGATTTTAATTTTGCAAAGCAAAATTATTTGACCGGGTGAACAGGGTAGAAACTTTTTCTGTGGATTTTACACGGCCCGAATTTATTTAAGCTGGCAAAATGGGCTTTTGTTCCGTATCCTTTGTTTTGCAAAAAATTATATTCCGGATATTTTTTATGGTATTTTTGCATTAAGCGGTCGCGCGTCACTTTTGCAATAATGGAAGCCGCAGAAATTGAAAAAACTTTCTGGTCCCCTTTTATAATTGATTTCTGCAAAATATCTAAACCCAAACCAAAATTACCGTCAACAAGCAGATAATCAATTTTTTTGAAATTTGGGTTTTGAAATTGTTTTGAAATTTTAAATTTGGGTTTTGAAATTAAACTCGCCAAAGACTTTTCCATCGCCAGCTTGGTTGCTTCTAAAATATTTATTTTATCTATAACTTTTTCTGAAACAATGCCAATTCCCCATTTTACGTCTTTGTGGTTCGTCAAAACTTTATAAATTTCTTCGCGCTGATTTTTGGAAAGCTTTTTTGAATCCCGTACGTTTTTGAAAATTAAATAATCGGGATTTGATTGAAAATTTACGCAAACAGCTGCCGCCACAACAGGCCCTGCCAAGGGGCCTCTGCCCGCTTCATCTAATCCTGCAACCAATTTATATCCCTTTTTCCGCAATTTTTTTTCTTCATTAAAATTTGGACAAACCATAAAAAAATTATGTATCACCCTGCAAATACCCGGTGAACACCCAGCAAACAGCCATGTCAGAAATTACGCCATGGCGTAATTTCTGACATGGCTTAATTATTTTAATATTTTAAAGTATTTTATAAATAATGCTTCATTATCAATATATTCCAAAATACCAAAACGAACGTATTTTTCCAAATCGAAAAATTTGACTAAAGCTTTTATTTCTTCCTTGCACTCATAGGGAGTTATAAAGACGCTTTTTTGCAATTCGCAAAATCCGATTTTTTTCAGTTTCCTGCGCAGGGCGTCTCTGCCTCTTTTATAGGATTGCGGAATATCAAAAGCAACCATTCTCCACTTCCTATCCCATTTCTCTTTTTTATTTTTTATATTGTTGAGCTGACAATTCAATGCTTTTAATCTCCCCTTTTTCGTCAAACGCAACGTAATCCATCCATTTTTACCCTCTGCTTCATCTATGCAATCCAAACGGCGCAAATAGCTTATTCCTTCTTTTATTTTTTTAGGGTTCATTTTTTTCCATTCGCGGGAAACAATTCTTAAAACCATGCGTTGTTTACCCGGAGTATAACAGCACCCTAAGGCTAGCCCGCCCAATAAAAGCAATAGTATTTTTTCTCTTGTTGTGTTCATTTTTTTATCACTCTTTTATTATAGCATAAAAGCATAAAAAGAGTTCTTTCAGAAATTACGCCATGGCGTAATTTCTGAAAGAGCTGAAAAGGGAAAAATTAAAAGAGCGCTAAAAGAAAGAGCGCTAAAAGAAAGAGCGCTAAAAAAGAAAATTAAAAAAGAACTAAAAAAAATAAAACAATAAAAAAAGGCCGCGGCGCGATATCACGCACACGGCCCTGACAGCTGGGGCAATGGTCTTTACTCTTGCGTTCTAACGGACATGCCGAAGAGATTTATAATGACACGTCCTGAAAAAACGCAACGCGGAGCGAAGCGACGTACCTTTGTGGGAGATTCTTCCCCCAAGGTCACCATATGCTTCAAACCATGCTCAACAGCTATCCTTGCAAGCCGCATTACGCGCGGCCTTCACACTTCCGGAATAAACCCAAATCAATCATTTCCTCCAGGGCGAATGTTTCGTATTCGTTGAGACATTCAGCAAATTCGCCTTCAAGCTGTTTTTCTAATTCAGCGAATTCAGCTTGAAGCTGTGCCTCTGATTGACGGTCTGCATCTCTCCTTTCTTGTTGATGTCTCTGCCACGAATCGTTTATGGCCTCCCTTAACCTCTGTTTTGCCTTACTCACGGCAATTTCTCCTGTTTTTTAGAGGTTTTAAAAATGGTAGATACTAAATTAAGTATAGCATAATAAAGAAATGATGTCAACTCTTCACCTTCCTGTTTTTAAGGTGTACAATTAATCTGAAAATTTTAATCAGTTTTTTCTTTTTCCCGAAAAATTGTCAACTTAAAGGTGAAGACTCAATAGTTGATTAAAAATACAGAAAAAGTAAAATAAACCATAACCACTAAAAACAAAATGCCAAAATTTATTCATCTGCACGTTCACTCGCACTATTCTCTGCTTGACGGTTTGCCAAAAATCGACGAACTTTTAGATTATGTGAAAGAATTGGGAATGGATTCTGTTGCTTTAACCGACCATGGAGTAATGTATGGCGCTGTTGAATTTTACAAAAAAGCAAAAGCAAAAGGAATAAAACCAATTATCGGCTGCGAGGTTTATACTGCCTTTGAAAAAATGACCGACAAAAGGCCCAATGTTGACGCTAAAAGAAACCACTTGATTCTGCTTGCAAAAAATGAAAAGGGATATAAAAATCTTGTGCGCCTTGTTACAAAAGCTCATTTAGACGGATTTTATTACAAACCCAGAATTGACGACGAACTTTTGGAAAAACACGCAGAAGGCTTAATAGGATTATCAGCCTGCCTGCAAGGGAAAATCCCCCGCCTTCTGCTTTCAAACAGAAACGAAGAAGCTGAAGATTTGGCAAAAAAATATGAATCTATTTTCGGCAAAGGAAATTTTTATTTAGAGCTCCAGCCCCACGCTAAAATCCCAGACCAGATTACAGCCAATAAAAAATTGATAGAGCTTTCAAAAAAAACCGGAATTCCCCTAGTTGCCACAAACGATATACATTATTTAAAGCACGACGACGCTGAAGCCCAGGATATTTTAATGCTTATAAACACGGGCTCTGACCCAAACGACCCGGAAAGACTATCTATGACGCAGGATGATTTTTCAATGAAAAGCCCGGAGGAAATGGCAGAATTTTTTAAAGAAGCGCCCGAGGCCATTGAAAATACGCAAAAAATCGCAGACGAGTGCAATTTTAATTTTGAATTGGGCAAAACAAAACTGCCTGTCTTTCCCCTGCCCGAAGACAAAACAGCTGAACAATTTTTAGAAGAGCTTTGCAAAAAGGGGTTGAAAACAAGATTTGGCGAGAATCCTGATGCAAAAATAACTGAAAGATTAAAATACGAATTATTAGTTATAGAAAAAACCGGATTTGCCGGATACTTTTTGATTGTGCAGGATTTTGTAAACTGGGCAAAACAAAACAGAATTATTGTAGGCCCCGGCAGAGGGTCAGCCGGCGGTTCATTGGTTGCTTATTTAACAAATATCACCAACGTTGACCCGCTAAAACACGACCTTCTTTTTGAAAGGTTTTTAAATCCAGAAAGAATTTCCATGCCAGATATTGATTTGGATTTTGCAGACAGAAGGCGCGACGAAGTTATAAAATATGTGTCTGAAAAATACGGCCAGGACCGCGTTGCCCAAATCATCACCTTTGGAACAATGGCGGCAAGGGCTGTTGTAAGAGATGTGGGCAGAGCTTTGCAATACACATATTCTTACTGCGACCAATTGGCAAAAATGATACCTATGGGAATGGATTTAGCTGAAGTATTAGAAAAAGTTGACGAGTTTAAAGAAAAATATGAAACAGACGAGCAGGCAAAAAAACTGATTGACTTGGCAAAAAAATTAGAGGGGGTCGCCCGCCACGCCTCAACCCATGCCTGCGGAGTTGTGATATCAGCCGACCCATTAACTGAATCTGTGCCCCTGCAGCGCTCCACGCAATCAGAAGAAGGTATTATAACCCAATATGAAATGCATAGCATTGAAGATTTAGGCCTTTTGAAAATGGATTTTTTGGGATTAAAAAATCTTACAATAATTGAAGACACGTTAGCAAGAATTTATGTTTTACATAACCAGTTGAAAATTGATTTAGACAATATTCCTTATGACGACCAAAAAACTTACAAACTTTTGCAGGATGCCTTAACGACATCTGTGTTTCAACTTGAATCAGACGGAATGAAAAGATATTTAAAAGAATTGCATCCTACAACCTTTGAAGACATCACGGCTATGGTGGCTTTATACAGACCGGGACCAATGCAGTTTATTCCTGATTACATTGCAAGAAAACACAGCCGGCAAAAAATAGAATACCTGCATCCTAAATTAGAGCCCATTTTAAAAGAAACTCAAGGCATCTGTATTTACCAGGAACAATTAATGAAAATAGCCCAGGAGGTTTGCGGATTTACTTTGGGCGAAGCTGATGTTTTAAGAAAGGCTATCGGCAAAAAAATTAAAGGACTACTTGATGCGCAGGAAACAAAATTTGTTGAAAGAGCTATAAAAAACGGCGCGTCAAAAAAAGTTGCCGAAGAGCTTTGGCAGTGGATTCTGCCCTTTGCCTCATATGGCTTTAACAAAAGTCACAGCGCCGCTTATGCCACTATCGCCTACCAGACAGCTTATTTAAAAGCCCACTTTCCTGTTGAATTTATGGCCTCTGTTTTAACTTCTGAAAGAGCCGATGTTGAGAGAATCGCCTTTTTAATTGACGAATGCAAAAAAATGGACGTTGAAGTTTTGCCGCCGAATATAAACGAAAGTTTGAAAAACTTTACGGTTGTTGAGGGCAAAAAGCAAATTAGATTTGGCTTGCTGGCAATTAAAAATGTGGGCGTAAACATAATTGACGCAGTCGTGGAAGAAAAAAAAGCAAACGGGGCTTTTAAATCAATCGGCGATTTTATACATCGGGTAAAATCAAAGGACTTGAATAAAAAATCAATGGAGGCGTTAATCAAGGCCGGCGCATTTGACCAGTTTGCCGAAAGAAACCAGCTTTTGCAAAACTTGGAAAAAATGCTTGAAATAGCAAGAGAAAACAACAAAAACCAGAATACAAACCAAATGGGGCTTTTTGCAAACACAAATGTGGAAATCAACCGCGATATAAAGCTTGAGCCGTCTCCCGCAGCCACTAATTTTGAAAAGCTTAACTGGGAAAAAGAGCTTTTGGGGCTTTATGTGAGCTCGCATCCCTTAAACGATTTTAAAAAACTTTTTGAAGCAAGAACAACCCCTATTTTAAAAATTGACGGAGCATATGTAAATAAAAAAATTATTGTGGGAGGACTGATTTCTTCTGTCAAAAAAATAATAACCAAAAACGGAAAGCCGATGCTTTTTATAAAACTGGAAGATTTAACCGGAAAAACAGAAGTTGTAATTTTCCCCAATCTTTTGGAAAGAAACCCTGTTGCTTTGCAGGAAAATAAAATTGTATTTGTCGCAGGCCGGGTTGACGACCGCAACGGCGAAATTAAAATAGTCGCCGACGACGTGCAGGAAATTCTCGTCCCTCGAGAATCATAAAAGCAAGGTCGGACCTATCTTTTTTAATAACTCAACAACTGTTGAGTTATTTATTATTTTACAAAAAAAAGCCCGACAGGTCTTTAAGACATATCGGGAAGCAGTAGGTCTGCTTAGTCCTCTTTGGTTATTGGAGGGCGAACCATGTCGCCATCTCCTTCCATTCCGGATCGGCCATCTTTGTGACCGAAGTGGTGATACTAGACTCCTCAATAGCATTCTCCACAATAAAGGGAGATAGCTTACGGATTTCCATTTTTTGATTTGACCCAGGACCAGGTCCTTTTAGCCAAATCCGGCGGTCCTCCATGTTTGGAGACCTAATAACCACATAGGTCCCAAAAGTCTCGCTATCCACGCCCGTTACCGGATCGCAGACATGAAACTTCATACTGACGAAGTCTCCGACTTGAATGTCCTCCAAGGATTTCCGATAATTATTGAGAAACATCCTCTGCTCGGAAGAAAGACTGTTCACCGTCGATCTATCATTGGATTCGACAATAAACAGAAGCACAACGATCAACATCACGATGGCGACTAAAGCGGGATTAAATTTCATGGCAGTACTCCCATTAGTTTGGTTTTTTCTTTGCTTTACTACAAGCTCGGCAGGAAAAAACCTATTGTGTACTATATTAATCATAGCATATTACAACACCCTTGTCAAGTCTTTTAGCTTGCCGATAAAGGTGGTAATATTAGAAAACATACTTATTAAATATAAAAATTATGAGCAATATTGAATCAATATGTCATTCCCTATCGCATATAATGGCGCAAGCTGTGCTTGAGTTGCACCCCAAAGCAAAATTAGGAATGGGGCCTGCAATTGAAAACGGATTCTACTACGATTTTTTATTACCCGCCGAAGCCTTGCGCGAAGGCGGGCAAGACGAGTTTCTCAAAAAAGTTGAAGCTCGTATGAAAGAGCTGATTTTACAGGACCAAAAATTTGTTAAAAAAGATATTACAAAATTAGCTGCCAAAAAATTATTTAAAGACCAGCCGTATAAATTGGAGCTGATAAAAGAACTGCCCGACAAAACTGTTTCTGTTTATGAATCTGGCAAATTTGTTGATTTGTGCAAAGGGCCTCATGTAAAATCTTCAAAAGAAATAAATCCCAATGCTTTTAAACTGACAAAAATTGCGGGAGCTTACTGGAAAGGTTCAGAAAAAAACAAAATGTTAACGCGAATTTATGGTTTGGCTTTTGCAACAGAAAGAGAGCTTTCAGATTATATAAAAATGCTTCAGGAAGCTGAAAAACGCGACCACAGAATTTTAGGAAAAAAACTAGACCTGTTCATATTTTCTGATATTGTCGGAAAAGGATTGCCTCTATATACAGAAAAGGGCACTGCCATAAGAAGAGAACTGGAAAGATTAATTGTTGACGAAGAAATAAAAAGAGAATACAAACATGTATGCACTCCGGATTTAGCAAAAGTTGATTTATTTAAAAAATCCGGCCACTATCCTTATTATAAAGACACTATGTATCCTGTGATGAAAGTTGATGAAGAAGAACTTATTTTAAGGCCTATGACCTGTCCTCACCACTACCAGCTTTATTTGGCAAAACCAAGGTCTTACAGAGAGTTGCCATTTAGAATTGCAGAACTTGCCAAACAATACAGGTATGAAAAATCCGGAGAACTGACCGGCCTGGCAAGGGTAAGATGTTTTTGTCTTGCTGACTCCCATATAATCTGCCAAAAAGACCAGGCAGAAAATGAAATAAACTTGGCTCTTAAATTAATAGAAGATATGGCCGGCATATTTGGTTTAAAATCCGGAGTTGATTACAGATACAGATTATCTTTGGGAGATAAAAAAGATTCAAAAAAATATTACAAAGACGATAAGGCCTGGGATTTCGCAGAAAACGTTTTAAGAAAAGTTTTGAAAGAAAAGAATGCCCCGTTTTTTGAGGCAGAAAAAGAAGCTGCTTTTTACGGACCAAAGATAGATATCCAAATGAAAAATTTTGCCGGAAAAGAAGAAACTGCTTTCACTGTCCAATATGATTTTGTGGGACCTAAACGATTTGAACTTGTTTATACTGACAGCGATGGCAAAAGCAAAGAGGCTATTGTGATACACCGCTCATCAATCGGAGCGATAGAAAGAACTATGGCTTTTCTGATTGAAAAATATGAAGGCGCTTTTCCTTTGTGGCTTGCCCCTATCCAAGTTGCTGTAATACCCATTTCAGAAAAGCACGAATCATATGGGAAAGAAATTGCTAAAAAACTTGCTGATGAAGGAATCCGATTTGAAACAAAATATGAAAACGAAACTTTGGGTAAAAAAATAAGGGAGGCCGAAATGCAGAAAATCCCCTATCTTTTGATTTTGGGAGACAAAGAAATTTCAGCTAACGCTGTTTCTGTAAGAGCGCGCGGCAAAGGCGACCAGGGCCAGATGCCAGCTGACAAATTTATTGAAAAAATAAAAAAAGAAATTAAAGAAAAAAGGTAAAAATATTTTTGCCGATGGCTGAATTATCAGAATCAACAAAAAAATTAGTACAGCAATATAAGCTTTCAGAACAGTTAAACCTTACAAGAGCAAACTCTCCGACAATACATGTTGACGAAGTTGCTTTAAGAGTAGCTGCTTTTTATGAACAGATAAGGACAATCGTTGACTGGAAAGAAGAGCATCTAATGCGCAGGGCGGCAATAATAAGAAAGCTGAAAAGAAGATTTTTAGATTTAGAGATTAATGATTTTTCCCAAACAGAAGATATAGCAGAAATGCTGGTTTTAGAATTGATAAGGGGCGGGCACTTTCCCAATGATAAAATTGAAGAGTCAAAAATACAAGAAACGCAGGATATAATAGATAAATATATTTTTATACTAAAAAACAATCCTGAAAACAAAGAAGGACGCGCAGGCCTGCAGTTTTACAACTGGCTAATAGAGGTTTGCTCATGTGAAATTGAAGAAACTCTGGCTCCCCCGATAAAGGAAATGGCGCTGATTGAATATATGTTCTCGCAGATGAAAGAAAAAATAATGGTTTCAGAAAAAATTTACGAAACCCAGCTCTTAAAAAAAGAAAATACAGACACTCAAATTTATATCGCTGTGCAATTGGCGCTTTTTAAATTAGACAAGCCGATAATAAGCTACAATTTGATAAAATATAAATATCCGCAATGGTCCCGAACGGATCGCGGATCCTCGATAGCTTCGCTATCGGGAAAAGAAACTGACGAGCAATTTCTCTTCAAAGTATCCCAGAACATATATAAAATCTGGCGCAATATAGAAAAAGACCTTTCAAACCCGTTTGGCGCAAAATTTTATGCAATCTGCGAAAAGTATGATACGCCATATCTTTTGATGGGAGACATTTTATCGCAAAATAACGTTGAAAAAACAGACGAGATATTAGAGCCGTCAAATTTAGAATCGCTTATTAAAAGCGTCTATTCAAAAAGATTATCCACCTTAAAACAAAGAATACAAAGAGCTGCTGTTTATTCTACAGTATCTATTTTTGTGACTAAAATTCTTTCTTTGCTGATTTTAGAAGTTTTACTGGCAAAAATATTAACAGGACATATTAGCGCCGCTACTTTGATGGCCGATGTTTTGGTGCCTACCCTTTTAATGTTTCTTATAGTGGTTTCAATAAAACGGCCGTCAAAAAAGAATTTGAATATTGTTGTGATGGAAACAATGAAAATAGTTTATAAAAAAAGGGGCCATGATGCGTATGAAATCAAAGCCAGAAAAAAGAGGGGCATTGTCACAAGAATGATAATTTCTTTTATATATGCCCTGTCAACTCTTGCTTCTTTTGGAGCCATATATTTTGTATTTAATTACTTCGGGTTTCCTGTAAGTTCTATTATTATAAACATAATATTTATCGCATTAATATTGTTTGCAGGAACCGCTGTTTCAAAAAGAGCCCAGGAGCTTACTATAGAAGATGAAAAAGAAGGTTTTTTAAGCTTTCTGTCTGACGTATTTTTTCTGCCGGTGCAGGGACTGGGAAAATGGCTTTTAAATAAATGGAAAAAATATAATGCCGTGGCAGCCTTTTTCAACGCCTTGATAGATATGCCTTTTTCAGCTTTTGTGGAATTTTTAGAAAGATGGAGGTCTTTTATAAAAGAAAGAAAAGAAGAAATAAGATAACATTGATGCAAAAAAAAATAAAGAATATAATAAAATAACATAATATAATTAAAAAATTAAAAACATGAAAAATATAATAAAACTTTTTCTTATCTTTGCCTTGGTTTTTACGGCG
>Ga0209542_10016419_pt1 | contig 12288 bp, 8 predicted proteins | sample RifCSPhighO2_01_FD_184028 | JGI IMG/M metagenome (GOLD analysis project Ga0209542, IMG submission 184028) | Soil microbial communities from Rifle, Colorado - Rifle CSP2_plank highO2_0.1 (SPAdes) (version 2) | ecosystem: Environmental > Terrestrial > Deep subsurface > Rock core/Sediment ...
TTCTCTTTCAAGTTAGGGGATCAGCGTGTTACCCATTTTTAAAATGAGTCCAGCACTTTCGTGCTAAGTCTCTACGGGGATAAATAATTAATAATTAACTATCATCTTCCCTCGGTATTGCCATTCTACTACAGTTTAAAGTAAAAAGGTTTCACCGATATGAGCTGATTTTATTTTTCGTGCAATTACTCACACGCAACGCCGCATTTTTGATAGCTGTCGATTTGGACAGGATTCGTTGCTTTTTTTTAACGTTCTTAACCCAGCTAACGATCCCTTTTAATGCGTGAACTCCGACACCCTTGGTAGCTTGTGCACTACCAGGATAGGAAGAGCCGACAGCGATGTACCAAACCGCGCCGTCAATATGAGCTATCGGGCGCGACAAGCCTGTTATCCTTGGAGTACCTTTTCTGTCACACACGAGTCCAATTAAAAGACTACGTGGGGTCGCTGAGCCAGACTTTCATCTCTGCATTCTTTGCTGTGTGAAATACAGTCAGGTATACTTTTGCCTCTGCACTCAACTCCAGATTTCCAACCTGGATGAGTATACCATTAGGCCCTGCAGATATCTTTTCTGCAGGGTGCCGCCCCAGCCAAACTGCCTGCCTGCTGTTGTCCCCTCCCGGGTGAGCAGTCTTAAAAAAAATGAGTAGTATTACAAGTTCGCTCCGTCTTCACCGAAGTTAGACATCGACGCTCCTACCTATTCTATGCATTCCTCTTAAAACCACAGCAACAAGTTGCAGTAAAGGTTCACAAGGTCTCCGCTTCCCACTAGGTGCTACCGGCATTTTCACCGGTCAGTGGGTTCAGAAGGATCTGGTTAGGGACAGTGACCACCTCATTAAACCATTCATGCACGTCACCATTCAGATGACAAGGCATTACGCTACCTTAAGCATGGTGTTACTTTCACTTTTCAAAGAAAAGTTACAAACCATAAAATATTATGGCGACTTTATATTTCTATAAAGTTCTTCATGTTTCCATGAAGATCGGACTATATCATCTGCAAATTATTTAATTGCAGTCTGGCGTATAGTCTCTGAGGATCCTAAATCATTTAATATATCTTCCAATTTATGTTTTCTATATTTTCCTTCTCCATTCATTTTATAAACTTTTTTTAATAATTTTCTAAAATTTTTAATATCTTTATGTGCATGGTCTTCCAATAATTCTACGACTTCTGCAAATATTTCAAATTCTTTTCTTTTTATTAAAAGTTTATTTTTCCTAAAGAAGGGAATCACTTTATCAATCAATTCTTTTCTACTTTGAACGACGAATTGCATTGTACTTAATTGTCCATACTTTGTTATAACTGTTCCACATCCAAGAACTCTTTGTAAGTTATACAAAATTTCTTTTTTATTTCTATGTTGTGTTACATGAAATATCGGATCAAGAACCCATCTAACAAAAGCAGACTTTTGTTTTTTAATAGCAATACAAAAACATCCTTCTCCATCCACTAATCCAAGTAGATAGTGAATAAATTGATCTTTATTCATGACCCTATATAGAGGGTAAGTTATTAAAGATTTCGTTTCCTGCGGATTGTCCCTATTTATCAGATTTTTACTATCTATAAAGATTAGTACCGATAACTTAACAGGATTTTCCCGCATACAGCCAGATTTTAATGCCCCCATAAGTTGAGGGTCATAGTTACCCCCGCCGTTTAGCGGGTCTTAGCTCCCTTGAACGGAAGTTTGAAACACCGCCACTGGGCAGGTCTCACCGATTATATACATCCTTTCGAATTTGCAATCGGCTACGTTTTTGATAAACAGTCGGGCGGTCCTTGTTACTGCGATCTACCATTGCATTTGAAAATTCAAAAACAATTATAGACATCCCTTATACCGAAGATACGGGACTAATATGCCGAGTTCCCTTAACCAGTTTAATCCTTTCACATCTTAGCCTTCTCAGCTAGAGCATCAGTGTCGATTCTTAGTACGGCTTACTGAATAACTATACACAAAATTTTCATGGACTCCAAGAATCAGTAACTTTCATTGAGAAATTCTGATGCATCTAAGCATTACGCTCCGCACCTTTCTCTCTCAACAGCTCTCTCGAGCTTCTACTTATCTCAAAGTTAAATCGTGCACTAAACGCCATCAATAAGTTCCGGAATATTAACCGGATTCCCATTCGCCATACTCAGTTAAGATATGACTTAGGCGCCGACTAACCCTTGGTTAAACGATAGTGCCAAGGAAACCTTACTCTTACGATGCTACCCATTCTCAGGGTAATTTGATCTTACTAACACCACGATTCGCATTACTTATCGCTCCATACTTCCTCTCGGAAATACTTCTGCGCAATAAGCACGCCTGCCTACCAGAACATTCTTACGAATGCCTCTGGAGTATCGGTAGTATGCTTAGCCCCGTCCATTTTCCCCGCCTCGAACCTCGATAGGTGAGCTGTTACGCTTTCTTTAAAGGATGGCTGCTTCTAAGCCTACCTCCTTATTGTCTTAGGTTCAAGACAAAGTTTGATACACTTAGCATACATTTTGGGACCTTAACTCCAGTCTCCCTTGTTCGGGTCTTCGAACAGTACCTTACGCACTGCCCGCCATTCCTGTGCTACGCACTGGACGAGTTCTGAGTTGGAAAGGTCTCCGTAATCTTTCGATCCTGCGAGAACTATCCGTACTTTACCCCGCCCAGAAGCTACACAAGACTATACTGAGGCATATTTCGACAGGAACCAGCCATCGCCGAACTAGATAGGCTTTTCACCCCTAATCGCAAATCATCCAAGTGCATGCATACAACACTAGTTCGAACCTCCATTCTCCTTTCGAAGAACTTCGTTCTGCTCACGATTAGATCGTCCGGCTTCGGGTCTCATCCATGTGACTAACGCCCTTTCAGACTCGCTTTCGCTACGGCTTCTTAAATTAACCTCGCCACATAGGTGAACTCCGTGGCCCGTTTTTCAAAACGTACGTTACAACACTATAATGCAGTAACCATTTGTAACTGTTAGATTTCAAGTCTTTTAACTCCCTTTTAAAGGTGCTTTTCAACGTTCCCTCGCGGTACTCTATCCGCTATCGGACTTGAACTGATATTTAGGGTTGGCTGTTAATCCAGCCGTATTCAGACCCCTGATCTAAGGGATCCTACTCTATTGAAGTATACCATAATATTTTCAAGTACGGGGCTATCACCCTCTAAGGCATTTCTTTCCAGAAAATTTACTTTCAATATCTAAGGCTTAACCTTCACCACATCTCTGCCGTCGTTTCCAACGGAGATTCAGTTTGCCCTATTCCCTTTTCGCTCGCTGCTATTAAGGGAATCACTATTTGTTTTCTTTTCCTGCCGGTACTAAGATGTTTCAATTCCCGGCGTATCTCTCCCTCTCGGGATTCTCTTGCGAGAAAGTTATCTCATTAGGAAATCTCGGGTTCAAAGGCTGCGTGCACCTCGCCCGAGCTTATCGCAGCTTGCCACGTCCTTCTTCAAAGTTCAAGCCAAGCTATCCATCTAACAGTATTGCTGAGTGCTAAGATGTCTTCCTGCTCGCTTCATTGAATATAAAAAGAATCAAGTTCCTTCCTTAACTATCTTTTAAAGACAGCAAGTTAAAACTTGTTTCTTGTAATTTGCTTTTCTCTGCCTGATATGCGATGCATCTCGCACACCACACGGATGTTTTTTATCTCGTCATCCTCGAGATTCACTAAAGTGAATATGAAATTTTCAGAAAGAATATGGACCCGGCGAGAATCGAACTCGCGACCCTCCGGTGCAAGCGGAGCGTTTTACCACTAGACTACAGGCCCTATAAGAGCTCTCGTCGTTTTGGTTTTTAATTCTTTCTGATTCGTTAACTTTTGTAGGAATGCAAGAGCTGAATAATTATAATCTTAATTTTTTTAGGAGGTGATCCCACCGCAGGTTCCCCTACGGTGACCTTGTGACGACTTAACCTACCTTGTCTTACAAAGGCTCGTCCCAAAAGGGCCTCACCAATGCAAAACTCGGTTGGTTTGACGGGCATTTCCTTTTCACTAATTTCGTCTTATTAGTTACTGGTTCCCCACTCAACAAACGGATTTCCCGTATTGAGCGAGCCCCCAATGTATTTGTTGTTTAAGATTTTGTATTTCTTTAAAATCAACTTCTGTTTGATTAGATAATTTAGCTATCTTAGCAAATAATTCAAAGTCTCTTTTTCTGCTTTCAATCTTTGGATAATTCTTTTCAAAAAAAGGAATTATTATATTAAAAATATCTTCCTTTTTATTAACTTCAAATCTATAACAATCTGTATGATTTGGACGATTATCTTTTTGAAGATAAACATTTCCACAACCAAAAAATTGTTGAAGTTGTAAAAGAATCTCTTTATCTTGATGACGAAGTTTAACACTGAATTTAAATTCAATCTTATTTCTCCTTTTTAAGTCAGTATTTATTCTAACATAAAAAGAACCTTCTCCATCTACTAAGCCGATTATATAATCTGAACTTATCATTGAGGTTTAGTCCCTTCCCTTTCGGTACTATGAACTAAGCTGACTTCCTATTTAACATAATGTTTTGATTTAAAAGTAAATAGGATCTCCTTGGGTCACTACATATTCTTTTCCATTCATCCTCATTAAATTCTTATGACTTCCATCTATCACCGACCCATCTTAGATGTCGTCGTGAAAATCCTTGCGGATTATGGGCTGAATTTTATCTCACGCCCTTCAGCGATGACATTACTGTCAGCGCCTGCGATGTTGACTAAATTACTTTCCTGCACTTTGGTTGAAAAATAATTGTTGGACTTTAACCAACTAGAAATTATAGAGAATTTTGTAAAATTCTCTAAGAAGAAGTTTGAAAATTCCTTTTTAAAATCTGAATTATTCAAACTTCTCTGTAGCTGCCAAGCACATTTATTTCGGTGAGTGCAAGGGACATTGACTTATTCACCGGACTCTGATAAAATCCGATTACTACGAATTCCAGCGTCATGAGGGTGAGTTGCAACCCTCAATCTGAACTAAGCTGTAGTTTATGAGATTAGCTTCTCCTTTCGGAGTTGCGACCCTTTGAATACAGCATTGCCGCGCGCGTGTAGCCCAGGGCATTCGGGTCAGGTTGACCTAACGTAGCCCGCACCTTCCTCCTTGTTACCAAGGCAGTCTGTATATTGTGCACTAAGGCAAATATACATACGGGTCTCGCCTGTTACCAGATTTAACTGGTCATCTCGCGACACAGGCTGACGTTGGGCCTGTAACTCCTCTCAGCGTGTCAGGTAAGCCCTTCAGACTGACCTTCATTCTGCTGTCGGTCCTGGTGAGGTTCACGGTGTCGAATCCAATTGAACCGCACGCGTCACTCGTTGTAGTATCCCCCCGCCTATTCCTTTAAGTTTCGGTCTTGCGACTATACTTCCCAGGTAGCACACTCTTCACCTTCGCTACAGCACTGAAACCTCTCGAGGAGGTCCCAATGTTTAGTGTGCAGTGTTTACTGCTAGGACTACATGGGTATCTAATCCACTTTGCGCCCCTAGCCTTCATCCCTCACTGTCAGATCCGTTCTTGTAAGGTGCCTTCGCTATTGTTAGTCCGCTAAGGATCAACGCATTTTACCGCTACCCTTAGTGTACTCCTTACATCTCCCGGTCTCTAGCTAAGCAGTATCTCTTGCGGCCTGACACTTGAGATGCCAGATTTAACAAGAGACTTACAAAGCAAGCTACGGATGTTTTAGACCCAATAAAAGTGGTTGCGACTTGGACTGCTGGGATTACCGCGGCGGCTGGCACCAGTCTTACCCAGTCCTTATTCGTAAAACTTTTTACATTTCACAAAAGCTTTTTCTTAAAAAGAAAAAGCACTCTGGCTTGCTCTGTCACGCTTGCGCGCATTGCAAAATTTTCCCGACTGCTGCACCCCGTAAGGCTGGGAGTAGTGTCTCAGACTCCCTCTCAGGGCTTCTCCGCTAAGAGCCCTTACTGATCATAGGCTTGGTGGGCCATTACCCCGCCAACTACCTAATCAGCCGCAGCCCCAATCTAAAGCAAATTTTGAAAGATTAATCATTCCAGAAAAAATCTTCTATCGGCTCTTATTCTCAGTTTCCCGAGGGTATCGCCGGCTTTAGTGCAGGTTAGCTACGTGTTACTGAGCAGTTCGCTTTCAATTTCTTGCGAAACAAAAAAACTTGCATGTCTAATTGCAAACCAGATAGCCGCAACCTCCAGCAGGATCAACTGGATTTGTTGTTAAGTACATTGATATTGTCAACGACACTCTCCTCCTGGTTGTTGTCTATCTTTACAGACATTAAAAGAATATAACTAGTTCAACTTCACTTGCATGCCTACATCATACCTTAATAAAATTTCGGAAATTTTCTTTTTTTCCGACGACAAACATTAAGGCACTCACTAAAGTTAACATTTTGTATTCTACTGAGAAAGAATTGATATTTAAACCTTTCGTAATTATTTTTTATAAAATTCGTCGATAAATAAGTTTTATTTATTATTTGTATAATTTATTTCAACTGGTTTTCCATTATGTAAAATCTCTGAAATTTTTGCTCTTCCAGAATTTGCAACACTGACTTCTACACTAATATTCGAAGTTGGAAATTCAGCATTTCTTTCAAAAAAATATTGTTCAATTCCATAGATTACCGAAATTCTATCTGAATTTTTATTAGAAATTTCTCCTCTAATAAAATCTCCTCTTTCAGGTTTCTTAAAAGATGCATCAGTCATTCTCCAAATTCCGCTTTCATCTTTTTCTAAATTAATATAAATTAAATCTCCTTCTTCAGAACCTTCTAAATTATTTATTCTAGAAATCTCATAATTAATTTGAATATACTGACCTCTAAATGGATCAAAAGGGTCAACAGGTTGCGTCGCAAGAACTATTTTTTTCCCAGTTAACAAGGGCCATTCATTATAAATTATAAAAGAAGATAATACTACCATTACCAATAAAATTACTACAATTAATCCAACAATTTGTTTTCTCATTTTATTTCTTTAATCAAACTTCTTCTCCATTTCGGTATGAACCAAGAACCAGCTATCAATATTATTCCTCCAAGAATCGCCAAAATGCTAAACGCTAGATATCCTTCGAAGTCAAGCCAAAATCCAATATATCTACTTATAATATCTAAAACAAAGAACAACATTCCTAAATTAATTATATTCTTCGAATCAACAGCCTGCCCATACCACAACATCAATATTATAAATCCAATAAATAAGAAATTTATTACTATCCACAAAATCCAAATTCCAGCAGGAGTATTTTGGTTTCTTCCTAAGTTATAACTAACTCTCCATTTGCAATAATCTTCTCCAAGACAACTATCTTTATCATTGTTTAATTTATTACAACTTTCATAGGCGGTTTGACTATTCTCCCCTCTACAATTATTAAAACTATTGTCCCATTTACAACCTAGACCAGAAACTGCAGAACTACATTCCTCTTCTGTTTGATAATTATAACAACTAACTTCTTGACAATATCCTCTACTCTCAACTCCATTTTCTATATGCACAGAATTATCAGCCCACTCACAATAAAGAGGAGCCTTAGCAGAATTACACGAATTACTATCGGTAAATTCATAACATTCTTTTGCTTGACAAATGCCCAGACCTCCAGAAGTCATTTTAGTTGACAAAACTAAAACTAAAAGGAGAGCAATTATTCCGACAGCCCATAAAGTTTCTTTTATTGATGAACTATCTTTACTTGTTGCAATTAAAGTACCCACAATAAATATTACAACGGAAAAGATTACAAAAAATACTAAGAATAAATTAAAGACACCACTCTCTAAGTCATAATTGCCCAATAAGGGAATAGCAGATTGGAAACTCAAAACATAAAAGAGTGAAAGGAAATAAAAAGCAGTCCAGAAAAGATAAATTTTCGTGAATTTATGTTTAATAGATTTATGCATAGCCCCTAACCCATACAACAACAATCCACCACACAAAAGAATTACAACGAATCCTAAAATTGCTCCAGCTTCACTTATATTATTAAAAGAAGAGATAGAAGAAGTATATTGAACAAATGCCCAGATAAAGAAGGCGACCAAAGAAATAAAAAGACTTTCAGGAGAAGATAACAAATACGAAATTAAAAAGATAATTGTCCAAGATAAAAGTAAAATCCAAGCATAACTCTGAACGGATACGGCAAGATGATAAATTTGTGAAATTAAAAACAAGCTTAATATATACAATAAAGAACCGAGAGTTATAAGAGCCCTTCCAGTCCAATCATGTTCTTCTCTTCTTAAAAAAACACCTGAAATAAAAGAAGAAAAAGTAGCAATAACTAAAATCAAAACTTTCAAGAAGTTAGGTATATTATGCCAATTCCAAGCTATCAACCATGCAACACCTGCAAAAATTAAAATTGCTCCTATAATTGCAATAATTTTAAAAAATAAATGACCTTCAGAAACTTCTTTACTCATAAGAACTAATAATTTTTATTATTTATAAACCTATTTGGGAGGAACCAAAGTTTCCCAACCTTCAATCCATTCAGTTATAGGAGGGACTTCTCTTTCCAACTTTCTACTTTCAACATAATGCTTTGCAAGAAGATACAAAATCATACCTATACTTTTCGGACTCTTATTATTTCCAGGAATTATTTTTGTGACTCCATGTGTATAATTATTAGTATCGCATATACTCAAAACAGGTATTTTTATTCTCAATGCATCATTAAGAGAATTTTTATCAAGCCAAGGGTCAACAATAAAAACGAGCTCAGTTTCCATGAAATTTTCCAAAGTAGTATTTGTCAATATTCCAGCAGGATACTTTTTAGTAAATACTTTTATTCCTGTTGATTTTGAAAATAATTCTGCCGCTTTCCATCCAGCTTCTCTTTTACAAATAAAAATTACATCTTCCGGAGCAAATTTCTTCAAATATTCAATTCCTTCTCTCAATTTTATATCGAGCAAAGAGGTATTAAAAACAGCCAGACCATCCGCTCTTCTTTTATAAACATACTTTCTCATTTCAGGAGTTATAACTCTTGTTCCTAAATGTATAGATGATTTAAGGTAATCTTCTATTGGTACAAGTGTATCTTCTCCACCCTCTGCTTCCGGTTTAACTTTTTTCTTTAGACTAACTTCCTTTACTTCTTCCATCCCCTTTTCAAGGGCCTTAGCTTTTTCTTTGAGCTTCGCTAACTTACTCTCTTTTTTCTTCTTTTCTTCTTTCTCAGAAGATTCTTCTTTAACTTCAATTACTTCAGAATCTTCTTCCACAGACTCTAATGTTTTTTTTGTTCTAGCCATTGTAAATAATTATAAACAGCGCACGGGTTTTTCTGGGTTTGTTTCAGCCAGTACGTGCTAATATATTAATCCCAGATAAAAAGGGTTTTTAAATGTTTTCAGACATGACTTCATCTTCAATAACTTCTTCAACAAATTCATCAACTAATCCTTCCAGTCCGTTTTCTAAAACATATTGATTAGCCTTTTTTCTAAAATGCCATAATACTCTTTCAACAACATGTTCTCTATCCTCTCCATGTGTTGCATAACAAGTCTTCTTTTGAGTTGCAGGCCTATCTCCATAACCTGTTCCATCAACAAGGACTTCAATATACCCATAAAAGAATCTTTTATCACTTTCTGCTTTCTGTTTTTCAAGAAATTGTTTTGAAGAAACATCTTTTAAAGAAGGATCATAAACATCTAAAAAATCATACCTTCCCGTAGATTCCATAACAGACAAGGTCATTATATTTTTCTTTTTTTCACCTTTTTTAATATAACAAACCCCTACACGCCCATCAAATTCTAAATGCAAATATCTCTTTTCATCAGACATGAATAATTAATCAAATTAAGCTTAATAAAGACTATTGTTAAAATCAGAAAATATGTTATAAATAGCACATTCAGAGACAATCAACAATTCCTCTTATTGATTTATCTTTCATTGCTATCTTCAAAGCCAACGCTCTTAACTGCAATCTTGACTCTCTACTTGCATGAGCTCTAGTTTTACATTCAAATAATAATGTCGAGATATCATTATATTTTTTCATTGATAAAAATGGACCCGCTCTAAAACCTTTCCGAGTTTTTTCAACAACAGCATAAGCTACTTCATAATCTCTATTATTTCCTGAGCCACGAAGAATTATGTGATAAGGAAAATTTGACAACCCCTCTAAATTTCTTTGAGAATAGGATTCTATGTAAAGATATTTTTTACTCTTTAACCTACTTACCATCAACAAACAAAACAAGTTTTCCTTTTAAAGATTATTCTTAAGAAAATATTGCTCTATTTTTTAATCAGACATTAATAATAAAACAAGTTACTTATCATAAATATTATTCTTTAAAAGCGGTTAAAAATTACAATTGTAAGTATCAATAGTGTCAAAAGGTTCCCAATTTATAAGAACTTTGTTAGATTCAATATTATGTTCAATTCTATAGGTCTTTCCACTATCCAACTTAATTTCACTAACCCCGTCAGAATCCAAATTAAAATCATAAACCTTAGATTGATAAAAGTCAATCTCGCCATTTTCATACTTAACTTTATACTTGGCTATACTAAGAGAATTTGAGTAACCTAAAACAGCTTTGTAAACCCCCTCATCTCCTCCTCGGCCTATAATGAAAACTAAATTATTTGCAACATTTTCTCCTTCCTTTAAAACAAAGAGATCTTTCAACTCAAAATAATCTTTATACAAACCACTAAGATATTTAACAAGATCTTTGGTTTCTTTACTCAAAGAACTACAATCATCGTTAATTTTATTTTGATTAATAGGAGGAGTACTTGAACCTTGATCAGCCTTACAACAAACAGCCCAACCATTCTGAGGAGTTCTACCACTCAATAGACCTTGCACAATAGGTTTTGTACAATCATTAGCAAAAACATTTCCAGTGATTATTCCTTGGCTATCAGCATTAACTCTTCCAGCAAGAATACAAATTGAACCAGGACTTTTATTAGCACAAACATCGTCTCCAGATGCAGTAATTCTTTTCACTTCAGCTTCTCCACTTGCCATAGTATAAGTCTTACAATTATTTCTCAACATTCTGAACATTCCTTCATATGTAACTGCGGTTGATGGTGGACTTGTAGCTTCAACAATAACGATTGCAGATAATCTTGAACTTGTTTCATCTGCATTTGTTACACTAACCTTGACACTTTTAATTTCTTTAGAAGTACTTTCACTAACTTCTTTAGTTTCACTCTCTCCAGCCATATTTGTTACTTTAATATTAGCAGAAGTATCAGAAGCAGAAACTAATTCAATAGTATATTTCATTCCAGACAAGGTTACTTCGGCAGAAGGATTCTCGCTTGTAAGACTCAACTCTTCACGATTGTTAGGGGCAGTACTTGGTATAGTTGGTTCGGTAGGCGGAGTAGGTACATCAGGCTGTGAATTTGTAGCAACATAACTCGCACTACTCGCTCTAAACCATGCAATTGTAACTAAACCTCTCTTATTCGGTTCCCCAACTAATTGAACATATCTTGCTGCAACAGGGCTAAACTTACCTCTAACAAAAACTCCAACTTTATTTACACTATATCCTACTCCGACATCTGCCCAAGTTTGTTTATCATCAGAAACTCTTATAAGAAAGTTTTCAGGAACATTCGTATTTCCATAAACAAAAGTTTCAACACCATTAACACATCTCTTTGAACCTAAATCAAATGTTATAAAACGATAAGTATCATCATTAGTCTTCTTACTTGCCCAATATGTTCTTCCTGCGCTATCAACTTTATCAATCGTATTTTTTGGACCATACAAAGCCGTATTACCATTATACACATCATCTGTTTCAGCAGAAACAGGTTCGGAAACAGAATATTCTCCACAACTTCCCCTAATGGACAAAGCACTCAAACGAACATCATTTGGGGGGTTGTCAGTTCTCGGAGGCAACAAACCATTCGCCTGATGAGAAGTAGAATCTTCAACCACAATATTTCCAGTTATCGAAGAACCAGTAAAAGGCCAGAATGCCGAAGCAAAAGAAATTAATAACACTAAACAAAATACAAAAACCAAACCCTCTTTTTTCCGCATGAGGGATATAAAATCATTTAATATTTAAATCTTTCATTACTTTATTTTTTAGAGTTTGCAAGTTTAAAGCAAAAAACAATAGAAAAATTACAAAACCAAAAAGGTTATAAACTATAAAAGTACTTAAGTACTTATGGGAGAAATGA
>Ga0209542_10016420_pt1 | contig 12288 bp, 14 predicted proteins | sample RifCSPhighO2_01_FD_184028 | JGI IMG/M metagenome (GOLD analysis project Ga0209542, IMG submission 184028) | Soil microbial communities from Rifle, Colorado - Rifle CSP2_plank highO2_0.1 (SPAdes) (version 2) | ecosystem: Environmental > Terrestrial > Deep subsurface > Rock core/Sediment ...
ATATTGATTTTAGGAATAGAGGAGAATATTATGCTTCATTACAGGCTTATCAAAAGAACAAGGATTTGAGACCCACAATTGATTTATTTATTAAAGAGTATAAAGCCTTAAGGGGTATTTTTAGGTGACTACCTTTTGGGTGTTTGTAGTCACCCAAAACAGATTATTTAGTAACTATATAGGAGTAATTAGTAAGGTTTAAATAGGCATTATTTGTAAATAAATCATGAATGAAACATTAAAACCTATAATAGAACATCCACCCAAAATTTGGACACCAGAAGAAAAATTAGAACTATTAGTAAATGGAAAAAATGTTGTTTTCCAATTTCCGGCATTCGGTCCATACTTGTATAATCATGTTGTAAAACAAGTTCTTGCGAAAGGTCAGAGATTACCTACTGGAAAAGAAATTGCTTATATGATTCATAGAATATATGAATCTAATCAACTAGATAATTCAATAGGCCCTATTAGAGATATGATGAAGAGCATGTTATGGGTTCCAGTAAGAAACATTTGGACTCCAAAAAGTGTTAAAAATCCTGGAGTTTATACAATACATGATGAAAATGGCCTGGGTCTATCTGGGAAAATAGATATACTTCAATTGGAAGATATTTTAATTGGCAGTTCAATCGAAAGGAGAGTGAGATTTAGTAGAGATAGAAAAGTCTGTTTTGCTCCCTTAGATACAATTACACCAGGAACTCTTAAAAAAGGAACCTTATCTCAAGATGGAGCATTTATTTCTAATTATGGAATTGAAGGTGCAGAAAAATTAGATCAATTTACTCAAATGTTGGGAGTTTTTCCATTTTCATATGTATTTAATAATTGCTCTGATAAACCAGTTCAAACTCTTTCTACATTAAGAAGAGATGTGGTTTTAAACGCCCATATGTTGAGCGCTGGTTTCTGTTCTAATGGTGGAAACTCAGGTTATGTTGTTTCAATATCTGGTTCTGATCAGATTGTAGGAGAAAGTAAATAAAATGAACAATCTAAGAAACACACTAGGAGGATTAGCAACATTAGCCCTTACTGCTTTAGGTAATCCTGAACAAACATTAGCAAATCAAGTTCAAACACCTAATCCAAATTATACTATTTCAGAATCAGCTACCTCATCTAATAAAGCCAAAGACATTTCACCAAGAAACTACTCTTTTTCAACAATACCTACGCAATTAGGACAATTTGATCCATCCTATGGACCAGAGACTAACGGAGATAAAATAGCCAATTATATAATCCTTGGAGCTTTTGGAATAATTATTAGTGGAATGGTTTTGGGGAGTATTCTAGGTTCCTATAGAGGAGATGAAATAGATAATAAACCAAAAAGAAATCAGAAGAAATAATTTCATTCTTATTACTTTTTAATAAAAACCTCTCCAAAATCTATTTAAACCTCATTTATCACGCACATAAATGACCTATACTCCAAATCAAAAGGTTCTTGAAAAATACGCAGACATCTTAGTTAATTTTGCACTTGGAAGCGGAAAGGGAATAAAAAAAGGAGAGGTAATCTTCCTTGAAGTTCCTGAATGTGCAAAGCCACTTTTAATTGAACTTCAAAAGACCATTTTAAAATCAGGCGGACATTACATTACCCATTATCTTCCAGATGGAACAGCAAGACATTTTTTTGAACTTGCAGAGGAACATCACTTAGATTTCTTCGCCCATCATTTCTACAAAGGAAGAATTGAAAACATAGACCACACAATTGCAATTTTAGCCGAGACAAATAAAAAAGAATTGGAGGGAATTGAATCATCAAAAATATTAAGAAAATCAAAAGCAATGAAACCTTACAAAGAATGGAAGGAAAAAAAAGAACAAGAAGGAAAATACACTTGGACTTTAGCTCTTTACGGAACCGAGGCGGCAGCAAAAGAAGCAGGCATTAGCTTAGAAAAATACTGGGAACAAATTATTAAAGCGTGCTATTTAAACGAAGAAAATCCAATTGAACATTGGAAAAAAAGCATTGCAGAAGTTGAAAGAATTAAAGATATATTAGATGAATTAAAAATTGAAAAACTCAGAATAAAAGGAGAAAGAATTGATTTAACAATAAAATTAGGAAAAGGAAGAAAATGGATGGGTGGAAGCGGAAGAAATATTCCAAGTTTTGAAGTTTTCATTTCTCCAGATTGGAGAGGCACAGAAGGATATGTATTTTTTGACCAACCCTTATATAGATACGGAAACTTAATGAAAGACATCTTTCTAAAATTTGAAAACGGAAAAGTTGTTGAAGCAACCGCAAAAGAAGGAGAGAAAGTTTTGAAAGAAATGATTGCAACTGAAAACGCAGACAAAATAGGAGAATTCTCTTTAACCGATTCAAGACTTTCAAAAATAGATAAATTCATGGCAGAAACTTTATTTGATGAAAATTTTGGAGGCATCTTTGGTAATTTCCATATCGCTCTCGGCTCGGCATATAAAGATTCTTACCCTGGAGACAGCAATAAATTAACTAAAGAAGATTGGGATAAATTAGGATACAACGAATCTGTTGTTCACACAGACATAGTATCAAGTGAAAAAAGAGAAGTAACTGCATTTCTTGAAAATGGTATCTCAAAAATAATCTACAAAGACGGCACATTCACAATTTGAGAAATCAAAAGAAAGATATAAATACCAAAGCTATCCTTATTGTATCTATTTCAGAGGTGTACCTTTTTATATGGATAAAATTATCAAAGAAAAAATCAGCGCTGACCACTTATTGTACGTGAGCTTAAAATATACAAAAACCTGTGATGTAATTATCAACCTTATTCTAAGATGGAGAAGAATGATTGAACTCGGAATTGAAAATCTTATAGAAAAAGCTCAAAAAAAGAAAAAATGGAAAGAAGTCCCAGACGCACCAAGAGCTAAATTGATACAATTAAAAAAAATATATGAAAATGATGAGATAATAACCAAGACATTAGAGTTGTACGAACTTTTTAGAGATATTGAAAAACTAGAGAAGGTAAGAGAAAGCGAATTTAGAAAAGGAGTAAACTTAAAGGTTCTTTACAAAAATGAAGTAATAAACATTAATCTTGAAAAACTAGCCGAATATTCAGAACTTTTAGAAAAGTTTATAAGTGCCCTTAGATAAATTGTTCTACTTTAAAGTTAAATTATTTTAAAATTTAAAAAATGCCTAAAATTATTACAATCACTTCAGGAAAAGGTGGAGTTGGAAAAACTACAACCGCAATCAATCTTGGTGCTGCAATTAACTATTTCGGCAAAGAAGTCATAGTTGTTGATGCAAATCTAACAACTCCAAACGTAGGTCTACATCTAGGTGCGCCAATCGTTCCTGTAAGTTTAAATCACGTTCTTTTAGGAAAAGCAAAAGTCTCAGATGCAGTTTATGAACACGAATCAGGAACAAAAATAATACCCAGCTCTCTATCTGTAAGAGAGTTGAGAAGATTAGACCATTCAAAACTAAAAGATATAAGTAAAAAACTGAAAAAATTAGCAGATTATATAATCTTTGACTCCGCAGCAGGGTTGGGAGAAGAAGCAATTGCTTCAATAGAATCAGCAGATGAAATAATTATAGTGACAAATCCTGAAATACCTGCAGTCACAGACGCATTAAAAACAAGTAAATTAGTCGAAGAATTAGGAAAACAAGTTAAGGGAGTTATAGTAACGAGAGTAAAAAACACAAAAAGCGAAATGCCTATAGTCAATATAAGAGATATGCTTGAACTACCCATACTAGGAGTCATTCCTGAAGACAAAAACGTCCCAGTTTCAGTCGTAATGAAAGACGCCCTAATCCACACTCACCCAAAAAGCAGAGCATCAAGAGCATATAGAAAAATAGCCGCTAAAATCATAGGAAAAGATGACTACAAAGAAAACCTCTCAATCTGGGATAAATTGATGAATGGATTTTAAACCCTCTTATCAATCTAAACTCTTAGGAAAAGGATTAAAAACATTTCCCCTTCCAATAACTCTCTCATTATAAAGAAAATTAATAACGTCCCCCATTGTTCTTTTTCCCTCAACAAAACCTTTAGTCAAAGGAATTTCCCCCTTATCTTTAAGCAATAACTCTCTAACCGCTCTTTGACTAGGCAATTTCACTCCTAGAAATCTCCGCAAAAAAGAAATTTTACTCCTATCATTTGCCCTTGTTGAAGCCGAATCATAAAAATCAGCTATTGATAATATCTGCGCCAAAAAGTTTACATCTTCTCCTTCTCTAGTTTCAAAAGAATCGGGATAAGAATCTCTTTGAAAACGATGATGTCTCTCAATTACAGCCAAAGACAAATCATCTATGGAACTTCCAAGAGCTAAAACTGCAAGAGTAGGATGTTCTCTCATAGCTTTTTGATAATCTGCATATTCCTTATCAGCATAATCTGGATTTGAATACACTTGAACCTTTCCAATATCATGAAGAGCAGAAGCAATAAATAAAGGCCTCAATAAATCAACAGGCAATTTTAGAGTCCTTCCTATTTTTAGTGAAGTCAAAGCAACTCTAAGCATGTGAAAATAAGTAACATAAAGTCGGCTATCTTCTGCTCTTCTATTCCAACAATAAGAAGTATTAAAGAAATCAAGCTCCTCATTTATTACTCTTCTTGTTTGAGAAGACAATTTTAAAAAATCAAATGCCTCTTCAAGTCTGAATTCTAAAGGATGCATTTTAACTCTATTTTCTCTTACCATCAATTGTAAAGCCCTATAAATTCCCCGCAACATATCCGAAGACTCACTCAAATCTACACTTGGGAGAACCTGTGAAGAATAATAAGGAGAATATTCTTTTTCAGCAGGAGTCATTCCTCTTTGTACAAATGGAGGTTTACCTCTAACTCCTTTTCTTAATCCGTCTAAATCTTTAAGAAATTCAAGAGTCCCATCATGTGAAGTGTCCCCATACATTCTCATCAAAAAAGCACATTTTAACTCCTTTTATACCTTTAGCTTTTCTTTATCTTAAAAAGAACCTTCAATCAAATCTACTCTTATTCTTTATTTAATAAAAAGAAATGTTTTTAACATTTACTTAATTATCACTAATATGAAAAGTATGGTGTATTTCGCTCAGTTAGCTTTCAAGAAGAAATTTGTAAATACGATAAAAATATTCAAGACAAAGTTGATAAAATTGAGGACAAATTAATAACTAACCCTGAATACGGAACCCCCCTTGAAACAAAATGGTTTAGAGAATCAAGATTTGAGAATTACAGAATTTACTATTTAGTCTACGAAGATTTAAGCGCCATTTATATTGTAGCTATAAGTGAAAAAAGAGACCAACAAAAAACTATCAACACAATCAAAATATTCCTTGAATTCTTTAGAGAAGAAATAGAAAAACTAGTTAGATAAAGACTAATTTTAGAAATTATTTAACCCTAATCAACTTACCTTCTTTAATATCTTTTACACTTCTTACTAATTGTTTTAATAAATCTATATCTATATTAGCCTGCATCTTCAATCTTTCATATTCCTCTTTTGATATACTTATCATTTCCATATTAATAAAAAATAAATGAAGTTTTTAAGCTTTTCGCAAGTCAATTCTACCTAATCTTACTACCCTCTTCAATATCCTTTTCAGGCATTAAAAAAATAACTTCTGAATCATCTTCAGAAACCGCAGCTAAAAGCATTCCTTGACTTTCAACGCCCCTCAAAACAACTGGCTCAAGATTAATTATAAAAACTGCTTTCTTTCCCCTAAGATAATCTAAAGAATAGTGCTTTTTTAATCCCGCAACAATCGTCCTCTCCTCATCTCCAAAAGATACTTTCAAAACAAGCAACTTATCTGCCTTAGGATGCTCTTCAACTTCAAGAATTTTCCCAATTCTCAAATCCATCTTTGAAAATTCTTCATAAGATACATTTCCCATGAATTTATTTATTTTAAGGGTTTATATTTTTATTGATTGTTTTTTCTACTTTCTTCTTTTCTCTATCATTATCCCACTTTTTTCCTCATATTTTATTACACCAACTACCCCCAGAGCCATAACAGCCAATTCAAAAACACCATATAAAATCTCCCAACCACTTTCACTCAGCACCCTACTTTCTTCAGTTAATATTGAGTCATAATTAGAAGGAACAGATTGAGTTGGTGTAGAAACAGAATAATTTCCTCCTGAAGTCTGCACTTTATCTGCTAATCCAACATTACTTCCACCTAAAAAAGCGAGAAATACCAATCTAGCTCCCACCACATTTCTTGAAAAGACCATATTTCATCAATTTAATGACTATATTTAAACTTTCCCAAACAAAATACTCGCCTTCTCTATCTTTGACACCTTAATCTTACCTTTCAAAGATTTAATTGAAATATCAAAATTAAATGTCCCTGCTATTTCCTCCGCAGTTCTAGGCATAAAAGCATAAAGCAAAATAGCTATATCTTTAATTGCATTAACTAACTCGTACAATACTCTTTTATCACGACTCTCCCACGGTCTCTTTTCTTGTACATATTCATTACACTTATCTACAAAAGCAAATATCTCATTTAGTACCTTATCAAATTCCAAATTATCAAAATGCATTTTAACTTCTCTAAGCAATTTATCACTCTTCAAGTCCATGACATTAACCTTCTCAATTCCATATTTTTCAGCCAAAGTAGAAACTCTTGAAACTAAATTCCCCAATTTATTAGCCAATTCATTATTGTGTCTATCCACTAAAACTTCAGGGGAATAATCTCCATCCTCTCCAAAAGGTGTGCTCCTCAAAAGAAAATATCTTGCAGAATCAACGCCAGATAAACCAATCAAATCATTAACATAAACTGCATTACCCGCAGACTTCCCCATCTTTTGACTATTAACAGTCCACCATCCATGAGCAAAAACTCTTTTAGGTAAATCAATTCCTGCGGACTTCAATATAGCAGGCCAATAAACAGAATGGAACCACAAAATATCTTTTCCAATTATATGAACATCTGCCGGCCAGAATTTTTCCTTCCCCTTCTCTCTTGTTGCAGAATAATAATTTAACAAAGCATCAAACCAAACATAAGCTATATGTTTTTTATCAAAAGGAAGCGGAATTCCCCATTTAAAACTAGAACGAGAAATACTAAAATCATTCAAACCCTCTTTAACTCTATTAACTATCTCTTTCTTTCTATGAGCCGGAGAGATAAAATTACCATTTTTCTTATATAACTCAAGAAGAAATTTCTGGTACTTTGAAAGTCTAAAAAAATAAGATTCCTCCTTCAACAATTCCAGCATTTTCTTATGAACTGGACATCTTTTATCTGGACAATCTTTTTCAGTATAATATGCCTCACATTCCGTGCAATACAATCCCTCATAATTACCCTTATAAATATCTCCATTATCGTAACATTTCTGTAAAACTTCCTGCACAACTTTCACATGCTCTTTATCAGTTGTCCTTATGAATCTCGAATAATTTATATTCAACTTCTCCCACGCCTCTTTGAATTGAGGTATTATCAAATCAATAAATTCCTTTGGAGATTTTCCGACTTTTTCAGCAGCTTTCTCAATTTTCTTCCCATGCTCATCAGTTCCTGTGAGAAAAAAAACATCTTTTCCTAACAACTTATTCCATCTAGCCAATACATCGCTGGCTATAGTAGTATAAGCGTGACCTAAATGGGGAATGTCATTTGGGTAATAAATCGGAGTCGTAACATAAAACTTTTCTTTCATTTATATATCAAATAGAAAGGATATTTAAAATTGTCCTATTTTTGAGAATATCTTTTAGTAGTTAATATTTCACAAAGCCACTAATCTTACCCTTACAAATTATTCAAATATTGCTATTTTAAGATAAATGTAATGGTAAGGTATCAACCAATAAAACCATCTAATTTAACTTTATGCCTAAAGCCTATAATCCTCTTTTAACTAATTATTTCTAAAGCCCATAATCCTCTTTTATCCTATTAATCTTAATTTTGTATAGATAAAACCTTCTTTATATTGTAATCTATATTAAATTTTTTAATCGAATCAATAAATATATACTCATCTTCAGGATTTACTTCAATTAATCCAGGTTTCAATAAATTTCCCTTATACTTTCTCAATAACCCATATACTCCGCCCCGCCCACTCAACATATAGTTAAATCTTATTTTATCCTTCTTCTCTAATCTATCTAGTGAATAATATATTTGTACTTTAGGAATTAGCCCAAAACTCTTAACGAAATCTACTCCATGAATAATACTCTTACCTAGAAATAATATACTCTCTCTTGCAAAATTTGATGTATCAAAAAGACTATACATATCAAAAGGAGTTATATGTATTGGTATTTCTATATGCTCTTCTAATTGTCTTTTTATTTGTTGAGAATGTTCTAATTGTTCCTTTAAAGAAACTTTATCAAATAATACGGCTATATCTAAATCATTGGGAACTTTGCCTTCCAAAACAGAAGAACCAAACTGAACAATATCTAATACCTTACTATTATATTTTAACTTTAGTTTTTTCAGCCATAATTTCTGCGTCATTCTTTATCACCTCCGCTAATTCTTTACTCATAATTTGAACATATGAACTTTGATAAAAAGGAAAATTTTTATCTAATAAATCATAGACTTCCGAGAATCTTTCGCTAGTTATTTTAAATCTTTCATTATGTGAAGATGGCGTGTTCCCAGTCATCTGAAGAATAAATAAATCGGTAAAACTAATCAAAGCCTTAAAATATAAAACAACCGCAGAATTATATCTATTTTTAACAAACTCATCATTCCCAGAAGAGAAATATTCTTTTCCCGATTTAATTAGTATTTCTTCCTTATTCATACCGAGTAAGAAGAAAATTCAATTATTTAAATCTTTTCATACTTGGTAAGAAAATAAGGTATTATTATTAAATTATTCTTATCTGGTAAGAAATTTTAAGTTTATCCTTTTCTCTCCAGTATCCTCACAACACCCTTATCTGCCCAATAAAATTAATTCGAAAAAATAGGAAGATTTATAAAGTAAAATGTATTATAGAAAATACAAATTAGACTATATTTGTCTCATGTAAAAGATGAATTACAAAGAAATTATATTAAATTGGAAGGAATTTGAAATTCCCGCTCTTTTTAGTAGAAACCATAATGTAGATTTAGACTCAGATTTTATAATTACCATATCTGGTCCTAGGAGAGCAGGAAAGACATTTGTTTGTTTTCAACTAATTAAAGAACTTATTAGTGGAGGAATTCCAACAGAGAATATCCTTTATATAAATTTTGAAGACAATAAGCTTATTGGAGCAAATTCTGATGATTTAGAAAAACTTTTAGAAGTCTATTTTGAGCTTTATAATATAGATAAAAATAAGAAAATATACCTCTTCTTTGATGAGATACAAACAGTAAAAAATTGGGATTCATGGATTAGAAAGATTCACGACATAAATAAAAAAATAAAAATTATTTTAACAGGTTCAAGCTCAAAATTGTTGAGTAAAGAAATATCAACTATTCTAAGGGGAAGAGTGTTAAATAAAGAAATATTTCCCTTAAGTTTCAAAGAGGTTGTTTCATGGAAAGATTTGAAATATGATATTAAAAAAATTTCTTATAGTAAAGATAAAATAGAGATTAAAAAACTATTTAATAACTTTCTTCAAGAGGGGGGCTATCCCGCAATAATTTACCAAAAAGTGAATAAGGAAGAAGTTCTACAAAGCTATTATGAATCAATGATTTTTAAAGATATAGTAGAAAGATATAAAATAGAAGATGTAAAAAAGATAAAGATGTTGGCTAATCTCTTATTAGAATCAACTTCAAAAGATATTTCTTATAATAAATTAGCTAATAAGTTAAAATCATTAGGCATGAATACCAGTAAAAATACTATAATAGAATTTTTGTATTATTTTGAAGATGCTTATTTATTTTTTCAGAATATTAAATATGAATATTCTCAAGGAAAGCAACTTGGCTCTATAAAAAAAGTGTATTTTATAGATAACGGTATGCTAAATACAGTTAGCTTTAAGTTTTCCAAAGATATTGGAAAATTGCTTGAAAATTTAGTATTTTTAGAGTTAAGAAGAAGAAACAAAAAGATATTCTATAATAGAGATAATTATGAATGTGATTTTATAATTCAAGAAAAAGAAAAAATTGTTCAGGTAATACAAGTAACAGAAAATCTAAATTCAGAAAATGAAAAAAGAGAAGTGGAGGGTGTTTTAGAAGCTATGAATAAATTCAGACTTAATGAGGGTTTTATAATAACTCTTGAAGAAGAGAGGAATATAAAAATAGAAAATAAAAACATTTTTATTTTGCCTGTTTGGAAATGGTTGTTAAATTAGTTTGACCAATTGTCTAATAAAGGCTTCTTTTTACCTCTTTTCTTTCAATTATCCTCACAATCCCTTCATTCACATCCACTTCCACCAAATCTCCATTCTTAAGAATTTGCGTAGCAACCCTAGTGCCTATTATACAAGGCTTTCTAAGTTCCCTAGCAACAATACTTGCATGACAAGTTATTCCCCCCTCATCTGTAATAAAAGCGATTGCTTTTTTCATCTCAGGAAGAAAATCGACCATTGTCATTGGAGATACTAAAATTTGCCCATCTTTTATCTTTCCAAAATCACTATGCCCCATAACTTTACACACAACCCCTTTAACTTTCCCCCTAAATCCTACTTCTCCTTTAATTTCGCTAACACTCGAATCAACTTCAATTCTCTGCAATCCATAACTATTTTGCTTAGCAAAATTATTCAAATTATCTAAAATCAAATCACTATCTGAAATAACAAATCCTTTCATCCTCTCCCCCAACACCTCTTTGGAAGGTATTTTATCAGACTTTAACTCTTTTAATCTTATCATAGAAGAAAGTATTCTCAATTTAGGATATAATTTCTCCAAAGACTTACGAATTACAATTTCAGTTCCAGCAGACAAAATTTCAGTCTCATCTCTCAATTTAACAATATTAGAATTATCCACTCCCAACTCCTTAACATTCATGCTCTTTATCCACCACATAGCTTCAATCCAAGGATATGCTTCAAGAAACTCATCTATAAATATCAACAAATCTTTTCTATCTAAAATCCTTTGCTCCTCATATATTGGTCTTATAAATTTTATTCCTTCTCTAACTTTAGTTTCCACCTTCTTTAAAAAAGCTTTATCGCTCTTGACTCTTTGAGCCAAAACTCTATTAGTCCAAGAAACTCCCTCTTTATTATACCAAACATAACAAGTCCCATCCGCCCTTTCTATTAATATGTAAGGACTATGGGGATTCTTTTCTTCCATCCAAGGTTTATCGTTTCTAGACTCCGACTTAGAAGCTATTTCAAGTGCAATCATGCAAAAATCTCGAGCGAAAAGCTTCTCAAAAACTTCCTTTCCCTTCAATCCAACCATCCCACTATAAAGCCCCCTCCTTTAATACTTTTTAGTCCATATTTTAACTACTAAGTAATTAAGACAAAGGAAACATTTAAATAAGTCTAAGATATAATTTACTTATGGCTATAAAAACAAGAATGCTCTTGGTAACAAGACATGGAAATAATAAAGAAGATGAACTAACTCCCGAAAGTCCTAGAGCAATATATCAAAATGCGGGAAGAGATCTTGAAAATTGGGCATCAAGATATCAAGTTAATCAAGATAGAGCATTTCTTCATACGAGCGGTAAAAATAGGACGTTTCATACAGGAATGGCTATTTTAGCGGGCGCATTTCATTATGATATCCCTCATTCCTTCCAAGATGTGGAAGCACTAGTAAATAAAATGGCTCTCCGTGTAATACCAAATCCTCAACTAGATTTTGCAAACATAAAATTCAGCGAAGAAAAGATAAAAAAGATAGGACTTCCAAAATATCTAGAAGCGTGGATAGAACATCCAGATGCTACTCAAATAGGAGAAGCAGAGGTAACTCCTTTCAATGATGTCGTGAGAACAAGAGGACAATATCTTGTAGAAACATTAGCACAATTGTTCCACCCAGATTATAGAAATGATTTGGGAGTCATAGCCACTCATTCAGGAGTCATAGAAGCTCTAGCAATCTCAGCAGTAAGCCAAGGCAAAGGAAACCATTTAGACACATTAAGACATATAGGCGGACAATTTGACAGAGGAGACTACTTTAAAATTGAAATTAAAGGAACAGAAGACGAGCCCTTTAAAGTAGGAGCAACTCTACAAAGAGGAAATCACACTAGAATTATAGATTTGAAGGAGATTATACAAACTTACCGACAA
>Ga0209542_10016421_pt1 | contig 12288 bp, 10 predicted proteins | sample RifCSPhighO2_01_FD_184028 | JGI IMG/M metagenome (GOLD analysis project Ga0209542, IMG submission 184028) | Soil microbial communities from Rifle, Colorado - Rifle CSP2_plank highO2_0.1 (SPAdes) (version 2) | ecosystem: Environmental > Terrestrial > Deep subsurface > Rock core/Sediment ...
AGCGGAGTTCTGGTTTCTTTGGAGGGAACTTGTGAATCGCAGAACCAAATTTCTATGACCGCCTCGGATACTACTGACACCACGACCAGCTCAACCGATACAACCACCACCGAAGAATCTGCGCCAGAACTCACCGCCGTTGACGAGACCCCGCCGGAAACGGTGGCTTCACCGGAAGAGACCTCTCTGCCAGAGACACCAACTGATCCAATTCCACCGGAATCATAATTTTTTCGTTTGTGTTTTTTTATTAGTTAGTAGTATAATGAGATTCATATGAGAACAAATATATTTGATGGGCTTGCGTTTTTGTCGCTGTTTTTGGTTGTGGTTTTATTACCAATTTTTGTTTTACCTTTTACCAATGCTCCGGTTGAGACATCCAAGGGGCTGCTTTTAGTGGTGGGACTGGCGCTCTCCGTTATTTTCTGGGCCATCGCCCGATTCTCGGATGGGAAAATAGTATTTCCCAAGTCCGCCCTCCTGGCGTCGGGGCTGGGCATAATCCTGATTTTTCTTCTTTCTGCTTTTTTTTCCGGCAGTTCCCAAGTATCTTTATTCGGCACGATGTTTGACATCGGCTCCTTCTGGTTCATCTTCGCCGCTTTTGTCCTGATGTTTATGTCCTCGGTTGTTTTTCGGACTCCCCGGCAAGGTAAAACCGTGTTGCTGGGAATCATATTGTCTTCGACCCTTCTTCTGGTTTTTCAAAGCATTCACTTATTTTTTCCCGCGGCTTTGTCCCTGGGAATTTTGGCCGGCAAAACCGGCAATATTCTGGGGTCTTGGAACGCACTCGGGCTTTTTGCGGGATTGACCGGCCTGATGTCGCTTTTCATGATTGAATTTTTTTCAATTTCCAAAGCGGGAAAAGTTTTGCTCCAAGCGCTTACCCTACTCTCCTTACTGCTCATTTCCGCGGTTAATTTTCCGCTGATTTGGGCGCTGCTGGGGGTCTCCGGCCTGATTATTTTTGTTTATAAAGTATCAACGACTTTTGGAAACGACAAGGAGGGAGAAGGAGAAGAAAAACAAGAAAAAAAGCAGTTTCCCCTTGTTTCTTTTTTGGTTGTAATAGTTTCCCTGCTGTTCTTTATATCGCCCAATTTTATCGGTAGCGTCGTTCCCAGCCGTCTGCAAATATCAACCAGCGATATCAGTCCCTCTTTGCCGGCTACGCTCTCTATAACCAGGGGGGTGCTCTCCAGGGATCCTGTTTTGGGCATTGGCCCGAACAGATTCGGAGAAGCGTGGTCAATGTACAAACCGGCATCCATAAACAACACTCAGTTCTGGGACGTTTCTTTTGAATCGGGTTCCGGCTTGTTACCCACTCTAGTCGCCACTTCCGGGGGTTTGGGCATTCTTGCCTGGGTCATTTTCTTTGTTTTGCTTTTATGGATCGGCCTTGGGTTGGTGTTTCTTGGCGCAAAAGACAAGATCAACTGGGAAATCATGATGTTCTTCGTGCTCTCCCTCTACTTGTTTGTTGCTTCCTTCTTTTATTCCACGGGGTCGGTGATATTCTTGCTGGCCTTTGCCTTTACCGGGATATTTATGGGCCTGTCCGCCTCCACGGGGTCCGGCAGGGAGGTCTCACTGTCATTCTTGAATGATCCCAGAAAAAGTTTCTTCTCCATCCTGGCCCTTGTTCTCTTGATAATCGTTTCCGCCACCGCTTCGTTCAAATACATGGAGAGATTTTCTTCCGTTTTTTACTTCGGGCGGGCGGTTTCTTCTTTCGCAAAATCTATGGCCGAAGAGGCCGAAGGCGCCATGAACAAAGCGCTTTCCTTACACCAGAACGATTTGTATTTGCGGGTCTACTCGCAGATGAATCTGGCCAAGTTGGATTCTTTAGTCCAGAAAGGCAGTGCTTTATCGGAAACCGAAAAAGGCGATTTGAAAGCGAGCTTAGACAAGGCGCTGAGCGGAGCGCAACTCTCCACGGCCTACAATCCCAAAAATTACCTGAATTTCCAGGCGCTCGGTTCCGTTTATCAGGCGGCTGCGTCGTTGGGCGTTAAGGAGGCCTTTGGCCAGGCAATTGAAGCGTACCAGGCGGCGTCCGTCCTCAATCCTTTCAACCCGGGGCTCAAACTAGCCATGGCGCGCGTCTCTTTCACCGAGGACAAGGTTAAAGAGGCGAAAGATTACGCCAACGCCGCCCTTTCTTTGAAGCCGGACTACGTTGACGCCCTGATCGTCCTTTCGCAAATAGCGAAAAACGAAGGCGATAATAAGGGCGCGCTCTCTTACGCGCAAAGCGCTCTTTCTTTCGCCCCTGACGATGAGGACTTAATAAAATACGTTAATTCCTTGAATAATTCCGCTTCTCCATCCGCCTCCGGAGCAACTGAAGAGTAAAAACGGTTAATTTAGAACGGGATGGAGAAAATTCTCAGGATTTTTACTAAAGAGTCGGGGAGCATCAACCAAGCTGCGCTCCTTTTGGGTTCCCTGACTCTGCTGTCCCAGATTTTGGCGCTTTTTCGCGACCGTTCCATTGCGCATTTTATCGGTCCTTCTCCGTCCTTGGACGCTTATTACGCGGCTTTTCGCGTGCCCGACCTGATTTTCATTTGCATAGCTTCGCTTGCTTCCATCACCGTCATAATTCCTTTTCTGATCGCCCGAATGGACGGGGACAAAGTCACTCCGGAAGCGCGCAAATATTTAAATGATATTTTTACCGTATTCTTCGGCCTGATGGTGCTCGTTTCCCTGGCTGCCTTTTTCCTGATGCCCCGTCTGATATCTTTTATTGCTCCGGGTTTCAGTCCGTTTTACCAGGAAGAAGTGATTATGCTTTCGCGCATCATGCTGCTCTCGCCGATTCTCTTGGGTCTCTCCAATCTTTTTGGCACGGTTACCCAGCTTTTCCGCAAGTTTTTTATTTATTCCCTGAGCCCGATTTTTTATAATTTAGGCATTATTGCCGGAGTCATATTTCTCTATCCGTTTTTTGGAATCTATGGTTTGGGCTTGGGCGTGGTTTTCGGGGCCTTAATGCATTTCGGAGTACAGGCCATTGCTTCGCGCAGTTGCGGGTTTATGCCGAAATTTTCCTTTTCAATCAATTTCCGGGATATCAAACAGGCGGCGCTGATTTCACTCCCGAGGACATTGGGGCTGACTTTCAATAACATCGCCCTGATTAGCATTATCGCCATGGCCTCTTTTTTGAAAAGCGGTTCCATTTCCATTTTTAATTTGTCATTAAATCTTCAATCGGTGCCGCTGAACATTATCGGCATATCTTACGCAGTCGCGGCTTTTCCTTCTCTGGCCAAGTCCTTCGGGGGCGGACAGAAAGATGAATTTAAAAAATACCTTAAAACTGCCGGGCGGGCGATAGTTTTCTGGTCTCTGCCGGTAATATTTTTATTTATCGTGCTCCGGGCGCAAATCGTGCGCGTGATTCTCGGTTCCGGGTCTTTCTCCTGGAACGATACCCGCCTGGTAGCGGCCTCCCTGGCCATTTTTTCCGTTTCCATTCTTGCCCAAGGCATGATTGCTCTGCTTTCCCGCTCTTATTATGCCATTGGCAATACCCGGCGCCCGCTCATCGTGAATCTCTTTTCCTCAGTCCTGATTATAATTTTATCCTACTTCTTGATATATCTTTTTGAAAACGTTCTTTTATTCCGCTTTTTTATAGAATCAATGCTGAAAGTAGGCGATATTCCGGGCACCGAAGTATTGATGCTCCCGCTGGCCTATTCCATCGGAACCATCCTAAACTTTGTTTTGCACTGGGTCTCCGTCAAAAAAGATTTTATGCCGGAGGAATCCTTCATTACCAAGACCTTTTTCCAAGGCCTGGGCGCGTCGTTTTTCCTCGGCTTGACCGCCTACCTGTGCCTCAATATCCTTTCCCCGGTCTTCGGCACGACCACTTTCTGGGGTATTTTCCTGCAAGGATTTATTTCCGGAATTATGGGCATTGCCGCCGCCGTGCTGGTTCTCTACTTATTGGGAAACGAAGAACTGAAGAATCTGGCCCAAGCCCTCACCAGCAAGTTCTGGCGCGCCAAAATCATCGCTCCGGCCCAGGAGGAGCTTTAAGATTACGCTTTTTAAGCTTTATATGATAGGCTGAAATGGGGGAACAGTGTTTCCCCGTCTTTTGTGTGGAAAAAGATTATTTAAATTTGCGCCGAAAATTGGTGCTTAAATATTATTGGCAAGTAATTAGACGTTATAAAACGTCCTTTTTTGCCGTTATTACATGCACAATAGTTGCTTCAATTCTTGATGTCTATATACCTCTTAAATATTTACATCTTTGGAATGTTTTGAGCACAAACGATTTTTCAATTGTTTCAGCTGCCAAATCAATAGTTATTTTAATTATGGTATTAAATCTAACCCGATTTTTAATTCAAAGAATATCGGGTTTCTCGCTATCTTTTTTTGAATCAAGCGTTATGGCGGGTCTGCGCGAGCAAGGATTTTCTTATATGATTGAGCATTCTCATTCTTTTTTTGCAAATAATTTCAGCGGGTCGCTAACTTACAAAATAAATAAATATGCCCGGGCGTTTGAAAAATTGACCGACAGAATGGTGGCCGACGGTTTGCCCCTCATTGTCCGTAGTGTAGGTACAGTCGTTGCAATTTATACTTTGTTTCCCAAGTATTCTTATATATTGGGAATATTCTGCGTAATATTTTTATTGACCGCCTTTATTTACATCCGCTATAAACTAAAATATGATGTTATTGCATCCGAGTGCGATACTAAAACAACAGGAACCTTTGCTGATGCCATCAGTAATCATTCTTCCATTCAGTTGTTTACCGGTCATGAATATGAAAAAAGTCGCGCCAACAAAATAATCCAAGAACAAAAAAAGGCGACTGTCTTCAATTGGTATTTGTGGGAAGGATTAGGCGCCATAGAAAGTTTTTATATATTTATTATTGAATTTATAATTTTTTGGGTGGCTGTGGGTGACTGGAGGCTGGGTTTGATAACTCTACCTTTGATAGTTTTATTGCAGGTTTATTTTGTGAGGTTGGTTGATGGCTTGTGGAGTTTTGGCGCCATTGTTCGCGCCTATTATGAAAGTTTTGCGGATGCTCACGAGATGGCAGTTATCTTAAACACCCCGTATGAGATTATTGATAAGCCGAGCCAGGTTGCCAAAAACATAGAAGGAGAAGTTGTTTTTGAAGACGTAACATATGTGTATAAAAATAATAATTCCAAAGTGTTGGATAAATTTTCGTTAAAAATTCCTGCCGGACAAAAAATTGCCATTATTGGGTCATCGGGGGCGGGGAAGACCACTTTTGTGCGTCTTCTGATGAGGTTATTTAATCTTACCTCGGGAAAAATTTTAATTGACAAGATTGACATAAACAATATTTCCCAAGAAAATCTTCGTGAAAAAATTTCTTTTGTGCCGCAGGACCCGGTGCTTTTCCACCGCACGTTGATGGAAAATATTCGTTATGGAAAGCGAGATGCCACGGATGCGGAAGTATTTACAGCCGCCCACCTTGCGCACTGCGATGAATTCATTGACCTTTTACCGCTTGGTTATGAAACCTATGTTGGCGAGCGGGGAGTGAAACTTTCCGGCGGTGAGCGCCAGAGGGTAGCCATTGCCCGGGCGATTCTCAAAAATGCCCCAATCCTCGTCTTGGATGAAGCAACCTCTTCGCTGGATTCGCATTCTGAATATTTAATCCAAGACGCGCTTACCAAACTTATTAAAGGCAAAACCACTATTGTTATAGCCCACCGACTCTCCACTATTAGGCAGATGGACCGGATTATCGTGCTGGACAAAGGAAAAATTATTGAAGAGGGAACCCACGATGAGCTGATTACCAAAGAAGGCGGCCTGTATAAAAAATTATGGGACCTGCAAGCCGGAGGATTTAAAATACAAATATAATTTTTGAAGAATGAATGTGTCAAGGATGCCCCTTGACATGACACAAATTTATGAAATTAGAAAATATCAGAAACTTTAGTATTATCGCGCACATTGACCACGGCAAAAGCACTTTGGCGGACCGGATGCTGGAGATTACGCATACCATCGAGAGCCGCAAAATGCGCGACCAGGTGCTTGACTCCATGGACTTGGAGCGGGAAAGGGGGATAACCATCAAAATGCAGCCGGTTCGCATGGAATACAATTACCACCCCGTCCTAAAGGGCGTCCCTCCTCCACAAGGAGGGGAAGATTCCTCTCCTCCTAAATTAGGAGGAGTACCCGAAGGGGGAGGTGGTACTTACATTTTAAATCTGATTGACACTCCTGGACACATAGATTTTTCTTATGAGGTCTCCCGCGCCCTAAAGGCCGTGGAAGGATCCATTTTATTGATTGATTCAACACAGGGGGTTCAGGCGCAGACGCTTACCACGCTTGCTATGGCGCGTGAGGATGGTCTTAAAATCGTCCCGGTACTCTCAAAAATTGATTCTCCGCTCTCTCGGGTGTTGGAAACCAAGGAAGAGGTTGTCGGGCTTTTAAACTGCAACCCGGATGAGGTCTTGCTGGTCTCGGGGCGTACCGGAGAAGGAGTGGAAGATCTACTCCAGGAAGTTATCAAGCGTGTGCCGGAGCCGAAAGAAACATATCCCGGCGATAATAATTTACGGGCGTTGGTTTTTGATTTTAAGTATTCCAACCACCGCGGAGTGATAGTTTTTGTGCGGGTGTTTGACGGCAAAGTTTCCAAAGGAGACAACTTGGCCTTTGCCGGCTCCGGCGAAAAATTTACCGCGCTGGAAGTCGGAACTTTTTCTCCGGAAGAAACACCGAAGGAATTTCTCCAAAAAGGGGAAACGGGTTATATCGTTACCGGCATAAAAAAGCCGGGCATAGCATCGGTTGGGGACACTATCACGATGTTTAAAAATCCTTTGCCGGCCTTTCCGGGCTACATGAAGCCCCTGCCGGTCGTCTGGGCCAGTGTCTTTCCCGAGGACGCCGACGATTTCGCGGAATTGAAACTTTCTCTGGGAAAGTTGAAACTTTCCGATTCGGCATTTTCCTACGAAGAAGAATCAAGTGGTTCGCTGGGCCGGGGATTCCGGTGCGGATTCTTGGGGATGCTCCATTTGGAAATCGTCACCGAACGACTGAAGCGCGAATTCAATCTGCGTTTGGTAATTACTACGCCTTCCATTACCTACGAGGTTTCAATGAAAAACGGAAAGAAAGAAAAAATATATTCTCCCTATTTTTTTCCGGATGATGGGAGCATAGATGTCGTGTTTGAACCCTGGGTTAACTTGAAAATAATCACTCCCGTTTCTTATGTCGGCAATATCATGCAACTCCTGTTTGATCATGAGGCGGAGGTCGGCGATACGGAAAATTTCGGCCTTCGACACGACGGAGTCGGCCTCCGGCCTGACGAAGTCGGCAGATCCCGTGCTTCTATTTCCGTTAAGATGCCCCTGCGCGAACTGATGCGGAATTTTTTTGACGAACTTAAAAGCGTTTCCTCGGGATACGGCTCCATCTCTTATGAAATGGGCGAAATGCGGAAAGCGAACGTAACTCGCCTTGACCTTTTGGTCGCGGAGGAAGTTGTACCGGCCTTTTCCAGGGTTGTTTCCAAAAAAAGGGCCGAGGAAGAGGCGGAGCAGGTGGTGGAAAAACTGGCCAACCTTTTACCTCGGCAAATGTTTACCCTGAAAATTCAAGGCCGCGCCCTGGGACGGATAATTTCTTCCCGTACTCTCTCCGGCATGAAAAAAGACGTTACCCAGCATATGTACGGGGGCGACATTACCCGCAAGATGAAACTGCGCGAGAAGCAGAAAAAAGGCAAGAAGAAAATGAAAGAACGCGGCAGGGTAAATATTCCCCAAAACGTGTTTCTGAAAATGATGCGCTCCGGAGAAAAGTAGGAGCACTGATTATTACTAGAGAGAACTTGTCGGAATTAGCATGTTATCAAAATTGACGGCCGTCTTAAAATGATAACATCTTAGTTGTTGCTTTTTGTTATTTTAAAAGTTTTAATATTTTTCCGGATATTCAATTCCTCCAGGCGTTTTAAGAAAGCAGAGGGAAGAGGGCTAGGACCAATCCATAAACTTTGTTGTAACATTTTGTACCCGAATATTTTTATCTGGTTTCGTAGCCAGTTGCGCATAATTCTATTTTGCTCGGGTATGTCAAAAGAAAGAATCATATTGGTGGGTAAATTTGTCTCAAAAGGTGATGAAATGTAATTTAACAAGCGAGCATGTTTGACGTACTTCTCGCCCTTTTTGGTTATCGACCAACCTGCCGTAGAATTATCTACATACCCTTTTAAATGAAGTCGCGAAAGCGCTACGCGTACGCTTTCTTTTTTGTATCGCTTAAGTTTGCGCTCGTAAATAATAGACCTAAATCGGCGAACATTTCGCGCACTTCCCAATGTGGCCATAAGGAGATCCATTAAACTTGATGAATAATTTCTAATATACATATATATGTATATTATCATATCTGACGGCCGTCACAAAGTGATAACGTGTGTCTTGGGATATTACTTGGGTTATGTTTCTTGGGATTTAAGGTTGTGTTACTTGCGGGAGGGGGCAGTAAAAGAATATACTTATAAACATGAGCATGAGCGGCTCAGGTTGTTATGTTATCTATTCTAAAAAATAAAAAAGGTTTTACACTCATAGAACTTTTGGTAGTTGTTGCAATTATTGGAATATTAGCTAGCGTTGTTTTGGCTTCGCTTAATACTGCTCGAGTAAAAGCAAGAGATGCAAAAAAAATTGCTTCTTTTAGGCAAATCCAGTCTGCCTTAGAGATGTATTATAGTACGAATGGCAACTATCCGATTCTCCTGGCCTATATTAATCCTTCTAGCGGAAATGTAAATTGGCTGACAGGATTTGCCACAGCTTTACAACCATATCTTTCTTCAGTTCCAAATGATGCGGTGGGAGTCGGGTATCTTTATAGTTCTACAAATGGCGGGCAAAAATACGGTCTAGCTCTAAGTTTTGAAGGTTCAAATTATGATACCTTGATGGCTGGAGACGGTGGGATGTCTGCATCTTATTACGAACTTGGACCTTCTCCCGCCGAATGCTGGGCAAACGGGAATAAAGAATAGTGGGGGTCACCTTCTATAAATTGCCCTTGAAGTTTTTAATTTTACCGGAATATCGGAGAATACAGCAGTATCATACTGACGATAATCAATACGCTGACTATCGCCCAGATGACCTGGATTTTCTTTTGATGTTTTTTATGGAAAAGCATATACTAAGTGTATCATACCATGAGAAATTTTCAACAAAAAAAAGTATGGAGTAATCTGATACAATCCAAACCCGCTTTGATACTATTGGGAATTTTGATATTATTTTTTGCCTGGAATGTTTTCGGCCTCTGGAATAAAATGGCAGAAACCGGCAAAAACAGACAAATAGTCGAAAATAAAGTTACCGCCTTAAAACTGCAAAAGGAAAAATTATCATCCGAAATAAACAGCTTGGAAACAGACCAAGGCAAAGAAAAATTTATCAGGGAAAACCTTGGCTGGGTAAAAGAGGGAGAGGGCTTGATTATAGTGGTGGAAGATAAAAATCCACTTGAAACCAAGAAGCCCGCTCCTTCCAAGATTTCTTCCTTCTTTTTGTCTTTAAAAAATTGGTTTAAATAAATTATATGATACAATATTTATATGAAAGTCATATTTTTTGAGGTGCCTAAGGCAGAACAATCTGTTTTCTCGCAGTCCCTAAGCGTTTTTGAAGTAGCTTTTTATGAAGAAAGATTAACTGAAAATAATGCCGATTTAGCTAAAGACGCCGACATTGTCTCGGTCTTCGTTGATTCCGATGTCAACAAAAACGCCATTGATAAAATGGTAAATTTGAAATTCATCGCCACCCGCTCCACCGGATTTAATCATATTGATTGTGAATACGCTTTTACTAAAGGAATCAAAGTTTCCAACGTGCCGGCCTATGGTTCGCACACCGTGGCCGAATTCGCATTCGGTCTAATCCTGAATCTTTCCAGAAAAATTCCATCCGCCAACACATATCTCAGGGAAACCCTTAATTATAATTACTTACCCTGGATGGAAGGATTCAATTTGGAGGGAAAAACGCTTGGCGTCATCGGCACGGGCAAGATTGGCAAAAATGTCATCAAAATTGCAAAAGGGCTTGAGATGAATGTCGTTGCTTATGATCTATATCCAGATTTGGCATTCGCCAAGGAAAACAATTTTGAATATAAAAGCTTTGCCGAAGTTGTTTCCCAGTCCGATATCATCACTCTGCACGCTCCCTACAATAAGGAAAACCATCACCTGATAAACAAAGAAAATATTTCCACGATGAAGAGAGGTGTTTATTTGATTAATACCGCTCGCGGAGAGCTCGTAGACACCAAAGCTTTGGCTTCCGGCCTCAAAGAGGGAATTATTGCCGGAGCGGGGCTGGATGTGCTTGAGGGCGAGAAGCAGATGCAGAACGCGAAGAATTCCGGAGTAGAAATAGGCGAAGATATAAAAAATATCATTACCCTAAATCGAGAACTGATAAAAATGCCGAATGTGATAGTGGCTCCCCATATGGCTTTTTACACCAGCGAGGCGGTGGCCTCAATAAAACAAACAACCATAGAAAACATCAAGGCCTTTCTTTCCGGTACCCCAATCAATTTAGTAAAATGAAAAATGGAAAGACAAATTAAAAATTTTGATATTCTGGCGACAACTCCGAATCGCACAATGGCGCTTGAGCTGGTAGAAGCGGGTCTGGCGGCTATCAATACCGAGAAAGTTGTTCTGTCTTCCGTGTCGCTTGAGGAAAACATTTTATCCGTACAGGGTCAAAAATTTAACCTCTCCAAATTCAAAAGAATAAAAATAATCGGTTTCGGGAAATCATCTCCCGAGGCAGCTCTGGCGCTGGAAAAAATTTTAGGAGAGAGAATCAGCACCGGCGCCGTTATTGGGCTTAAAAAAACAAGCTCCAAATATATTAAAACTTTCGCCGGCACTCATCCGAAGCCAAGCCGGGAAAATATTCTTGCCGGAGAAAAAATATATGAAATAATCAAAGATTCCAAAGCGGACGACCTGGTTATTGTTCTTGTCTCCGGCGGGGGTTCCGCTCTGCTTTGCTATCCGGAAAACGAACGAGAGCAAGGAATAAAACTTTATGATTCATTTTTAAAAACGGGAAAAACAATTGCGGAAATGAATACGGTCAGAAAACACCTTTCTCTTCTTAAGGGCGGCGGTTTGGCTAAACTTGCTTATCCGGCAACCATTATCGGGCTTATTTTTTCCGACATTCCGGGAGATATTTTTGAAAATGTAGCTTCCGGTCCGACCTATAAAGATAAAACCACCATAGCCGATGCGGAAAATATAATTAGGGATAATAATTTGGGAGAATTTGACCTAATTGAAACACCGAAGGAAGACAAATATTTTGCAAAAGTTCATAATTTTGTGTTAGTTTCAAACAAAACCGCGGTGGAAGCGATGGCGCGCAAAGCGCAGGAATTCAATTTGGAAGCGAGCGTCGTTTCAACCGAATTATATGATGAAACAGAAAAGGCGATTGAGAAAATATTTTTTCTACATAAAAATAATACGGTAGTTTTGGCCGCCGGCGAGCCAAAAATTGAAATCAAGGACAAAAGCGGAAAAGGGGGCAGAAATCTTCATATGGGACTGGAAGCCCTGAAAAAAATAAAAAAAACAGGCGAGGACTTCGTCTTTATTTCATTTGCGTCCGACGGTATGGACAACAGCGATGTTGCCGGAGTGATAGTAGACAAAACTACAATAGAAAAAGTAGAAAAATTGAATCTAGATGTTGAAGATTATATCAACCGCTTTGATTCCTATTCTTTTTTTAAAAAAACCGACGATATGATTATGACTGGCCCGACCGGCGCCAATGTTTCCGACCTAATGATTTTATTGACGAAGAAGTAAAACAGAAAATATAAAACAAAAAATTCCTTAACATATCATATATGATAGATTAAGAAATGTAAGAATGGTAATCTACTATTCTTCTCCGACGGCTTCGGAAATATTTTTATACCCGTCTTTTTTTAGGAGCTTGACCAGACCGAGATTTATGTCGCTGATTAATTGCGGGCCTTCGTAAATCATCCCGGTCATAAGCTCTATCAAACTCGCGCCCAATTTGATTTTCCGGTAAGCGTCTTCCGCGCTAAACACTCCGCCGGAGCCGATGATGACCGGACTGCTTGCCCCGAACGGAGTCGAGGGGCCATTGATTTTTTTATAAACATACCTGATGAG
>Ga0209542_10016423_pt1 | contig 12286 bp, 11 predicted proteins | sample RifCSPhighO2_01_FD_184028 | JGI IMG/M metagenome (GOLD analysis project Ga0209542, IMG submission 184028) | Soil microbial communities from Rifle, Colorado - Rifle CSP2_plank highO2_0.1 (SPAdes) (version 2) | ecosystem: Environmental > Terrestrial > Deep subsurface > Rock core/Sediment ...
TATGCACTCAGAAAACAAAGATAGTTACATGTTCCATTCCTCAAATATTCATTTAACAGAATTACAAGCTAAAGCTTTAGAAATACCATTAATCAATTTCAACACTCACGGTAAAAAAGAATTAGAATTAACAGATTTAAAAGATAGTATAAAAAAAGCTAAAGATAAATTCAAATTCCAAGGAATAGTTACAGGAGCTTTACATTCAGATTATCAAGCAACAAGAATACAAAAAATATGTGATGATTTAAATTTAAAATGTATCAATCCCTTATGGCATAAAGATCAAGAATCACATTTAAGAGATGTATTAAATTCAGGTTTCAAAATAATTTTAACAGTAGTAGCAGCAGAAGGTTTAACAAAAGAATGGTTAGGTAAAGAAATCACACATGAAGATATAGACAAATTAGTAAAATTACATAACAAAACTGGTTTCCATTGTGGCGGCGAGGGAGGAGAATACGAATCCCTTGTATTAGACTGTCCAATGTACAAAAAAAAATTACAAATTTTAGATACAGAAATAATAATGGAAAACAAATACACAGGTAAATTAATAATTAAAAATGCTAAATTAATATCCAAATAAGTTAAACAACCCTTCTTTCCAATTAATAAATTTACTTTTCAAATTATAAAATAAATTATTAAACTTTCTAGTCCTTGCAGCTTTTACAGCTCTATTATGTCTCATCTTTTTATGAATTCTTTCTGTAGTAACTCTTTTAGCAACACTACTCATAGGGATAGTATCTTTCAGTAAAGCAAACAAAGCAACTAATACAACAAATACCAAGGCACTAGCTAACAAAATATGCCAAGTAATCAATATATCACCTACTACAATTGCAATTGCAAGATATGCAATAATATAAACAGCATCAGCTGAAGAAATAAAATAAGCAAACCTTTTAGGAACACTATGATAAAAATTGAACCTTAAAATTACAAATACCCAAATTAATAAAATAATTATAAAAATAAAATGTTGCCTAAACAAAGAGTTATCAAAAAAAGATTTAAATGAATAATTTAAAAATAAAAATTTAAATAATTGAGCACAAACCCATAGTAAAGATACTGCATTAGCAAAAGCAGAATTCCATCCTAATTCCTCAATTCTATTCCTACCAAAATAAACATGAATAAATATTAAGATTAATATTAAAGGCAAAACTAACCACAAAGCATCTCTAATAACCCACGGAGTAATTAAAAGCTGGGTAAAATTAGGCAAAAGGACTTCATTAAAATAATTAACAATTAAATTAAATTCTATTTTCAATACACCTCATTATAATCTCTAAAACAAAATAAGTATAAAAGCTTTATCTTGAAGACTCAGCTTGTCTTTCTAATTCTAATTTTCTAGATATAGCATTAGATTTTTGATCAGTATTATAAGCAAATAAAATTTCATTAGCTAAAGCATCTTCAAAACTAAGTTTCTTACCAAATCTAGAATGATAAGCACCTTGAATAAACATTCTCAAAACTAAATCAACTCTTCTTTGCGGAGAACAATCAACAGACTGTGAATATCTAGCACCACCATATTCAATAGAAGTAATTTCTTCTCTAGGTGCAGCATTTTCAATAGCTCTTACCAAAACTTCAATTGGATTCTTAGTTGTTTTCTTTTCAAGAATTTCAAAAGTTCTTAAAATAATATTATAAGCTTTAACACCTTTACCAGAACATCTACCTGAAGTAAGTTTATGTTTCTTACCTTTATGTCCAGGTATCATAACATGATTAATTAATCTTTCAACAATATTATATTTATTTTTCCAGAATTTAACTTCGGTATTTCTACCACCAGTTTTAGGAACAAGAACGGGTTTAAGATTTATAACTTCAACTAAACCAGCATCATTAACTTTGATCTTATCACTTTCCCATCTGTTAAATACTTTAATCATCTTCTACCCTTCTCAATTTTACCTTTTAATAAAGAAGTTAAACTTTGATCATTAACTTTTTCAACTTTCCATCTAACACCAGGAATATCACCCTTACTACGTCCCATCTTACCACCAATACTACAAACAATAACTTCATCATGTTCATCAATAAATTTAATCGCATTATAACCAGGAACAAAAGCAGTGATTTGTTTACCATTCTTAGTCAATTGACATCTAACAACTTTTCTCATAGCAGAGTTAGGCTGCTTAGCTTCAACTTGTCTTTTTTCAAGAACAATAGCTTTACCTTGAGGACTTCCTTTTAATGGATCAGCTTTAATTTTAAGATTAAGAACTTTTCTTACATGAGCTTTCTTACTCCATCTAAATCTAGTTCGCCTAGCTTTTAATTTCTTTACAGCTCCAAATCCTCTTGGTTTCTTTGCCATCTTTAACTGTTTTGTAAAAACCTTCCTTTATAAAGTTTACTCAATTAGGACATCATAATTATAAAATTTATTCAAAATACTTTTTAAAGAAATCAAATTCTGCTTATCTCTCCCAATAAGTAAGCCTCTTTGTTGAGTATTTTCAGCCTTAATAACTATATTATTCTCCTTAAGAGTTATTTCAATTGGTTTCAAAGGATAAATAATATTCTTAACAAATATTACAGGATCATCATTATATTCAATAATTCGTATTTTTTTCTTATACAAATTTCTAAGATTTTTAATCATCACACCTTGTTTACCAACAGCTTTAGAACCAAAACCTTGTTTAACTACAAATACCAGATTATCATTCCTATCCATAAAACAATCCTTAACAGGAACTCCAGTTTTATTCTCAAAAAGATTGATATAACCAATAAGTTTTATGTCTAATTTCATTTGTCTAACTACTAATCACATTAACAAAAAATTGTTTCTTACATAATAAAGCCAAATCACGAGAATCTTCTTTAAGTTCAACAATATCAACACCAGTATATCCAGTTACTTGATCCTTAATATCTTGAGGACAATTATTAGCTAAGAAAACAATCTTAACTTCTCCCTTTTTTAATTTCTTCACAGTCATATCAGTACCTATAAAGAATCTTTCAGTTTTTAATATCTCTCTAAGTCTTGTTGATGTCATTTTTTAGCCCCATCCTTTAATTTAGTAATAAGATCTGGTAATCCAGTACCTAATGGAACAGTCTGATTAACAATTACATTTTCAATAACAGAATTTAATCTATCTTCCTCACCAATTAAACTAGCATTAATAATATGTTTAATAGGAGTCTCGAATGAAGCTCTTGCTAATACAGATTCTTTTTGTCCAGTAATACCACTTCTAGTAATACCTCTAATCATACCACTATGTGTAATAATATCAGCAATCAACATCATATGCCTAATATCAATTTCTAAACCCTGATCTTCATAAACTTGCATAGTTTCTCTAATAATTGCATTACGTGCAGCTTCAATTCCTAACACTTTCTTAACTTCACCTAAATCATTAGTAGTAGTTCTTACATCATCAACTTCATCTCTTAACAAAACTTCTTTCAAATTACTACCCATTGTAAGAATAATAAATTCATTTTTATTTTTAACAGGCAAAACGTGACTCACACCTTTAACACCAGAAACATAAGTTTCCTTAGCTTTTTCTTTTAATTGATATAATCCTAATAATTCATCTTCACTACTTTTTAATTTCATATAAATAACATCTTCTTTAACTTTAATATCAACTTTCTTCAAAGCTGTACTTAAAACAGTAACTAAATCTTCTTCTTTCATATTAATATCTTTCATCTTTTTCTTATTCAAAGTAATTTCAAGTTGTAATTTAACTAAATTAATTGAAAAATTAGTAGAAACTTCTCTCAAACTAATTTCTTTAATTAAAGAAGCAATCTTTCTTACTTTAACAGGATCTTTATTATAAGCAGGAAGTAAATAAATTTCCATTCTAGGAGTTTTAATTTCCTTTCTCGCATCAAATATTTCAATAATTCTAGGTAAACCCTGACTAACACTTACTTCAGCTACACCAGCAAAGTGGAATACGTTAAGTGCCATCTGAGTACCAGGTTCACCGAAACTTTCAGCAGTAATAATACCAATAGATTCACCAGGATCAATCTTAGCAGCATCATAATATTCTTTAATAGTTTGTAAAACTTTTTCAGCATCTTTTTTAGACAAATTTCTTGCTGAAGATTCTTGTTCAAAATCATCCAATAACTTATCGGGAATTCTACCTCTGTAAGATTCAACTAGATCCTTCATTCTCCCATCACATCCCTAATAATCTTCTTAACATCAATAGTACCAGCTTCACTTCTAGATACATCAATTCCATCTTCACCATATTTAAATTGGATAATAGATTTGTTAGCTCCTCTAACTGTACCATCATATTCAACTTTAAGATCTTGTAAAGCATTAGCTAACCTTCTGTAAAGATAACCAGATTTAGGTGTTCTTAATGCAGTATCCATCAGAGCATCTCTACCAGTCATAGCGTGGAAGAAAAACTCAACAGGAGTCAAACCATTCTTAAACGAATTTCTTACAAATCCATGAGCATAAGGACCTAAATCACCTTTCTTAAATAAGGATAATGTTCTATTAGTATAACCTGTATCAATTCTTCTACCACTTAAAGCCTGCTGACCTACACATCCAGCCATCTGAGCTAAATTAATAATATTACCTCTCGCACCAGACCTAGCCATAATAATTGTATGATTATCTTCTCTAACAGTTTCTTGAATAACTTTACCAACTTTATTTCTGATTTTGTTAAGTACTTCAAGTAACCTAATTTCTAAAGTTTCTCTCAAAGTCTTACCAGGTAAAGCTTCTAATTTGTTTTTATTATAAGACTCAATAAATTCAGCAGCTTGCGTTTCAGCTTCATCTAATAAATCAACAATTTTTTTCTTAATATTCTTTTCAATATCACTATCCATAACACCAGTTGTAAATCCTCTGTACAACAATACTTTAATACCTAATCTAAATACTTTTGAGATCATACCTAAAGTTCTTTCAGGACCATATTTTCTATACAAATCTCTAATCATAGCACCACTTTCTTCACCAATGGAACTATCATCAATAATACCTGAAATTAATTTACCACCTTTAATTACAACATAAGTATCAATTTCACATTTGTGTTTAACACCTTCAACACATTTTTCACATTTATCATACCCTTTAGCATACCCAATATAATTGAAATCCTTAGGTAATACTTGACTAAACAATTCCTTACCTTCAACTTTATCATCTTTAAATGCAAAATCTTCAACACCAATAGAAATTAAAATTTGTGAAGCATCAGATTTACTTAAAGTCATACCTTTAGTTAATAAGTAATTACCTGAAATGGAATCCTCAATACATCCGATAATATTCTTACCATTCTTAGGTGTAATAATTTGAGTTTGTACTTGCATTAAAACATCAGCTTCAGCTCTAGCTTCTTCAGTTTGAGGAATATGTAAGTTCATTTCATCACCATCAAAATCAGCATTATAAGGTGCACATACACTTGGATTTAATCTAAATGATCTACCAGTAACAATTCTAATCTTATGAGCCATAATACTCATTCTGTGTAATGAAGGTTGTCTGTTAAATATACAAATATCACCATCAATCAAATGTCTTTCAACAACAAAACCATTATCTAATTCATCTAACAATTGTTGTTTAGTTTCAGCAGTAATCTTTTTCTTCTTACCATCAGGTCTAACAACATAATTACTTCCAGGATAACTATCAGGACCAGTTTCAATCAATGATTTCAACCATTCTTTATTCCAATCAGTAACTCTCTCAGGAATAGTTAATTCAATAGCAACACTTAAAGGAACACCAACTTCATTGAAATACATATCAGGTGAAGGAGAAATTACAGTTCTCGCTGCAAAGTTAACTCTCTTACCAGCTAAATTATGTCTAAATCTACCTTCTTTACTCTTAATTCTTTCAGTTAAAGTTTTCAAAGGTTGTCCAGATCTATGTCTAGAAGGTGGAACTTGTGTAATTGTATTATCAAAATAAGTTGTAATATGGTATTGTAATAAATCTAATAAATCCTCAACAATAATTTCAGGTGCACCAGCATTAATATTTTCAAATAATCTCTGATTAATTCTAACAATATCACCTAACTTATGCGTCAAATCATCTTCACTTCTTTCACCAGTTTCTAAAGTGATTGAAGGTCTAATTGTAACAGGAGGGATTGGTAAAACAGTAATAACTGCCCATTCAGGTCTAGCATATTTAGGATTAAATCCCATTAATTCTAAATGTTCATTCTTAACTTTCTCCAATCTTAATCTAACTTCAATCGGAGTTAATCTCTTATCTCTTTCAAAATAACTAGTAGGTTTTTCAATTTTAATGATATACTGTTTAGCAGAACAATGAGGACATTTCTTAAGATTCTTTAAAGAAGCAATAATTTCTTTTACATACTTCCTTCTAGATTCTAATCCTTTTTCTTTTTCAATTTGAACTAATTCTTCTTTGTAGTTAGCAATTTCAGCATCAGCTAATAAAATACAACCACACTCTCTACAAGTACTTCTAAGAACATCTAAAACCATAGTAACATATTTAATATGAACAGCAGGTCTAGCTAATTCAATATAACCAAAATGACCAATACATTCTTTTAATTTACCAGCACAAGTTTTACATCTTAAACCAGGATCAATTACACCTAATCTAGTATCCATTAAACCACCATCAACAGGATAACCTTCTTTATCATACAACTCAGGTGTAACTATTTTAGTCGCAGCCATTTTCTTAACATCTTCCGGACTAAACATACCAAATACTAGACTCCTAATTTTCTTGTAAACATAATCTGTCATTTTAGTATTTACTCTCCAACATTAATCTTGGATAAATCATTAAAGATTTTAATTCATCTAATAATAATTTAAAAGCATAACTTAATTCAATAGGTGTAATTTCAACATTTGCTCCACATTTCAAACAAAACTGTCTCTTCTTATATTCATCATCAACAGCAAGTAATCCACAATTTTCACAAACACTTACAACAGTTTTATCAGATTCAAATCTTTCCTTAAGTAATAGAGATGCACCATGTGCAACAAAACAATCTTTCTCCATTTCACCAATTCTCAACCCACCACCTTTACTTCTACCTTCAATAGGTTGTCTTGTAAGTAATTGGATTCTTCCTGAAGATCTTGCATGTAATTTGTTAGCAACCATATGTTTCAATCTTAAATAATACATATCACCAACAAAAATTTCAACTGCAAATTCTTTACCAGTAACACCATTATACATTCTTTCAGTACCATCAGGTCTGAAACCTAATCCCTTCAACTCTTTTCTCAAATCAGCTTCAGGTTCAGGACTAAAAGTAGTACCATCAATATATCTACCAGACAAAGCACCAACTTTACCAGCTAATAATTCAATTAAGTGTGAAATAGTCATACGAGAAGGAACAGAGTGAGGTGAGAAAATAATATCAGGAATAATACCTGAAACAGTAAACGGCATATCAGCATGAGGTACAATTAATCCAACTACACCCTTCTGACCATGTCTAGAAGCAAACTTATCACCAATCTCAGGAATTCTTATAGCTCTAACTCTAATCTGTACTAATTTATTACCTTCTTCATTTTCAGTAATCACAACAGTATCAACAATACCTTGTTCTCCACCTTTCACTGAAACAGAACTTTCTCTTCTAGTACTAGCAGCAACACTAAATTCTTCAATCTCACCTAAAAATCTTGGAGGTGAAGTTTTACCAATTAAAACAGAATCCTCATCAACTTTAGCTTCAGGAGAAACAATACCATCAGCTTCTAACAATCTATAATCTTTTTCAGATTTGTAACCTTTAACATCTTTATTAGGAATACCAACTTCATCAACTAATCCACCAGAATATCTTAATTCTTCTGCAGAATAAGGCCTATAATAATATGATCTACCTAATCCTCTTTCAACAGAACCTTTGTTAATTATAAGAGCATCCTGCATGTTAAATCCTTCATAACTCATAAGAGCAACAACAACATTTTGTCCAGAAGGATGTTTATCTAATCCAGATAATTCATACATAAAAGATCTTACTAATGGAACTTGCGGATATTGTAATACAGACACATCAGTATCCATTCTCAATAAATAATTAGCAACATATAAACCTAAAGCCTGCTTCTGAGTTTTACTACCTCTATTTAATCTAGAACTCTGACCATAATTCGCATATGGTACTAATGAAGTAGTTGTACCTAAAATAGCAACAGGATCAATTTCTAAATGAGTATGTTCTTTATTTAGTTCACTTTCATATAAAGAAACATAAGCACCTTCTTCTTCTAAAGCATCTAAATATTCAATAATACCACCATTAATTAAATCATTCCAACCAATTTCACCTTTACTTAACTTTTCTTTATGTTCCGGAGTTAACTTAGAAACTCCATTCTCAACAACAATAACTGGTCTTCTTAATCTACCAGCATCAATAGTAACATAGATTTCATTAAAATCTTCATTAAACAAAATATTCAAAGTATCAGGAACTTTACCATTTCTTCTCTCTTCTAAAACAGTCTTGATAAACTCTTTCGGATTATCAACTTTTCCTGCAAATTTATTATCAATAAATACATCAACCATTTTTATTTAGACTTTAATCCTGCTCCTTCTAACAATTTTTTAACTTTATCAAATGATGTTTTATCCTGAGTAATTTCAGCCAGCATAGCTCTATTTTTTCTTAAACCAATTGGTGTACCTTCAGGAGTTTCAATCGGACACAATCTTCCGTAATGAGTAGGATGTAACGCTCTTGCTGCAAAGTTTTCTTGTGTAGCAGATAATAATGATACAACTCTTTGTAAATGTGAAATTGTAGCCAAGAAATTAGTCCTATCTAAATTTTGACTAATACCTTTTCTTCCACCAACCCAAGTACCAGTTGCCATTGCACTCTTTAATCTTGATGTTAACAATTTATCCCTAATAATAATTTTAAGTGAAGTAAATTTACCTCTCTTAACCAATCTCTGGAAATTGTAAACTAAATCATTAATTAAAGCTCTCAAGTTAACCCTAAATAAATCACCTAATAGATCACCACTCAATTTTAATCTCTTATTCAAATAATGATCTTTATCAACTTCTAATCCTTCTTTAGAAATTAATAAGAATTTTTTAACCAACTTACATAAATTAATAGCTTTAGTAATCCTATCCTTAGGTAAAGTACCTAAATGAGGTAATAAATATTTATCCAAATTATCTTTCATCTTTTCAAATTCAGGATCAACTTGAGTCAATCCAATCTTCTTACTAATAAACTCTAAAGCATGTTTATCAGTCTTCATTGTAGAAGTAATATACAAATTAACATACAAATCATCATATTCTCTATCTTCAGAAATTAATTGATAAATTTCTTCATCTTTTACAACACCTAAAGCTTTGATAACAGCCATAACAGGTAATCTACTAAATCTAGTGAAACTTAAATTAATAATTCCATCTTTCATTTGTTCAATAACATGTGGAACCCTATATGCTCCTTTTTCAGAAAATAATTTTCCGACCCATTTACTAACAGTACCAGAACTTCTTTCAACAAATAAAGTATTAGAAGCTAAATCTTCAACAGTAATCAAAACTCTTTCATTACCATTCAAAATAAAGTAACCACCAAAATCATCAGGATCTTCACCATGAGTAATTAATTCTTCTCTCTTCATACCATATAAATGACAATATTTACTTTTAGTCATAATAGGAATTTTACCAATCTGAGTTTGGAATGATTCTCTTTGTACACCATCAATATGTGCACTAACTTCCAACCAAATAGGTGCAGAATAAGTAATAGATCTTAATCTTGCTTCCATTGGAAAAATATCTCTTTTACTACCATCAGCTTCAACTAACTGAGGTTTTTCAACCCAGATTTTATCTAATTTAATTCTAAAATCTTGCATATCTTTAGGAATAACAGTAGGTATAATATCACCAATCTCTTTTACAATTTCTTGCATACCTTTGTCAATAAAAGTGTTAAAAGAATGAATATCTGATTCAATAAATGAATGCACTTTAAAGAAACTATTAATAACGTCCCTATTCATCTCCAACCACCAACCTGAAATAAGCTATCTTTTTTCCTGTTTCACTATTTCTGATAATCCTAATTCCATCACCCGCTCTAGCTCCTAACTCTTTAATTGCAGCATCTTTGTGAGAAATTTTAGGTAATTGTGATAAAGTAATATTATATAATTGTAATAATTCCTGTAATTCTTCCTTTGATAAAAGAAAGTGCTCAGGAACTAAGCTATTTTTTTTCACTTCAACTTTTTCTCTCATTTTGTTTTTGTTTTCCTTTTGCAAATTGAGCCGGACGGGATTTGAACCCGCGACCACTTGGTTAAAAGCATCACCAAAGATTATGATAATATTAATCTTTTCAAGTGCTCTAAAGTCCAGGCTGAGCTACCGGCCCGTGAATATAAAACGCCCTGACCGGGACTCGAACCCGGGTTGCGGCCTTACTATATTCCTTCGACAGGGCCGCGTGATAACCACTACACTACCAGGGCATTATATGATTGTTATAGCATAAATCTCTCTAAACCAACATAATTCAAACTAAAAAAATACTAATGCCTAGAGAGTTTAAGCTGATGATCATTTAATATCGCGGGATTTCCTTAGTAGTAATAGTTTTACGATTGGAAGTAGTATTTAAAGGTTTTGCTCAACCATAGTACTTCTAACGGGTAGTACTAACACCCAAATTAACACCAATTATTTTAAACATTTCCTCATTATTTTTACATTTAGAAACTTTCTCTCTTAATATAGAACTATTCTCCAGACTCTTCAAAAAGTACATCAACCGTTCTTTCAAATTAATTCTTTTCAAATTATATTCCTCAACTAATTTACAATATTCCATAAACATACTAACCTTCTCATCAAAATTAGGTTTCTCTTCAACCACACCATTATCCAAATAATTTAATGTCCTTCTAAAAATACTAGGATCACCAATTGCACCTCGAGCAATCATAGCAAAATCAGCAATCTTTAACATTCGTTTAGCATCTTCAGGCGTAAACACATCACCATTACCAATAACAGGAATACTAACTTGTTCCTTAACTAACTTTATACTTTCCAAATCAGCTTTAACTCCACGTCCAACAATAGCAGTCCTAGCATGAACACTAATTGCATCAACACCAGAATCTTCAACAGCTTTAGCAATCTCAGAAATATTATTCGAATCATAGCCCAACCTAACTTTAGCAGTCACAACTTTATCAGTATTATTTTTCAAAATTTTAAGAATTTTTTTAATTCTTTCAGGTTCTTTAAGTAACACTGCACCAATCCCACAATTTTCAGCTTTATGTACAGGACATCCAAAATTAACATCAATAATATCAAAATCTTTCAAATAAGGAATAACTTTCTTGAACATTAAAGGATCATATCCAGCAATTTGAATCCCACTCGGTTTATCTTCATCATTGGTTTCAATTAATTTTTTAGATAAAGCAGCACCAGATAAAATAGAATCAATTACAGTCATTTCAGTAAAAGCTAATGCAGCACCATACCTCCTACATAAAACCCTATAAGCTAAATCAGTTACATCCACCATCGGAGCTAATATTAACCTATTTTTAAGTTGAATATTACCAATTTTCATAACTTTTTAATAAGAATAAAGATTTAAAACCTTAACGAATTTAAAAATACAAGATGACAACTAACGCATCAGCTCAATTTTATGGATCCCAAGAAAGATTTAGAAACGCAACTACATCAGAAGAAAAGCTAAAAGCATTACAAGAGATGTATCAATTAGCTCCAAAACATAAAAGTTCAGAAAAATTATTATCCGAAATTAAAGCTAAAATCTCAAAGTATAAACAATTAGCAACTAAAGAAAAACAAGCAAAAAAATCAGGTAAATCATTAGGAATAAGAAAAGAAGGTGCAGCCCAAATAACAATTATCGGTTTAACAAACACAGGTAAATCAACCCTTCTTAACAAAATCACAAATATAAAAACAGAAGTAGCACCATACAAATTTACAACAAAAAAACCAGTAATAGGAACTTTAGATTACAAAGGTGTAAAAATACAAGTAATAGAAATTCCTGCAATAGTCGAAAATTATATTGAGCAACCTAATGGTCCAACAAACTTAAGTGTAGTAAGACAATGTGACCTTATAATTATTACATACAAAACTGACAAAGATATAGAATTAGTTAAAAATGAACTAAAAACAAATGATATTTACAAA
>Ga0209542_10016424_pt1 | contig 12286 bp, 15 predicted proteins | sample RifCSPhighO2_01_FD_184028 | JGI IMG/M metagenome (GOLD analysis project Ga0209542, IMG submission 184028) | Soil microbial communities from Rifle, Colorado - Rifle CSP2_plank highO2_0.1 (SPAdes) (version 2) | ecosystem: Environmental > Terrestrial > Deep subsurface > Rock core/Sediment ...
TCTGGCTCGTACTCATCGAAAAGGAATGGGTATTTTAAGAGCCTATGATATCCCCTATTGGGGCCGTGCCGAGGATATTGTCAAAAAATTTGTATGATCCCGTACGAAATCATGATGTATTATACCTATATTTTAAAAAGTCAGAAAAATGGACGAATGTATACTGGATACACCGTAGATTTACGGAAACGCTTCAAAGAGCACACTGAAGGTAAATCAACTTACACAAAGCATCGGGGTCCATACAAACTTATTTATTACGAAGCATGTCTTAATGAAGAAGATGCAAAAGCCAGAGAGAAATATCTTAAATCAGGGAGGGGGAAACGTTACATCAGGTTTCGCTTGAAGCGTTTCCTATTTCGTACGGGATGAAAAAATTCTTAATACGAAATGACGATGTTGCATTTGATACAAAGCTTGAAGAGATAAAGAAGTTTTGTGAGATGTGTGACAAATATGGCTATAAGATCATCCAGGCAATTATCCCAATTGGAGAAGCCAGAAAAATAAAATCTGCCCGGATGACTAACGATCAGATCAGAACCAGCAGTAATAGATTATTCAGCGAAAATCAGCCAGTTTTAGACTATCTAAGAGGCAGGCAGGATTTAATCGGAGTTCATGGTTTGTGGCATACCCATCAACCAACCAAGGAAGAGGTTGATGCTGCCAAGGATAAATTAGAAGCAGTGGGACTAACTCCAACATATTTTGTCCCCCCATTCAATGAAGGCAATTACCCGGAGGAACTTGCCGGGCTTAAAGTTTGCAATTTGTCGATAAGAAAAGGAGAATGGCTGGAGGGTTTCTTAGATAAAGGTACGCCGCAGGCAGAAATAATGTATCTTCACAGCTGGAGGTTTGATAATAATTGGTATACATTTAACCAGCTAGAGCAATGCCTGCAAAGATTAGAGAAGGTAGTCAAATTGAATCTTGGCTGCAAACATCGTAAATTACCAGGATTTGATAATTTAGATAAAATATTTGGCTGGTATTTTCAGGATGGTTTACCCCAATATGGAGACGGGACAGTTGATGGCATTACTATATCTCATGCTTTAATGTTTTTAACCATACCGGAACTCAAGAAATTTACTCAAGAGACGTGGAGGGTTTTAAAAGATGGCGGGGTTATTAGAATTACTGAAGATGACACGGAAAACCCCTTAAGCGATATGCACAAAACCGGGAACATAAAATCCGGGCCCAGCTGCTTGACCGGGCCAAAGATGATGCGCGAAGTGTTAGAAGGGGCCGGGTTTAAAGTTTATGATGTTGATAGAAATACCACACACTTTTCTGACAAATCATTGATGCAGGCTTATCGCGGAGGGCCACCCAAGCGTTTTTTTATAGAAGGGGCTAAGTAGAGCTTAACAGCCGAAATAAAAAGTCTGATTTTTCAGGGTGGCTATCTTACAATTTCGTTATTACTGAAGTATTAAAAAAGGGAGTAAAATATACTTTGGAACCCTCTGCTTTAGCCTCAAAATGAGGACCAAGATGCACTATAAAAGCTTTTGCCGGTCTATATTTTGTTAAAAATGACCTAAAAGACCGGCTTATTTCCGGAGATTTTAAGTGAGAATATTTAACTTCAACCGGAATAACTTCTGTCCCGATGTTCAAAACAAAATCAACCTCGGCCTTATCTTGTGTTCTCCAAAAATGAATGGTAGTGGGAGTTAAATTCAGATGTCCTTTTAAACTATTATAAACAAAGTTCTCAAATAAAAATCCGTCAGGTAAGGTAGCAGCATTTCCAAATTGATTGGCGGCATAATTTCTTAAACCTAAATCAACAAAATAATAGGTTGAAGCTTTCGTAATCTCTTTTCGTAAGTTTTTAAAATAAGGGGAAACTTTACTAATAATGTAAGTTTTTTCAAGATACCAAAGGTATTCCTTTACTGTTTGTACCGAGACCCCCAAGGTGCTGGAAAGTTCAGTTACATTTACCAAATTCCCTACTTGAGAAGCTAAAACTCTTACCAGTTCCACCAACTTTTCGGTTTTTTGGATATTAAGAAGAATGGAGATATCTTTCTCCAGGAAACTTTGATAGATATCAGCAATTATCGCCCGCTTTTCTTCTGTGGTTTCCGCCAGCACTACTTTAGGATAACCACCAAAGTTTAAATATTCCTCAAGATATTGTTCAGCTTTTTCTTTAAAGACATCAAAAACACTGGCTAGCTCTCTAAGAGAGTCTCCACCTGTTTCATATTTATATTCTGTTTTAAAATGAACAAACTCCTCAAAGCTCAAAGTGTAAAGCTCAAAGAGTCTTTTCCTCCCCGGCAATGACTCATGAACCTTTTCTTTTAACTCAATGCTTCCTGATCCTGAAACAACAAATTTATAGGGAAGGTTCATGTCATAAAGTCCTTTGAGGAATAAGCCCGCGTTTTCTTTCCTTTGAATCTCGTCAATAAACACATATCCACCACTCTCCCCTATCTCCAAAGCAATTCGTTGTAGTAATTTATCTTGGTTTTTGAAAGAAGGAAGATCAACATCAAGATCAAGGTTTAAAAAGATGGTTTTCTCCCCTTTTCTTTTTAGCTCTTCTTGAAGCATTTCCATTAAGGTAGTTTTTCCTGCCTGCCGAGAGCCAATGATTAAGGTAATTTCTTTACTAGATAAGTGTTTTTGAATTTGACTATATAAAGCTCGTTTAATTAACATCCTTATATTTTAACCCGATTTTTCTAAAAGTCAACTGTCAGTTTAACCCGATAAAACCTAAAAATCACGCTCACCTTTAAATGTTTAATATGTATTATACTTACGTTATCGAAAGTCAAAGATGAAAAACCTATTAATCTATACCGGTCCGAATAAAAAAATTTCCGGGGAAGATTCAATCCTTGCCAAGATCCAGATTGACAACAGCCTTGATTTAGGCTGGAAAAGGCAAGATATATTACTGGTAACTGATTTTGAGTTTGAATATAATGGGGTGAGGTCTTATGTTATAGAAGATAGTATTTATTATGATTTTGATCTACCTGCAAGTAAAACTCTGGTTATTCTCTACCTTCTGAATCAAGGAATAATCCAACCTGGAGAGTTATATTGGTGTCATGATTTTGATGCATATGAGAATGTTCGTATTGATGAGGTGGAGCTAGGCCTTGAATCCTTTGACTTGGGCCTAACCCATTACACCTATAAGCCGGAGTGGCAATGTAGCAGTATCTTTTTTAAGGAAAGTTCAAAAGACATATTTGAACTTTTGGATAATACCACTCGGACTCGTCCCCACCTAAGTCGGAATAATGAAAAAACATTAACCTGGTTAATTAACCATAACTCGATTGACAAAAGCAGGTATAAAAGGCTAAATGTTACTTACAATATTCCGAAAAGATATATTGCAACTACTTACAAAGAAGCAGAAAAACCACTCAGGGTTCTGCATTTTCTTCCATCGAATAAAGATCAACTCATGCCCGATACAGCCTTAAATATGTTCATGTATGGCAAAAATGGCTTGAAAATTCCGTTAATGAATGATAGATTGATCAGAGTATTTAATAAACACGGGATTAAGTGATTAATATGGATGTAAAAATAACAAAACTATGTAAATTGGGATATAAATACGGAACTGACAAATGCCCGCAAATCAAGCATTCCTATACCCCTTTTTATTACGAATTACTAAAAGATAAGCAACAATCTGTAAAAAAGGTTTTAGAGTTAGGTATTGGTAGAACAAGAAAGAATAACCATAAGCCCGAAAAAGTTTACGAACTCGGTGTCAAGCAATATTTAGAACGCGGTGCCTCTCTTTATATGTGGCGGGATTTCTTCCCTAATGCTCAAATTTATGGAGCAGATTTTCGGCCTGAAGTAATGTTTGAAGACGAACGGATAAAAACCTATCTCTTAGACGAACGAAAGAAAAAAGACTTGGTAAAGTTGATTAAAAAAACAGGTTCCGATATCGACGTCGTTATAGACGATGCCTCTCATCATGTTGATGATCAGATATTTGCGGCCCAAACACTACTACCCCTCCTTGACAAGAAAGTAGTATATATTGTTGAGGATGTTTCACATTCTAAGCTTATTTGCAGGGCTTTAAGTGAACACGGTGAATACGAATTTAATGTTCCAGACATCTGGCACGGTGGCATGATACTTGTTATCAACAATATTCAAAATGGATCCCGTTAGAGATCAAAGCCTTATTACACTGTACAAAACTTTAAAAGATGACTAAATTCGAAGTTAAAGAAAATATAACTAACGGAAATATCGGAGATATTTCCTATCTCTAACGGGATGGAACCAAGTAATATTACAATTATCATGCTTACTGCTAATAAAGTTCCTAAACTATGGGCGCAGTTTCATAAGGAAAAACTCCTTGAGGCAGCTGGCACCTCCCCCATTATTACCATCTCACGAGAACCTTTAGACTGGGGAAAAAATTTGCTGCAAACCGAACTATATGGAATATCAAACATATATTTTCAACTGCTTAAAGGTGCCAAGGAAGCTATCACGGATTACATTGGGGTCGCAGAAGACGACACATTGTATCCAAAAGAGCACTTCGAATATCGTCCGCCGGAGGATACTTTCGCCTATAATCAGAATAAATTTGGATTATTTAGATGGAGCGGAACCCCTACTTATTTCTGGAAAGATAGAATTAAAAACTCAACTCTGATTGCGCCCAGAAAGCTGGTAATAGAGGCTCTGGAAGAAAGGTTTAATAAATATCCTAATGGCACACCTGCTGGCTATACAGGGGAGATGGGAAGGTCAAATATCGAAGATAAACTTGGGTTAAAACGCCGTAAATCAGCCTGGTTTTCAACCGAGGTATCAATTATCGCCATTGATCACGAATTTGGCATTGACCGTCTGGCTCGTACTCATCGAAAAGGAATGGGTATTTTAAGAGCCTATGATATCCCCTATTGGGGCCGTGCCGAGGATATTGTCAAAAAATTTGTATGAGTGCGTATAAAATAACGGTTATTTACTACACATCAAACAAAGAAGATCCAGGATTTGAAGGTAGAATTCAGGAGAATTTACTAAAAGTAAGGGGAGGTTTACCGATTATTAGCGTTTCCCAAAAACCAATTGATTTGGGTAAAAATATTTGTGTGGGAGATGTTGGGCATACGTATTTTAATGAGTATAGGCAGATCTTGATTGGGGCCAAAGCTGCTAAAACTCTCTATGTTATTTTTGCTGAATCTGATTTTCTCTATCCGCAGTGTTATTTTAGCTTTGAACCTAAAGGAGCAAATATTTATCGCTATCGCAACATTTGGATCGTACACAAAGATCCAAAGATCTATGCTTATCGCAGAAAAATCCACTCTATAGGAGCTCAGATCTGTAAACGAGAATATCTGATTAAGATATTAGAAAAAAACCTTGAGGGTAAACCAGAATGGTCTGATAAAGAAGTGGTGATTAGAGACAGGAAAGGTTTTGATCTGTTTAATGTACCTTTTGAATTTTTCGGTGATGATATTGCTTGCATTAGTTTTAAAACAGGAGATGGTATGAGAAGACAGACAAACATTATGCCTGGAAGGGAAAATATAAAATTGAGGTTACCATATTGGGGACATGTTAGCAATTTAAGAAAAGAATATCTATGAAGATTAAAACAAAAAAACAAGTTTCTACCTATATGCCGGTTTTAATTAAATCCGTGCTTTTAACCAGCGGTCCGGTTTTAGAACTCGGAGCAGGGGTGTTCTCGACCCCGCTGCTTCATTGGTTATGTGCAGAGAATAGAAGACCCTTGTTGACTTTAGAAAAAGATCCTGAGTACCTTCAGTTTGCCAAAAAGTTCACCAGTCGAACTCACCGGATTAAACAAGTAGACGATTGGACCAAAATTGATACCAAAACCCACTGGAGTGTGGTGTTGGTGGATCAAGAGAGTAAACGGGCAGAAACCGCAATCTTGTTAAAAAGAAGCGCTGATTTTATTGTACTGCACGACTCAGAACATGAAAAACACTATCAGTATGATCAGGTTTATCCTCATTTTAAATATATCTATCATTGGCAGTTTTGTTCACCTTTTACTACCGTTGTCAGTAACTTTAATGATTTAGAAAAGCTAAAAAATGCTAAACTACTGATATGAAAAAGCTACCGGTTACAATCATCTACTACACCTCCAACCGGGAGGATCCAGGATTTGAAGGTAGAATTCAGGAGAATTTACTAAAAGTAAGGGGAGGTTTACCGATTATTAGCGTTTCCCAAAAACCAATAGATTTAGGGATAAACATTTGCGTTGGAGATGTTGGAGCGTCAGGGTTTAATATGTTCAGACAAGTTCAGATAGGCTTAGAGGCTGCTACAACCCAGTTTGTCATTTCAGCCGAGGCAGATTGTTTATATCCACCAGATTATTTTACTTTTATACCTGAAAGAGATGATATTAGTTATCGAGACTCAAACCTTTATGTCATGCCTGATAAGAGAAGTTTCTATTTTTACAAGAAGGAAGGAGCAACACACGCTCAGATAGTGGGTAGAGAATTCTATCTTAAAAGGCTAAATGAATTATTTAAAGGCGCACCAAAGTGGAGTACCAAGGAAAAAAATTTCCCCAAAGAACGCTGGCACAAGGCCGATGTCTTTGATAAGATTGCTTACTGGAAAAGTGAAAATCCGGTTTTTCAGATAAAGACGCATAAAGGCATGCGATACTATACACATTCTGACAGAACCCCTATCCCTTCAATTCCCTATTGGGGATCGGGCAAGGATGCGCGAAGGTATTATTTGTATGGCCTTAAAAATTAACAGGAGTTACTTATGAATTTTAAACAAATCTATCAAATAAGTTTCCCCTATACAATGACCAGTTTGAAAAAAATGGAGAGGTTACATGAATCTGTAGTCTACATTAATGAAAATAATATAGATGGAGCCTACGTTGAATGTGGAGTTTATAAAGGCGGTAGCATAATGAATATGGCGTTAACTCAACTTAACTATATCAAAAAAGTTCACATTTATCTTTATGACACTTTTGAGGGAATGACTCCTCAAACAAAACATGATATTAATTACAGAGGTGTATCAGCTTCTAGGATCTTAAAAAATCCAAGTAAAATGTGTGTTTGCAGTTTGGAACAGGTTAAAAAAAATGTTAGTCTTGCTGGATATCCTAAAGAATTTTTTCATTTTCGTAAGGGGGATGTAGCAGATACCCTTAAGGGCAATATTCCAGAAAAAATATCTTTACTTCGATTGGATACTGACTGGTATGAATCAACAAAAATAGAATTAGAGGTGTTATATCCAAAACTGGTTACAGGCGGTGTGTTAATTCTTGACGACTATGGGTATTGGCTAGGAGCAAGAAAGGCTACTGACAATTATTTCTCTTCTATTGGCATTACCCCCGAGTTTGAAGCTCTGGAAAATGGTATTAGTGGCATGTTGTATATTAAGAAAAAATAATATGACCAAACTAAATTTAGGCTGTAAATATCGTAAGTTGTCAGGGTTTGATAACCTGGATAAGATTTTTGGCTGGCATTTTCAGGATGGTTTGCCAAAGTACGCTGATGGAACGGTTGATGGTATTACCATATCCCATGCCTTGATGTTTTTAACTATTCCTGAACTCACAGAGTTCACGAAGGAAATGTGGCGAGTCCTAAAAACTGGTGGTGTAGTTAGAATCACTGAGGATGATACAGAAAATCCTTTAAGTAATTGGTATCAGACGGGAAATGTAAAGTCTGGCCCAAAATGTTTGACCGGACCTGGAATGATGCGAAAAGTTCTAAAAGGAGTTGGATTTATAGTTTATGATGTAGATCGTAAAGTGACTAAATTTTATGATAATTCATTAATACAGGCATATCGGGGTGATTCAGCAAATGTTTTTTTTATGGAAGCAGTTAAGCCAAGCACAATTTTACTTGAGGGAATAACCCACCAAGGTAGACCATATGAAATCCCTGACTGCTCCCGCGATGACCTGCCACAGTTTTTTGTGGAGATGGGATACAAAGTTGGAGCTGAAATCGGCGTTTATAAAGGAGAGTTTTCAGAAAAAATCTGCAAAGCTGGGCTTAAGCTTTATGCTGTCGATCCTTGGCAGGTATATGAAGCTTATAACCATCCCCGCGGCCAGAAAAGATTGGATTTTCAGTACGAACACACAAAGCGGGTCTTAGCACCCTTCTCTAATTGCACAATTGTCAGAAAAACCTCCATGGAAGCAGTCGAGGATTTTGAAGATGAGAGTTTGGATTTTGTTTACATTGACGCGAATCACGAATTCAGATATATTGCAGAAGATCTTTACGAGTGGACAAAAAAAGTCAGAAAGGGCGGCATAGTTTCCGGCCATGATTATTTTTATAACAAAACCGGCACAGGTGCTGACCATTGGCATGTAGCCTATGTGCTTAAAGCTTTTGTAGGTGCTTTTGGCATAGAAAACTGGCATTTACTGGGACGAAAAAACGCACTACCAGGAGAAAAGAGAGACAAATGGAGAAGTTGGATGTTTATCAAATAAAATCAAAAGTCAAAATGTAAAATGCAAAATTACAATCCAAAATTTAAAAGTGATTTGAAGACAAGATGCTACAAATTTAGCCTATCTATAATTGCTTTCATAGATACTTTGCCCAATAAAAGAGCAGCTTGGATTATCGCTGACCAGTTACTACGATCTAGTATGTCAATTGGAGCAAATCTCATCGAAGGAAGCGCAGCCAGCTCCAGATTGGAATACAAAAAATACTATGAAATAGCCTTGAAAAGTGCAAACGAGACAAAGTATTGGCTATCTTTGCTTATAGACTCAGGTATTGCAGATAAAGAAAATGCACAAACATTGCTTAATGAAGTTACCGAGATTGCCAACATGCTAGCAGCAGGTGTTATGAAATTAAAAAGCAAGATGTAACCAAAAGTCAAAAGTGTAGTAGTTTTCTAAAGAAAACTTTTTAATTTTAACTTGTACTTTTGACTTCTAACTTTTGAATTTTGAATTACTATGCGTTTACTTGACGGTTTAAAATTAAAAGGAAGACCCGCAGAGATTCCAGACTGTTCCCGCGATAACCTGCCACAGTTTTTTGTGGAGATGGGATTTAAAGTTGGAGCAGAGATTGGAGTTTACAAAGGAGAATTCACAGAAAAATTCTGTAAAGCCGGTTTGGCAATGTATGGGATTGATCCTTGGCTTGCCTATGGTGGCGGTAAAGGTTCGCCCAAAATGCAAAGTGTTTCAGATTCGAATTATTTAACTGCCAAAAACAGGTTAAAAATATACACGAAATGCACAATTATTCGGAAAGCTTCAATGGAAGCTGTAAACGATTTTCCTGATGATAGCTTAGATTTTGTTTATATTGACGGGGATCACGAGCTTAAATTCGTTACTGAGGATATACGCGAGTGGGCAAAAAAGGTCAAGCCAGGTGGAATTATCGCGGGTCATGATTATGTAAAATTTAGACCTAGAACATTTATGGGAGGAGTTTGTGATGTCATTGAAGCAGTAAATACATATACTCAGGCTAATCAGATAAAAAGGTGGTATGTTCTTGGGCGGAAAGAAACCCTCTCAGGCGAAAAAAGAGATAAGTGGAGAAGTTGGATGTTTATAAAGCTATGACTACAGAAACAGATCTTTGTAAATTAGCTCTCAAATATAGATCGGATAAGTGCAGACGTCGTGGAAAACACACATACACAGAATACTATTACAAATTATTAATAGATCGAAGAAAGACAATTAAAAAAGTTCTTGAGATAGGAATCGGAAAAGGTGCAAGCCTACGGATGTGGAGGGATTTTTTTCCCAATGCGAAAATTTATGGAGCAGACTATCGTGAAGATTTACTAATTGACCGGGATAGAATTGAGTCAATTCTGTGCGATCAAAGAAGAAAAGAGCATCTTGTTAGCCTTATTGACAAAATAGGTTCTGATATCGATCTTGTTGTTGATGATGCCTCTCACCGGCCTCGTGATCAGGTCTTTACCTGTTTAACACTAATGCCATTACTTAAAAAGGAAGCTATTTATATTATTGAAGATGTTGCGCAGCCAAGCATTATCGAAAGGCTCACGCAATATGATACTGATATGCCAGAATTAGACCAATCTGTAAAACGGTATGACAATAGATTGATTGTAGTCAGGCATAAGTCTGTCCCAAGTAAGGGAATAATTTATTATACCGACAATCAGCTAGACCCAAAAATTGCCAATGCGGTTCAGGCACAGCTTCGCGAGATTAGCGCCAACTTAAATATTCCGATTATCAGCTCTTCTTTAGAACCAATGCCCTACTTCGGAACAATAAATATCCACTTTCCCAATCTCACAAGTGGTCATGAAGCCATGTTTAAACAAATATTGGGCGCGCTGGAAAAAAGTACAGCTGATATTATTTTCTTCTGTGAACACGACATTTTATACCACTCGTCGCATTTTGATATTATTCCCCAGAAGAAAGAAAAATTTTACTACAACCAAAATTGGTGGATGCTAAGATTAGCCGACGGGCATGCTCTTCGCTATGATGCCTGCAAATTAAGCGTTCTTGTTGCTTATCGGGAGCTAGTACTCAAAGAGTTCCGAAAACGTTATGAGTGGTCAAAGAAGAGGAGATATGGTCGTGATTTTGTGCGTGAACCAGGACCGAATGACAATAATTTCGAAACTTATAAGTCTGTTTACCCAATAATTGATATTCGACATGACCACAATTTAACCTTTAGCTTCTGGAAAAAAAGCAAGTTCCGTGATAAAAATACTCGCCAAAACTGGGTTGAAACCGACGATCAAATTCCCGGCTGGGGAAAAACCAAAGAAATAATTGCAAAACTGAAATAGATGCAGAAGTTGGATGAGGATTAAATCATAATATAAACCAATGAAATTAATTGATGGAATAAATTTAAAAGGCAGGCCTTTTGAGATTCCCGATTGTTCCCGAGACGATTTGCCTCAGTTCTTTGTGGATATGGGGTATAAAGTTGGGGCCGAGATTGGTGTCTATAAAGGAGAGTTTTCTGAAAAAATCTGCCAAGCCGGTCTTAAACTTTATGCTGTTGATCCATGGCGATCATACAAAGGGTATCAGCTTAGTAAAAGCCAAAATAGGCAGGATTTTTTGTACGATCACGCCCAAAGAGCATTAGCATCTTATATAAAGAATAGGTTTTGTATTCTTGTTAGGAAGAGTTCAATGGAGAGTCTGGAGGATTTCGAAGATGAGAGTTTGGACTTTGTGTATATTGACGGAAATCATGATTTCAGATATATTGCCGAAGACATTTGCGAGTGGACAAAAAAAGTTAAAAAAGGAGGCATAGTCTCGGGCCACGATTACACTCTTGAGAGTGAGGCTCCTAACCCTTATGTTTTACATGTTAAATATGTAGTAGATGCTTTTACCAAAGCTTTTTCCATTCAAAACTGGTATCTTTTAGGTCGAACGGAAATTCTCCCGGGAGAAAAAAGGGAAATATCCCGAAGCTGGATGTTTGTTAAAAAATGAGTCCCGTTAGAAGCCGCGATCCCGTTTAGAAGTTTATGAATGTAAGATAAAATGATATATAAAAGATAAGAAAATTTAATATGAATAAAATACAGTTACCTGTTAGAACTTCTAACGGGACTGCTTCTAACGGGATGATTAAGGGGATAATTTATTACACGGATAACAGGCTCGGCGAACCGATTTTTTCCGTGGTTCAAAAACGAATACTGGCGGCAGGATTACCTATTATCAGCGTTTCTTTAAAACCAATTGGGCTGGGTAAAAATATTGTCCTAAATCTATCTCCTGGGTTTATAACAATGCTTAAACAGATTGCACGGGCGCTTCAGGAGAGTGAGTCTGATTACGTATTTTTTTGCGAACATGATGTCTTGTACCCAACTTCCCACTTTGATTTTACGCCTCTAAGGGACGATATTTTTTACTATAATGCAAACGTTTGGAGATGGAAATATCCTGATAATTTAGCTGTTACTTATGACAGGCTAATATCTTTGTCTGGTCTTTGTGTTAATCGGAAATTTGCGCTCAGTCACTACAAGATGAGGCTTAAAAAAATTGAAGATATGGGCTGGGATACTGATAAAAGACATGAACCAGATTGGGCAAGAAAATGGGGTTATGAACCAGGCACGAAAAAAATAAAACGCGGCGGATTCTCAGATGACGAGTTTGAAACCTGGATCTCAAAATATCCGATCATAGATATTCGCCACGGTAAAACATTTTCCCAGTCAAAAG
>Ga0209542_10016425_pt1 | contig 12285 bp, 16 predicted proteins | sample RifCSPhighO2_01_FD_184028 | JGI IMG/M metagenome (GOLD analysis project Ga0209542, IMG submission 184028) | Soil microbial communities from Rifle, Colorado - Rifle CSP2_plank highO2_0.1 (SPAdes) (version 2) | ecosystem: Environmental > Terrestrial > Deep subsurface > Rock core/Sediment ...
TGAACTCATTTTTGAAAAAACAATCACTAAATTTGGCAATGGAGCAAAAATAGATGCTCCTAAAAATTTACTCGGAAGAAAGGTTTACGTTATTCTTAGAAAATAACCGAATAAGCACGCAAGGCTGCCCAAAATACATTGTTAAGTTAAGTGGTCTTATTGGAAAGGTTTAAAGTATTCTATTCTTTAGAGCAGTATGCCTAAACTAAAGAGGATTGATATTGTTAAAGAATTGAAAAAACTCTTTAAGAAAGGTTATGTTAAATCTTTGAGGTCTAGCGATACTGGAATAGGCTATACTCTTGAAACTCTGCTAAAAATCAAAGAGAATAATAGCGGAGAACCAGATTTTGATTATAATGGTTTACCAGTTGAATTGAAAGCACAAAGGGAAAAAGCAAGTTCTAGAGTTACTTTAATGACTAAAACTCCTAATTGGAATCCTCTTAAACCAAAAGAAATTATGGAGAGATTCGGTTATAGAGATTTACATGGCAGACAAGCCCTGAAAATTACCCTTATTGCTAACAGCTTTAATGCTAAGAGTTTTAAACTTGAAGTTGATAAATCAAATAACAGACTAAATATAGTCCACAGAGACTATGGTGCGGTTGCTTATTTTGATATAAAAGAACTTATGCAAAAATTAAGCGATAAAATTTATAAAAATCTTATTCTGGTTTTAGCCGATACAAAAAGAAAAGGAAATAAAGAATATTTTAGATATTCAAAAGCCATACTTTTACAAGAATTAAGTGAAGAAGCTTTTGAGAGGTTGTTTAATGATGGCGTAATTGTCTGGGAATTTAGAATGCACATAAAACCAGATGGTAGCGTGAGAGACCACGGACCAGGATTTAGAATAAGTAAAAATCACATAGCTAAATTATATGATAAACATAAGATTATTTTTGATGGCTCTAAATCTTCTGTAAAACAAAAATAAATTCGTTGCACATTGTTGTTACTTTTTGACCTATCTTGTTTGAAGGGGAGTTTAATTTAGGCATTCTCTTATTAGGTATCGCCCTCTCGTGAGTTGTGATATAATTGTAATCTCCTCTCGCTTTAAACATCTCAGACATTATTTTATCTGTTGGTATGTTAATGCCTTTTACTGTTCTATTTCCAACGACAAAACACACATAACCCTCTTTAGCCATAACCCTATCTAATTGAATAACACATTTATCAAAATCTTCATAGAAACTTAAAACTTCTCTTGCTCTCTTTTGGTCTATTTCTCCTATTTTTGTTATTATTTCTTTTAGAGTTGGAGAGTTTATTTTAACTTCTAATTCCTTAGTTGCTTTGCCACCCAAGAGCTTGTTATCTAAATCTGCAACGTTTTCGTAGTCTAGCCATTGTAAAGCTAATCTTGAAAACTGCCCATAGGCAACAGTAGTTTTACTATCTCCGTAAGGCGGAGAGGTTACAATTAAATCTATACTTTCATTGCCCAGAGGTAATTCACCCATAGAACTATAATTTTTAGGTATTGTCTTTGTTTCTTGCCTGACTTTAAGATATTCTCTCATGCCCTTTATATTTTTTAGAGCAATCTTCTCAAATTCAGAGATAACGTAAGGGTTATGTTTCTTCAATTTTTCTTCTGACATCCTATAAAGTTTAAACTCTCCATTCCTAGTATTAGAAACGTTTCTAATGGTTTCAGAAAAAGCGACCCAAAAGAAATCCTTAATATTCTTATCTTTAATCTCATTAATCGCAGTTTTTATTGTCGCTAATTGTTCTATTACTTTTGGCTTAAACCAAAATTCTATATTCTTAAACTTTGGAATTTCATTATGCTCTTCGGAATTAATTATTTTGGATAGTTCTTCATCTAAGACTTTTGCGTTTATCGGAGTTGTTTTAACTTTCGATATTAGAAAAGCGAGAGGGTTTAAGTCGAATCCATAAGCCTCTTCTATATGTGGAGTTAAAGACGCTTCAACTAAAGAAGTGCCACTACCCATAAACGGGTCTAATAGGGTTTTAGCTTTATTACCATAAAGATAAATTAATCTTCTAGCTATTTGAGGTATCATCATAGCTGGATAAGTATGCAAACCGTGAGTAAGCTCTTTAGTATCTGCCTTTTTGAAATCCCAATTAATAAACGCCTCTTGTTCCATTTGTATCATAGTATAGTGTTGGTTTCCCATCTTTTAATTATTTGTACTACTCAGTTTAATTAGTGCCAACCACCTATTTTTTACGTCTTTCAATTCTTCTTTAAGTTCAGGGATAGCCAACTCAAACGGCGAGCACTTAATAGCTTGATGTTTTGTGATGAAATTGTAATAGACTTCGTAGCCCTTTAAGATAGCGTTAGCGGAATTTATCGAGCCGTGGAAACCACGCATAACTTTTGTTCGCGCTCTCACGCTGTTATGTAGTCTTTCAATAGGGTGATTAAAGCCCTCGCCCTCAGAAGCTAATACTTTGTTATGTATTACATTATGTTTGCCTAATTTGTTATTGTAACCCCAAACCGACTTTATGATTTTTGGATAGGCATTTAATCCATCTGTTGTAACTATCTGTATCTGGTTTTCTGTTTTATCCTTTATTCTTGATATAACTGCCTTTATGTCTCTCCTTCCTCTTTTCTTTGAAAATTCGGAGGAAATTAAGAAACGTGTCTCTGGGTCTATGCTATCAATAAACCAATTCTTATCTATGCCCCTTCGTGTCTTGTGGCTCTTCCTTCTATGACATTCCATTTCATCTATTTGGACTTCTGCACCAACATTGACTTTTAATCGATTAGTGTATTTGCTTATCATCTTTGCATATTTAACAACCCAATTATAGATAGAAACATTAGAGGCGTTATGGGGGTGAAAGATGGCTAAATGCTCTTGTACCTTTCTCGTGCTCACCCCTCTGTAAAATAGGTCTATACTTTGGCTTATCTTTTCAGGTGTGTTTCTCATTCTATAAAACGCACCTATTGGTACAAACTTCCTGTCGCAAGTCTTACAATAATACCTCTGGACTTTTCCTTTAACTTTGGTTTGGAATGAGCCACGTTTTACAGTTTTATTACTCTTACATTCTGGACACGTTATTTCTTTCATACAATATTCAGGTACATGAAGTATATAAGCTTTTCGGTACATGAAAATGGCATATAGAAACCCTTATATATCTTAAAAGTATCTAATAAGTAACTAATAAGATACAAATGGGAAAAACAAACAACCCAGTAAATGTAAAATTTACTGATGAGCAAAAAGAAATTATTGACAAGCTTACTGGAGTTATGGGCGGTAGTGACGCAGAAGTGGTAAGAAATATATTTTTAGCTTGGTTGTCTGAAAAAAATATCCTTCAAGAATACATAAATAAAAAAGAGGTAAAACATAGTGGATAGTTCAGAGTTAGTTGAGAGATACTTGATTCTTCTACTGGGAGTTAAGAAAGAGCCAGTGCCATCAGATGTCCATTTGCAAAAAGAAATCTTTATTCTATCAAATTTTAGAAAATCTCTTCTAGAAGAGTTTAATTTCCAAAAGCACTACTTAGGACCATATTCTCAAGTCATTGACGAAGCTGTGAAAAGTCCCGCTTATTTCTCTGAAGCATTTGAGTTTGATGGGAAAAAAGTCTATCTCTCTGGTCACGGGAGGGAAGAATATCTTAAAATGATTAAAGAATTTCAAAAGGAAGAAGAATTTAAGTTGATTTTATCTTCGCTAAGTATTATTAGGAACATCTATGATAAGCTATCTAAGGATGAGCTTCTTTTTTTAGTTTACGAAACATATCCCGAATATACCGAACTTTCAAATATCTACCTTAGATTAAATAGAGAAGATTTTACACGAAGAAGAATTATTAATAGTCTTCTTGCAAAAGGGCTAATCACAGATGAAAGGCACAGAGAACTTGAAAATGCAAGATAAAAGATTAATTCCAGATTCAACATTCTTTTCGTTTTTTCTACATAATACTAATGAACCCGACTCTCTAAAAAGAATAATTGCTGAATTTTATGTTGAAATTCCACCCAGAATCAGTGAGGAAATAAAAAATTGTAAATATTGCCAATCAATCGATGATGTTAAACATAAGTTACATATCTTTCAAGGCAATCTAAATTTTACCGAATTACTAAAGCCTTTTTTCTCAAAAGAAGAAAAAGAAAGAGGAGAGCATGATGTTATTGTAGTTGGATACTTTTGTCATGAATTAAAAATAGACTTTTTGATGATAATTGACGATGGCGGTGCAAGAAAGTTTATTTCAAGAAATTTTCCTTACTTAACTAGCAAATTGGACTGGACAGCCAACTTTATTGCAGATTGTCATTCTAAATTCGGAATATTTAAGAAAGAAGAGGTTCTTGACCTGTTAGATAAAATGGGAAAGTCTACTTTTAGAATTGATAAAAAGTCATTATTGAAGATTGTAGAGGGAATCAAATGACTGATATAAATATAAAAGAAACAATACCCGATAAAAAGTCTTTCTTTAACATAAAACGTTTTTCTTTTAAAGGGTTAAACCCAGATTTTTTAATTAAAACTATTGATTCGTCAAATACGAATAAAAAAGTTTTTAGCGAAAATAAAGAACTACAAAACAAAGGAATTATCTTTGAGAAAAATAAGATGATAAGGAAGTTTGATGAAATACAGGAAATAATAAATGAGAGCGATGATAAAAAGATAAATGACTTTTTTGGCAGAAAGGCATGGCTTGATGATAAGTTTACTATCTTTCATGCTACCTTGAAATTTAATCCATATAATCACATAAAAAAGTTAGAGGAGATTAGTGGATTTTTGCACTACTATTATAGTTATTCAAAAAACATAGTGATAATCCCAAATATTGTAAAAAATTATACACCGTACGATGAAGAAGGGAATGCTCTTAAAAATAAAGTCGATATAATTTCACTCTCAGAATACATTAGATTTGTAGATGAAATGTATGAATTTTTTGAACAAATGAATAATAAACCAATTCTCGTGCCAATATCATTAAGATTTAATATTGGAGAAATAGAAAGTTTGATAGAGCATTACTTAAAAAAAGAAAGATTTTATTTTTGGATTGACTTTGAGTCTTCGCCTGCCGACTTATCAAATGGACTTATTGGTGGAAGAGTAGGATTGATAAATCACTTTTTAAGAAACTCGAACCAGTTTGATAAATGCTTAATATTAGCAACTAACGTAAGAAGAGAGATTATATCTAATATTAAAGATATAATTAGTCCAGCTTCAGACGTGTTAAGCACTCTCTGTGGAGCTAATATTGTTGGAGTAGACAGAGACCCACAAAGAGCATTTCCAAAGCAAGAAGACCCATTAAAACAGAAAAAAATAATAGAACATAAAGCTAGAACGTTTGATGAGAGAACATACTATTATAATATTACAAAGCAGGATAAAATTAACAAGCCCTTAAATGTCACATCCAACTCTGTAAAACTTGCAACAGAATTTGAAAGCCAAAAACAACATTTTCTAAGAAATTTAGAGATTGAAACTTATCTTAGAAGCAAAGAAATGCTTAACAAGTACAATAATGGAAAAATCATAAAATCATTGAATATATCTGGCAATAAGAAAAAATTATTCTAATTATTCTTTCATTATACATATCTTATCTTTCTCTAATATTGCCTTAACTTCTTTTCCGAGCAAATTAGACTCTCTTACAACTTCCTTTGGTAGGACAATTATGTATCTTTTGTATTCTACATCTCCAACTTTTTTATCCAACACTTCTCTTATTTTCATAAACAAATCAGGGACATGAACTATTTAAGTTTTGTCTATGTCTTTTGGCTTAAAGCTTCAGAATAAATAAGACCCCTTAACTTAACAATGTACGCCCAAAAGCTCTTTAAAGGAAAAACAATTCAAGTAAGGATGTTCAAAAGAGGGCTCAGCGTGATTGTTACCGGCGTTCTCATCATCCTATTAAGTCTTGTAGCCATAGGCATTCTCATGATTATGGTACGCGACAGCATAACCGACGGATTAAAAAACATCGGCACGAGCGGCACGAGCCAATACACTTTGCAGTTCGACATTCCACTCGATTCAGTGTTCGTGAATCACACAAGCAAAGAAGTGTTCTTCACCATTAAGCGCAAGACAGGCGGCGGCGATTTGCAGGGATTTTTTATTGTACTTGAGAATAATACCGGCACGAACCAGAACAATCCGAGCTATGAAAATACAGCAATACGAGAATTAGAAACGCTCGCAGTCAGATTTACTCACAGCTTGGCAGGCAATGTCACAAAGATTACAGTAGCGCCCCTAATACGCACAGCAGACGGCACACGACTCGGCACGCCGATTAGGGAAATTATTATTGGCAGCAACGGTAGGGCGGCTGGCTTCGGAGACAGAAATCCAGAAGAAAATCCCAACCAGGGAAACGCGTCAACTCAACAATGCAGCAACAACATTGACGACGACGCTGATGGGCTAAAAGATTACCCGATTGACCCTGGCTGTCTAAATAACACAGACGACAGCGAAGCGAACGGGCAAAACATCCACAATGAAACATTATTTGTGTACACCTGGAATCTTCAAAACAACTCGCTTTCAAACCTCATAGCATTTCCAATGTTCGGGACAGAAAGTCCCCTCACAATCGGTCCGTACGGCGTTGGTGATCGCACCCTCGATACAGGATATATGATGAGAGCAATAACTGCCCAAAGAGCGCGCGGCGGAAAAGCAGTAATTATGGACTGGAATCTTTGGGGCGGAGGAAACAATGTTTTAAATTGGAAAGTAAAAGCTCCCCTGTTCAATCATTCTCTTGATAGATGCAAAAATCCAGATGGCACATTTACTCAATTTCCATGCATGTGGCAGGATAAGGGCGTTGCAGATACAAGGGCGAATTATAGCGATTATTTCACTCGCTTGAAGAGCGAATTAGATAGGGCGGACGAAACTGTTGATTTTCTTATTTTAGACATAGAACCTGGTTTCAACGCGTGGGTTATTCGAAACTGGCCATGTGCAGGATTAAACGTTAACGACACAACAGAATGTCCCGAAGGCGTGAACATACCTGGAATAGGGAGGCAGTTCTCTCAAGTCTTGCAAAACGAGCCTAACAATCTCACTCTATTCGATGACGCAGGAACAAATAATTTGACGTGGATTTATGAATGGCGCACGCCTTATATGTGGCAATTCGACGCGCGCATGATTGAGCGCAACGCGGATCATCTTAACACTGCAATTTATGACACTGTGAAAGGCTTCTACTCCAACATAGATGTGTCTAATTATGCTTATGACTACAACAACCTTACTTTCCGACGGTGGGGGCACAAGACCCGCGAGTACCTGCGCTCTGGACTGGCGCACGTCGGAACTCATCAGGCGCCCTCTCTCTATGCTGGTGACTTTATGAACATCTGCCTTAACCAAATAGAAGATAAAATAATTCAATGTAATTGGGCCAACCCAACGTCTCCGCCGCCAAACGGCTACAGCAATACACCATTTAATGCCTTCAAGTACGACATAAATGAACTTCGTTCAGCTAAAATAAACGCCCCTCCAAATGTCCAACTCTCGCCGTGGATTTCGCACAAAACCTTTGAAGGCAGCCTGATTCGCGGGTCAGATTTGTATCAAGAACAACTTATTCACATAGCACTTACAAACCCAGAATATATTATAGGCTGGAATCCTCATCCATGGGCTCAAGGTCAGGATAAAACAATAATGGCTTCAAACATAACCGACTATCTCTTGGACGCAACAATGAAAGAAATTGAAAAGGTTGCTTGGTTTGAAGGTCGCCAAACGCTCGTAACGCAACTCGGACTCGCAAGCTGGAAAGCAGACTTTGTGCTGACAGGAATGTCTTCAGCAGGAAGAAAAGTCTGGAGATTTACGCCCAATCTTGATGCAACAAACGGAGTAGGAATAGAACTCACAAACATCTCAGAAAGTCCAAACGTTGTTTTGCAGACAACTGATTACACCTTGACGTTTACAAACGGAGTCATCCACCGTCCTGACAGACCTGTTTCAACCCAAGGGTTATGGATTGTCCAGCCCGCGAACGCCAACAGCCCTACAATTATACTGCGCTAAAGAAAAAAGAAATTTGAGTGAAAAGTCCTAATTTCCAATTAGATAAATATTAATAATTTAGATTCTAAGAATTAGCTTTTCCGTAGATAAAATTTTATTAAATATAAGCCAGTTATCTCTCGTTCTTCTTCCCGCGCATTCCCAGCCCCTTCAGCGTTCCTGACACGCGAAGCACATCAATGTCTTCTTTCGCAAGCGCAAGCGCTGCGCGCGCATGCACCAGTTCTTTTCTTTCAACCGCAAGAATACATTTCCCATTGTCTGCCGGAAGAAAAACAGGGGCTGCGCGCGACCATCCAAACACCCCAAGATATTCCATAAGTGCTGCCTCGACATGCGTGCGCGAGGCCTTCACAAGCAAATAACGTCTATTGAGTCGTGCGGTCGAAGGAATAGTTGCCATCTTTAGTTGGGTAAGTGCGGAGCGATAAACTCACGCACTACATTGCTCTCCAATGCAAACCCCAGCCCCTCTGCTTCCCCAATCTTGAAGTTGTTGACACCAATCACCTGGCCCGCACTGTTGATAAGAGGTCCGCCAGAGTTGCCGCGATTGAGAGTTACGTCCGTCTGTATATACGCCGCTAACCCGTTAGGACCTTCACGATCAACTGCAGACACAATTCCCTCAGTCACGCTAAAAGACAGACCCAACGGATTTCCAATAGCAATAACTTTGTTTCCAATAGCTACACTGTCAGAGTCCGCAAGTTCGAGAGAACTTTCCCAACCACTTTCAACCTTAAGCAGCGCAAGGTCTTTTGTGCTGTCCGAGGCAACAACACTCGCTGTGTGCGTCTGTCCGTTATAATCTATTGCACTTATCTGGCGCGCATCTGCAATAACATGTTGATTTGTCACAATATATCCTGAAGAATACACGACGAATCCTGTTCCTGCTGATTTATCTGTATTTATACTTACGACACCCTTTATCGCACCACTAACTACCTCTGAGAAATCACTATTGGACGCGCGCAGCATTGTCAACTGCCCCTCGATATCGTTCCGTTGGTCTGCAATAGCCTGCTGCAAATCCGTTCGTTGCGCTGTCATCACGCGCGCAATCTCCTGTATCTGATATTGATTAGCCTCCTGCGCATCATCAAGCGCGCGCTGCGACTCGCTGGCTGCCACGAGCTGCGCCGTATGCAGCTGCGAAAGCTGCGAAGAGAGCGTGATAAATGCAATAATTTGCACAAGAAACAAAACGCTCACGACGCCATATAGAATATTCTTATGCTTTCTTAAGTGTTTAAGATGACGCTGCATTTTTTAATTAGGGAAAAATGCTATTTATAGTTTTGCCAAAAAGCTATATAAAGCAATCGCGCTTATCTGAACAATGTTAAAGATTCATACAATTGGTGGTTACAACGAGGTAGGCAAAAACATGACCGCTCTCGAGACGGGAAATGACGTTTTCTTGTTTGACGCCGGGCTCTATCTGCCGGCGATTGTTGGAGTTGAAGAGCGCGAGCGCATCCCTACTGAAAGAGGCATGCGTTCTCTGGGAGCCTTGCCTGACGATTTATACTTGGACAGAAAAAATCTAAGAGATAAGGTGCGTGCGCTTCTGGTGTCGCATGCTCACTTGGACCACGTTGGCGGCGTGCAGTATCTCGCACATCGTTATAATGCTCCCGTTCTCGGTACTCCGTTTACGATGGAAGTGCTTAAAACGCTTGCAGAAGACAATAACCTGCATCTCAAGAATGCTATTATTCCTATCAGACCGAACGGGTCGCACATCATCAAGGGCACACGAGACTACAAGGTTGAATTCATTAATATGACTCACTCAACCATTCAGTCCACCATCGTGGCGGTGCACACCCCGGAAGGCATCGTGTTATATGCCAACGATTACAAACTCGATAACACACCTGTGTTCGGCGAGCCCCCTAATTACACTCGCTTAAAGGAATTATCTAAGATAGGAGTCAAGGCGCTTATTGTCGACTGTCTCTATGCTTCCGACGACAGAAAGACACCATCGGAAAAGATAGCGCGTGGATTGCTGGAAGATGTTTTTTTCACGACAGACAATCGCAAGTCAGGCATGATAGTAACAACGTTCTCTTCGCATATCGCGCGTCTGAAGTCTATTGTAGAATTTGGGAGGCGCTTGGACCGTGAAGTTGTCTTCGTCGGTCGCAGCCTGCATAAATATGTTTCTGCTGCACAAGCAGTAGGCAAGGCGCCATTCAGGAATCAGATTACGATGTCGTCCTATCGCAAACAAACGCAAAAACTTTTAACGCGCATATCAAGGCAGAGGGAAAAATTTTTGCTTGTTTGCACAGGTCATCAGGGCGAGCCGGGCTCGGTGCTCGACCGCATCTCGCGTCACGAACTGCCTTACAAGTTCGGCAGTGAAGATCACATTATCTTTTCTTCGAAAACCATTCCTGCACCAATTAACGAGCTCAACCGCGCCCAGCTTGAGAAGCGCCTCAAGAAGCACCATGTTCGCATATTTGATAATGTGCATATCTCAGGTCATGGAGGTAAAGAAGACTTGCGCGATTTGATAAAGCTCACACAGCCGGAGCACGTCATTCCTTCGCACGGCGATTACCCAAAACTTAAGGCGGGGTGCGATCTCGCGATTGAAATGGGCTACAAAAAGAATGTAAATGTACATTTGCTTACCAATGCACAGGAACTAAAACTAGCATGAGAGAAGATCTTATCGGAGGTCTGAAAAACGCGCTTGAGCGCGGTGTGCCATTTGAGGCAGCTATTCAAAGTTTTGTTTCTGCTGGCTACAGAGATGCCGACGTGCGTGAAGCCGCCCGCGATTTGGACACAGGTTCTGTCTACCTCGAACAGGCAGCAAGACCGGTAGCCTCACCGCTTACACATCCATTGCCTATCCTTCCTCGGCAGCCCGCACAGCGTCCGCTTCCTTCACATCCACAGAAAGGAACCGGTTCGCTTATCATTGTTATCGTGCTTGCCATCGTCCTTGTTCTGTCGGTCGCCGCATTCATCGCTTCTATTTTATTCAGAGAGTCAATTGCCGCTTTCTTCCAATGATGTCAGGAATGCGGTTAAAATCAAATTTCTTAGGGCGTTGCATTCCTGAGCATCCCAAAGTCTCACACAGGGAACTCAAGGACTTTTTGATGTATACCCCGAGAGAGGATTCGTTTCTGCTTCAGAAGGCTGTTAAGAAATATGCAAAAAACAAACGCGTGCTCGATATGGGTGCAGGCTCAGGCATCCAGGCGCAAACCGCACTTAACGCCGGGGCAAAAAACGTTCTCGCCGTAGATATCGACCAGGAGGTCATAAAATATTTAACTAAAAATCACATACAAGCAATGCAGTCCGATTTATTTTCCAATATTAAGAAAAATGAAAAATTTGACTTAATCGTTTTTAACCCCCCATACCTTCCAGAAGACCTGCGCGAAGATAAGGAAAGCGCACGCATCACTTCCGGAGGAAAACAAGGCGACGAAACTATCATTCGCTTTCTAAAGCAATCTCTCGCGCATCTTGCACTCAAGGGTTCAATTTTCATAGTGCTTTCATCAATTACACCCCAAAAGAGGCTCAATAAACTCCTCAAAAAACAAGGCCTCTCCAAGAAAGTTCTGGATAAAACCTCGGTCTTTATGGAAACGCTCGAGGTCTGGAAGATTAGCAGAAAATCAAAAAGTCCTTAAAATACGACATTAAAAGAAGTTTCTGCGCAGCAGAAATTTGGGCAAAATCCTGCAAGGTTTCGGAACCGTTAAATTCCTGTTCTATTCTCCCGAATACTTGGAGGGATTGATTTTTAGTGCAACGTTCGGCGAAGCCGAAAAATCCAAAGTCACGAGGACGCCGTAAGACTTATAATCTTCCACGTTTTATTGATGAGTATGGAACAAGTTTCAAAGCCCACATGGAACAAAGTGAATAAACTTTCTGAACAAGAACTAGATAAACTAGCAGAATTAATGGGTGTCGGTTTTCTACAAGATGATTTGGACAGAGAGGAAAAAGTTCTTGTTCTGACAACTGAACCAGAATCAAAAATTCTAAGGGCTTTGAAACAGTTAAAGGCATCCGAGTGATTGCAACTAACATCGCGGATAAACGAAGTTCCGAGCCCTCCTGAAAATTTTCCCTCGAAGCGAATAGGCAACCCAATGAGCTTCAGAGCTGGAAAATTTTCGAGTGGTGAGGA
>Ga0209542_10016426_pt1 | contig 12285 bp, 11 predicted proteins | sample RifCSPhighO2_01_FD_184028 | JGI IMG/M metagenome (GOLD analysis project Ga0209542, IMG submission 184028) | Soil microbial communities from Rifle, Colorado - Rifle CSP2_plank highO2_0.1 (SPAdes) (version 2) | ecosystem: Environmental > Terrestrial > Deep subsurface > Rock core/Sediment ...
GTTGCATACATAAATCCTAAAGGTGAAACAAGAGCTGCTCCGACGTCATAAAGACCAGTTACTTCTTTATATACGCTAATTTTGGGGGCGTCATATACTATTTTTTTATTCACAGCTTGAAGTCCTAAACTTAAACCTGCAGATAAGAATACTCCTCCAATTACTGCTGCAGCTCTATCGGTGGCTTTTTTAAAAAAAGTGGGAAAGCCTAATGGTGGAACTGCAAGTGTTAATGCTGTTTTTCCAGCGTTCAATAAGATTTTTTTTGTGTTTGCCATTTTATCTTTGTTCCTCCAATTGTTCTAAAGTTAAATCTTCAAGAAGCTTGTCTAATTGAGGTGTTTTTAGACCCAATCTTTCAAGAAAGCTTCTATTTCTATTCATGGTTGAAACTTCTCCATCCCTTATTATTCCCAATAATTTAGAACGATTGCTATTATAGACTTCCCCATTTGAATGTATATTCAGTCTAACATTATATCCATGTCTTCTTAAAATTCTTCCAACTGTTTCTGCCAGATCATATGGACTCGCAATATTTGAGGAAGGAATCCTATAAACACGTCCTATTCCTATTTGTTTCATTTTACTTCTTACCTCCAAAATTCAATCTAACAACTAAACCATGTTGAGGTTTTGGTGTTGCGTCTCCATCATCATATAGTCTCATATGATATCCGAAATCAAATGGCCCAACACTTTTTGTAAGCTCTGCTTCTCCGTAACCCCATTGTGGTCCGCCTTGAGCTCTAAGGTTCATTTCTCCGAAAGAAGAAAGGTTAAATCCTTCTGGGAGACTAACTCCAAGAACATATTGTGCTTGCATTCTTTTTTGCTCTGCACTTATCCATACAGGGAGTAATCCTAGATTAAGGTAGCTTCCTTTTGGCATTCCTGGAACTGAGAAACTAGCTCCAAAGCCAACTCTAGAAACTAATTCTCCATTATGAACTGCTTCTACTTTTGGGCCTAGGCCTGAGACGATAGGTCTGCTTGCCATTGTTTTTCCAAAGTATCCTCCACCGTTTCTATAAAATTCTATAAAAGAATAACCATTAGCTTTCCCTGGAAGTGAGTAAAAAGTGTTAGCTCTTGCAAAAGATTTTTCATCTTTTTCTGATTGTATATATTCTACAGACCCGGAGGTTTGCGCTTCTGCCTTTTTCGTTGGCATAAGACCAGCTAAACCTAATCCAACCGTAGCAACCCCAAGTAAACTTCTTAATGTTTTTCTCATTTTGTTTCAACTCCTTGTAAATTTTGTGGCGAACCAGCTTCGCTGGCTCTCAAAACCACCCTGCCATTATCGTTAGAGTTCGCCAAGTTGCCGCTGCCGGAGTCAAGGCCCAAGCCCCTGTCAAGGAACAACCTAGACAGACCTTCATTTCTTGCGTACCAAGTTCTGGTTCCGTCTTTAGTGAATAAAGGCAATCCTAATTCATCAACTTCATTGAATTTTTTTCCATTGTTTATTCCATCAAGTCTTTCATTTTGAATAACTTTAAAGTCAGGCATAAAAGTAGCCAATGCTACCCCATAACTTTTAGAACCATCAGAGACATAATCAAATCCTTCAACCATAAACGGGCCTTTAATGCTTCCCTCTTTTTCTTCAGCAAGCTCATAAACCCTTCTAAGTAAAGCATTATTTTTTTCAAAAGAATCTCTCAATGACCTTGCAACTAAGCTTCTAGAATCAATATAGTGTTTTCCTCTTGCAAATTCCATAACTTCTGGCAGGCTTAAGTCAGCAAGATTCAAAGTTCTCCATGTTCCACCATAAAGAGAATTAACAACTTGATCAACACCAACAGCTAAAAGGTTTGTTGAGCCAACAACTGCTTCTGTCTCTTCGTCATATCTTGTGCCAACTCTTAAAGCTTCTGGGACTCTTTCATAAATAGCTTTAGCATCATTTCCTTCAAGAGCAGTTATAACTACCTTTGGAACCCTGTAATTCAAATCTGGTCTTTCTGTCATAACTTTTTCATAAAAGCCTAGTATTTAAATGTTTCTATATGTTGCTTTTCTTAAGTGACAACAGAAATAGGATCTCTTAAATTCTAGTAATTACGCCTTTTCTTTTGTAATTTGTAGTTTTATTTTTGGTCTTTGCGGAAGGTTTTCTATCTTTAATTTTATCTTTTTTGAACATTTAGGGCATTTAATAATATTTCCAATAACAGGTAATACGACTTCCCAAGGGACATTTTTTTAGTATACTTTTCTAAGACACATTCTCCACCCTTAGATTGAAATTCTAAGATTTCTTCGCAACTAGGGCATTTTACAAATATTATATCAAATAATCCCATATCGGTTAAGTAATTTTTTTTATAGTTTTATTTAAATTATTCTCTTTTAAGCTTCTTTTTTAGGTCTTCTATTTGATTTTCGTAGTTTTCAGTTTCCTTTTTCCAATAAGGTTTTAATGCATAATTTGGGCCTTTATATTCTGCAATTTTTTGTAGATGTTCTTGCCTCGATTTTTCTAGACTTTCTATTTTCTTTATTATTTTTTTGTTTTTACCCATCTTTCATGCTCTTTTATCTTTTTAAAAATGTAATCATGTAATTTTTCAGCTTCTTTAATGGGAAGTTCTTCTTTCTGGGGCTTTTCATCTTTAACTCTTAAATAACCCCCGTAAGCTGTTAAACTTCCAGAAATTTTTTTAATTAAGGCAAGAAATTCTTTAGTAGTCCATTTTCTATCTTTTATTAAACAATCGATTATATAAGAACTTCTCAGTCTTAATATAAGGGAATATGAAACACGATCCCCTAAATACATTGACTTATCGTCTTCGTTTATTTTTATGATTCCTTTATTTATTTTTAATGCGGATTTTCCTGTTTCTGTATAAAATTTCAGGTTTTTTTTAGTCAACCGGCTTTTTTTATATTCTTCAATTAACTTTTCATTTAATATCGGCTTCGCCTCTTTTAGCATTGGCAGAATAGGAAGTATATCATCTTTTAGAGATTCTTCAACATTTTTTTTAGAAATTAAAAGGATATTATACTTTCCGGTTGTAATATTCTTATTTTCTCTTTCCGTTATAACTAGAACGTCAACATCACTTCTCCCAGTTTCTTCGCCTCTTGCACGGCTTCCGGTCAAATAGATACCAATAACATCTTTTAAATATGGCTCTAAAATATCAAAAATATCTTTTTTTATGTTTAAAGGCTTGCTTATTAACTCTACTTTAGCACTTCCACTAATCCAGTTTTTAGGAACCAAGACTCCTGCGGAATTACCTACCCTAATAACGGGCTTTATTACCTGTTCCATGTTATAACAATGTTATAACTATATATAAATTTAACTGTTTTTATATTTTTATCACAAAACCAAATAGCTAACCAAAATCCCAAGAAGAATTCCTGCCGTTATGAAGGGCATTGCAGGGTAAAACTTCCTTTTTTTAGAAAAGAAGAATAAGTACGCAAGGCCAAGAGTTGCTCCGATTATAACAAAAATAGCCGATGTTATTCCTAATGTTTTAAGCATGACCCCTGCAGTTATAATAGGGAAAACTACATCTCCACCGCCGAGAATTGCTATACTTACTTTAATCTTTTTCTTTCTTAATTGGGATTTACTTAATGTTTTTTTCCAGTTCTTTATCTTCTGTCGCACTCCTTTAGCAAAATAAGGGACAAAAAAGCCGGAGAAAATTTTAAGCTGATTTATCTGATATTTCGCCATACGTTGCATGATTCCAGAATGCCAAACAGCCCAAGCATCATAAATTGAAATTAAAATTAACAGAGCAACTATTGTCCAAACGTTTAGAATCGGGACAAAGACGGCTGCGATTCCAGGGTAAATAAAAAGTTCTGTGGCATTGTGAACGATGAAGTTTCTTCCATATATTTTTATTATTGCAAGAATAAAAGCGAAAAGGACAGAGACCACCAATGCTTTATTGATAAATAAAGAGAAAATGCTAAGGAAAGAGATGGAAAGCGCAATTACGACAACAATGAAAAACCAAAGCTTAAGTATAAATTCTACTTTAAATCTTGTAAGAAGAAGAAATAGCAAAATAGCGAAAATAAACGCAACTACAATTCCAATAAAAAGCCCGGAGTATTGGGATTCTTTTTCTACTCTAGGAGTTTCTAATCCAAGAGGAAGGCTTGGAGGAGAAGAAACTTCTGTCACTTGCTTATCAACAACTTTCACAGGAGCATAATAGCTAACAACATACATTCCAATTAATTGGGTTACAATAAACATTCCAAGAAGAATCGCCGTTATTTTTGGATTGTGCTTCATAAAACAAGGTAAGAAAAAAATACTTATAAAGTTTTGGTATGAAATTGATTGTTTGTGAATTTTTATTAGAATTTTATTATCAACAGAAAAATAGAAAGTTTTATAACAGCATTAAAATGCCCTATTTTATGGGTCTTGGAATGAGTATGAGCACAAGTTTATCGCAAAGATTAACTCAGAAGTTAGAAGTTAGTATGCCCCCTAATAATTGGAGTTTGCTGGATGCTTTCAAAGATGAGGGGGATACGCCTTTAAGATTTAAAAAACTTCAGCTTGATTTTTCTGGAAAAAGTTTAGAAGAGAGATTAAGAGCAGTTAGCGATGCAAATGAAATTTTTAGATTCTCGTATACAAGAGCTAAAAGTAATGGGAAAGGAAGGCATTATAAAATTCCGCTTTTTAGGGATTATAATATTGATATTAAGAAAATTAAAATTCCCATCACAAAAGAAGAGTATGAAAAAGCAACAACAATATTAAATGGGGCAGGAAGATTTCAAAGAATTGCCAGATCAGTTCCATATTTCCAATTGCATCAAGATGTAAAACAATTTGCTGAATTTAAAGGATATACTTTAGATGATATCGTTGTGGTTGGAGTGGATAGGGGTGGAAGATTGCCTAGCTTTGTAATGAGAGAAGCTTTAGGCAAAGATAATGGGTATACTTTAAAAGTTGATCAGGCTGGTTTTAGTTTTAAGGGGGAATTAGACCGAGATAAACTTGATGAGCTAATCGAAAAAGAAGTTCTTAAAAATAGATTTATTCTTTTTGTTGATTCTACTGTAGATAGCGGAAGGCAAATTGAAGTTCTAAAAAGATATTTTGATTCTGACGAATGGAAACTAAAAGTAGGACACAGGGGTTGGGGGGTTGTGGGAAGTAATGAAAATGGGGAAAATTTATACAATCATAAAAATATTAACTGGGGCTTAAATCCTGATGAATCATTTGAAGACAATCCTAGCTTAATGGGTGTTGATTATGCGCCTGGAAGTAATACTAGAGTCATAGATTACCCTACCGAAACGTCTGAAGCAATTAAGAATGCATTATTAGAAGTTCCTCGTGGAGTAGTTTTAGATTTGTCAAATTTATCAGATTTAATGAAGATAAAGAGAGCATATTACCAAATCGATAGAGCACTAAGATCCAAGAGTTGGCAAAAAGCAGAAGATACAAGAAGGAATTTAGGAGTTTTTGGGATGGAGCCAACTTTATTGGAACATAAAATCACTCAACCTAGAAAGAAATTGTTAGTAATAGGTAATGGAGAAGAAATCACAATCAATGATGAAGAAGTCAGTTATATATCTGATTCTTTGAGTGAATTATATGATTTCTTTGCTGGGACACATATGGGTAATCCAGGAAGATTATTAAAGAGAGTTTCTCAAGCGAGAAAAACAAGTGCTCAGCTATATCAGCCAACGTACTCAAGAAATGATTTTGAGGGAGATGAGATTTTTGAAAATTCGGTAAATTTCCATGGAGAAACAAAAGAAGAATTTAGAGAAAACCTAGTTCAAAGTGCCGACGCAGTTCTAGTTTTAGGCGGAAATGAAGGAACTTTAAGAGAAACTATTCTTTCAATATACGCTGAGAAACCTGTTTATGTTTTGTCAAAGTATGGTGTGGTTGGCAATTACGTAATGAAATCAAAAAGTTTAAGGCAAAATCAAAATTTACATTTAGTTGATAACTTGCCTGATGCAGTTCAGAGATTAAGAATGACCTAAGGAAAAGGTTAAAAATCACTTTTATAAAAAAAGATCATCTCAATCTTAAAGTTTCAAGAATACGGGGGACGTTTGTTTCAACATGGCTTAACTTGTAAAGTGCAGAAGCCAAATCAAGGCATTTTGAAACTTCGCCATGATTTATCATAATTCTTTTTGGCCTTGGCCTCATGTTGTTGAAAAAGCTTATTATTTCGTTTCTTCCTGCATGGGCGCTAAGTCCTGCGATTGTATAAACTTCCATATTAACTTTAACACTTTCTTCTCTGCCATCGACCATCATTCTTGTTTCTTTCAAACCTTCTTGAACCTGCCTTCCTAAAGAGCCGACACCTTGATAACAAACAAAAATCATTGAGTTTTTTTCGTTGTCTGAAAAATGTCGAAAGTATTCCACAGAAGCTCCTCCGACAAGCATTCCAGAAGTTGCGAGAACGAGGCAAGGACCTCCTTCAATAACATTTTTTCTTTCATGGGGCGAGCCAACACGTGAAAAAATCTCGGAAACAAATGGATTTTTGTCCTGGAAAATCAAAGAACGGACTTGAGTGCTTAAAAAATCAGGATAGGCTGTATGAATTGCGTTTATGTCCCATATCATTCCGTCAATATAAACAGGAATTTTTTTCATCTTTCCTGCTGCGATTGCATCTTCAATTATCAACATTGTCTCTTGGGCTCTTCCAAGCCCAAGTTCTGGAATTAACACCTTGCCGCCGCGCTCAATTGTTTTGTTTATTAGCTCAATTAATTTTTCTTCTGATTCAATTCTAGGGGGCAAGATATCTGTTTTTGCGCCATAAGTTGCTTCTGTTAAAACAGATTCTACTCTTGGGAAAGAAGTCGCTGCAGGATCCAAGAGTCTTGTTTTTGTGTATTTGTAATCTGCGGCGTAAAGGAAATTATGCAAACCATTTCCTATATTAAAATGAACCATTGCACTTCCCAATGCGTGTCCTGAGTTATACATTGTTATTCTTACATCAGGAGTTACATCAGTGACTTCATTAAAATTAAGGCAGATTGTATGCTTAACCATTTCTTTTACATCTTTTGAGCTGAACAAAGGAGTTGCCGCTTGTTTGTATGCAACACCAATAAAATCAAGAGAAGTCAAAGCCGCGAGATCCATTGTTGGATGAGTCATATAAGTTGGACCTTTGTAACCCATTTTGTATAGATAAGGCAAAAGACCAACATGATCGAGATGTGCATGGCTTAAGATCACCGCGTCTATGTTTCTTATGTCAAACTCAGGAACATCAAAATAAGGAAATTTATCTTTTCCATGTCCAGCCACATTTATGCCGCAATCAATAAGAATTTTAGAATTTGGTGTCTGAAGAAGAAGGCAACTTCTTCCTACTTCTCTTGCGGAACCAAGGAATGTTAGTCTTACCCACTCTTCGACTTTTTCAGGATTCCATTCTTTGTAAATTTTTTCTCCAACTTCATTTAAGAATTTTCTTCTGTAATTGTTGTTGGCATACAAAACTTCTCTTATATTTTCTGTTATCTGGCTTTTTATTGCAGGAGATCTTCTAATTTGAGGCGTCCATAGCGTTGATTTTTTTATCTCATCAAGAATAGAGCCTTGTTTTCCTATAACCATTCCAGGTCTTTTTGCCTCGATTATGACAATGCTTCTGTGAAAATCAAGAATTATATTTGTTATTTCAGCGTCTTCAGGAACGATTTTTTTTATTTCTTCCTTTGTCTTTTCCTCATCCAGAAGAATTTTCTGATCTGCTCTCAGTTCTATTCTTTTCTTCAATTCATCAACAAGCTCTTTTATTTTAGGCTCGCCCTCTTTGAAGAACTTTTCGTTGTTTGTATAGAGAACTATGTTAGCTCCTTCAAAATTAGCTTCTGTTATGTTACCTTGAAGCTTTTCAGTTATATGCTTAAGAATGTCTACCATTTTGGTTTATTTTTTTAACGTAAAAACATGAAATTTTTAATGAAATAGCTGCTGTCAAAGTTAAATTAATCTCTTACAATAGCTGAAATTATTTTTATCATCTTAATTTATCTAATTAATAATATCTATGCAAAATCTATTTGGTAATTTTTATTATAATCTGGCTTTTTACTTTAATAGTATCAAATGGTTTTTTATAAGTGGTCTATTTATTGAATTTAAATTAAAATCATTTCTTCTCTGGCGTCGCCTTTACCGTTACTTTGTCTCTATATTCCGGAAGAATTTCTTGATCAACCACTTTTGTAATTCCAGATTTTGTTATTGTGAAAACATCTATGCCGTATCCAGAACCCATATCTCTTTGTGTTGAGCTTTTTACTGCTTCAACAGCCAAATCTATACCTTCTTTTACAGACATTCCTGGTTTATACTGTCTTTCAAGCAATCCGAGAACATATGGCATTCCGCTTCCCTGATTTGCATCGTAATCGGTAATACGGGAAACGCTTCCTGCAGCCTCGATACTATAAAGTTCAACAGAGCCGTCTTCATTAAACCCAGCTATTAAGAAACCTGCTTGCTGAGGAATCATTGAAGGCTGTCTTATTCCACTATAAGACATATTATTCAATAAACTTGCAGCGTGTTTTACTGTTGGTCTTGATTTTGACCTAAGTTCCTTAAGTTTAAGTTCTGCTGTAAGAATTTTTGGAACTCTTTGGATATCTCCTGCAACACCACAACCAGCAACAACAAGATAATCATTTATAGTAAATACTTTTTTCTCATCTTTTCTATAAACAACATGACCCATAGTAATCTGCCTATCAGCAGCCATTACGACGCCGTCCCTGCAGACAATTCCTAGAATTGTAGTTCCTGTCCTTAAAATCGAGTTTTTTAGTTCTGCGTCCATTTCCATTTTATTTTTGGCTTGATTTTATTCTTTAAGTTAAATCCACCTAATTTCACCAGAACAATCCACTGAATTTTATAGATTGTGCTAATTTATAAAGTTTTCGGAAGGGCGGAAGGGGCTTCGGCTTCTTTAAGCTCTAATAAATTGCCTTGTATTTCTCTTCTAGATAATCAAGTAAGGCTTTGGCGCTAAAACTTTCACCTGTTGATTTTTGCAGAAGCTCATTGTAAAGATATGTTGCACCGTGTTTGTGTATTTTTTCCTTTAACCAGTCTTGTATTTTTCTAATTCCTTCTTTTGTTTTAACAAGATCATCAATTTTACCCAATTCTTTTTCTATGTGTTTTTTCCAGAGGGCACTCAAAGCAGTCCCCATTGAATAGGTTGGGAAGTAACCTATGCTGCCTTGACTCCAATGAATATCCTGCAAAACGCCTTCTTTATCTGTTTTTGGGCTAATGCCTAGATACTCTTGATATTTGTCTTTCCAAATTCTTGGTAGTTCGCTAACTTTTATTTTGCCTTCAATCAGTGCTTTTTCTAGTTCAAATCTTATTATGATATGTATATGATATGTCACTTCATCTGCCTCTGTCCTTATCAAGCTTGGTTTCACAAGATTTATGTAATGGTAAATATCATCTATGGAATATTTTTCTATTTCTGGATTAATTTTTTTCATTTCTCCGTATATAGAAGCTAAGAATGTTTTTGATTTTCCAATAAAATTTTCCCAGAATCTAGATTGAGACTCATGGATTATAAGACTTGTTCCTCCGCCAATAGGAGAATAATGTAAGTCTTCGTGGGTTTGAATGTCGTAAAGGGCATGCCCATACTCATGCATTGTGCTGCTGTATGTTTTTGCAAAATTATCTTTAGGTCTCATTGTTATTCTATGATCGCCTTTTCCTATGTAAGTCGAGAAAGGATGTGGGGAAAGATCTATTCTTAAATGTTTCATGTTGTAGTGAATGTAAGTAAGAATAAAATTGGCAAAGGCTTTTATCTTTTCTCTGTCATATTCATGCTTTTCAAGTTCATGCTCCTCTTTATATTTGGGAGATTTTTTGATGTAGGAAATTAAATTCTTTAGTGGTTCTTTTATCTGGCTAAAGAAATTTTCAGACTCTTCAGTTGTCAAACCTTCTTCATATTCGTCAAGAAGAGCATCATAAGGATGTTTTTCGTAGCCGAGCAACTCTGCTTTTTTTCTTACTAATTCAACAATTTTTTCAAGGAATGGTGCAAAAAGAGAAAAATTATCCTGTTCTTTTGCGTTTTTCCAGGCAACATGTAACATTTAAGAATATTTTGTAAATTCCTCTATGAATTCTGGTGGAAGTTTTTGATAATATTTTAGTGACCGATTCAAAAGTCTTATGACCGCTTTTTCGTAGTCATTTAATTCTTTTTCATTTTCAGCTTTTTTAATAAGGGAAAGAAAATCTTTTTCAAGGAACATTTTTTGAGACAAAACAGCTAATTTTGCAAGTGCCTCCGCACGAGATTCAATCCCTTCTTCGGGCATGTAAGTATTAAGATCCCAATGTGCCAATGAACCAAAATGGCTAAGAGCCCAAATTGTCTTGTATTTTTCCATCAATTCTTTTATTACAGAGTTATTCAGTTTTTTTTCTTCCATATTTTAATAAATTAATAATGCATTTAAAAAATTATGTATATTAATCATAGTTCACATAACAGCCACACTTTCAACCCTCGAAATGCCGTTTTCTTTCCTGAATCTTATCACGTTTTCGACGAAGCTTTCTATTTTTTGTTCGTGGCTCACAATTATAAGCTGCCTGACTTCCATTTGGCGGAAAATGTCCCTCATTTTATCGAGCTGCTGTTCCGAGAAGCCGTCTGTTGGTTCGTCAAGAATAACTAAATCCCTTGTTTTAACCTTGCTAAGAAGAGAATGAACAACTTGGTTTAAAGAAAGTCTATATGCAAGGGCAATTGCTGTTCGTTCGCCGCCTGAAAGATGCGAGTAATCAATTTCATAATCCTGATGCTCTATTATCGGCGTAAAATCATCGTCAAGTCTAACGTCAAAAATGTCAGAAACCAGCATTGAAAACCATTTGGCAAATAGCTTTGAGAATTCTACCTTAAGCTTTATCATAACATTTTTTTCAATTTTAGATATAAGAGAAGTGAAGTCTTTTGAGAGCCATGTTTCAATTTTAATCAAATAGTCAATCTTCTTTTTTGTTTCTTCTGTCTTTTTTATTCTTTCTCTAAGCTCTTCAATTTGTCTTGAAAAGACTTCAATTTCCTTTCTTAATTCTGCAACTTTTATTTCTGCATTTCTTTCCTGCCTTAAAGAGTCTTCAAAACGTTTCTGAGTTGCCTCAAAAATGCTGTCAAATTTGTTTAGTTCAAAAACAGAGTTGTTCAAGAGCTTGATATGGGCATCTAAAAGCTCTAGGTCTTTTTGAATCAACACGTTTGTTTTTTCAATTTCTGAGAGTCTTTTCTTTTTTTCTTCAACATCTTGCAGTTTTATCTTTAATATTTTTAAATCATGAATCTGCTTCTCTTTTATTGAGATTTGTTCTTCGGTTTTTTGAATGCTCTCAGTTATGTTTTTTTTCTCAATTGCAAGTACATCAATGTTTTTTAGGTTTTCTGCGGTATTTGAATCAAAATTATTAAAGACATTGCTTTTGTAAACAGGGCCAATGTTTTGCAAGCAAGTCGGACAGATTTCAATATGTTTTATTTTATCCCTAATGGCTGCGTTTTCCTGGTTTTTTCCTGTGAGTGAATGGATTTGAGAAGATATTTTTAAGTTTTCTTCACTAAACTTTTCTTTTTCTTTTTTTATTAGAATTATCTGCTGTTCGGTGGCTGCAATTTCGTTTTCATCGAACTTAAGGCTTGAAAGCTCATTTAGTTGGAGTGTAAGCTGCCCAATGGTTTTAACACCGTTGCTTAAGGATTCTTTTTTGTTTGAAATTATTATCTTTGTCTTTTCAATTTCCTGCTGAAACTTTTTCTTTTCCTCTATTTTTTCCATAATCTTTTCCTTTTCTTCTTGTATTTTTTTATGTTCTTCAGTTTTGGTGAAAAGTTCTTTTTCAACAGAAACAAGATTGTAGTGTTTTGACTCAAGTTCCTCTTCTTTAGAAAGTAAATTTGATTTGTCTTGTTCTAAGTTTTCAAGCATTGCTTCCTTTACCCTCTTTTCTTCTCTAAGCCTAGAAGCAAGGATTGAAATGTTTTCAAGAATCTTTTTGTACTTGTCTATTCCAAAGACATATCTTAAAGTGTTTGTTCGTGTTTCCGGATCTTCCAGGATTATTTGCTTCATTTCCTCTTGGGGAGTATAAATTGTGAATTTGTATAGAAGATTTTGCTTTTTGGAAAACTCTTTTGGATAGCTAAGAATCTCCAATATTTTATCTTT
>Ga0209542_10016428_pt1 | contig 12285 bp, 13 predicted proteins | sample RifCSPhighO2_01_FD_184028 | JGI IMG/M metagenome (GOLD analysis project Ga0209542, IMG submission 184028) | Soil microbial communities from Rifle, Colorado - Rifle CSP2_plank highO2_0.1 (SPAdes) (version 2) | ecosystem: Environmental > Terrestrial > Deep subsurface > Rock core/Sediment ...
GAAGGTTCGGCAATCACATCCTCACCTTTTTCGTTTTTACCGACAGTTGGCGGAACATCTAGCGGTGATGGGAGATAATAGGCGACAGCATCAAGAACAAGCTGAACGCCTTTATTTTTCAAAGCCGAACCACAAAAAACAGGATAAACCTTACCGGCAATGACGGCGGTTCGAAGAATTGATTTAAGTTTTTCGACGGGAATTTCTTTACCCTCAAGATACTGGCTCATGGCCTCATCGTCGTTCTCAACAATCTTTTCGATTAGAATCGCCCGTTCTTTATCCGCTTCAGCTTTTAACTCGGCCGGAATTTCGCCTCGAATAATCTTTTCTCCTTTGGCCCCTTCGAATTGAACAAATTCCATTTCCAGCAAATCAACCACCCCTGTGAATTTGTCTTCATGGCCATCCGGAATCTGCATTTTTACAGCATTCGGAGTGAGTCGTTCCAGAATCGATTGATAAGAACGCTCGAATGACGCACCCAACCGATCAAGTTTATTAATAAAACAAACGCGAGGCACGTTATAGTCATCGGCATAACGCCAGTTAGTTTCCGATTGTGGTTCCACGCCAGCGACACCATCAAAAACAACCACCGCGCCATCCAGAACGCGCATCGAGCGCTTTACCTCAATAGTGAAATCAATGTGCCCCGGTGTATCAATCAGATTGATTTTAATTTTTTCATCTGAATGCTTGCCCTCCGTAGCTTTAGCGGAGGAGGGGGTCCAAAACGCCGTTGTTGCAGCAGCCGTAATTGTAATTCCACGTTCACGTTCTTGTTCCATCCAATCCATGACTGTGTCCCCTTCATGGACTTCGCCGATCTTGTGACTGACACCCGTGTAAAACAAAATGCGCTCACTAACGGTTGTCTTGCCGGCATCAATATGAGCGATGACTCCAATATTTCTAACTTTTTCAATAGGATATTCTCTCATGTTTATCTGCGAGTGAAGCGAGTAGCTATAAACTTGAGACCCGCCTAAGTTTTCTTTCAGAAAATTTTGGCGGGTAAGTTCTTACTGCCAATCGCTACGCTCTTGGGTAATCACTTATTTGTTGCCCCACGCAAAGTGCGCGAAGGCTTTATTCGCATCGGCCATGCGGTGCATGTCGAGTTTCTTTTTGACGGCGTTGCCGGTATTATTAAAAGCATTGAGCAATTCTTCGGCGAACTTTTCTTCCATCGGTTTGCCTTTAGCGTTACGAGCGGCTTCCACTAACCAACGAACGGCCAAGGCATTCTTGCGTTCAGGTCGAACTTCGATTGGTACTTGATAATTGGCCCCACCGATCCGACGGGATTTTAGTTCTAATGGTGGTTTCTTGGCTTTTTCGCCGGCTATTTCGAGCGCCTTGTAAACAATCCGTGTGGCGTGCGATTTATGGCCGGAATACATAATCCGGTTGATGATTTTGGCCACAACCAAACTCTGATATTGAAGGTCTGGTTCGACGTGAGTTTTGTGTTTAATTGGTCTACGCATTATATAAATTTTACATTTACCATTTACCAATTTCCATTGATTGTTTCAATTGGCCAATGAGTCAATGGTAAATCAATGACAAATGGGAAATGATAATTGGTAACTACTTCCCCTTTTTGGCTCCATATTTACTTCGCTGTTGTTTTCGGCCCTCAACGGCACCGGCGTCCAAAACACCTCGGACGATATGATAACGAACGCCTGGAAGATCCTTAACCCGCCCGCCCCGAATAACCACGACCGAGTGTTCTTGTAAATTATGACCAATACCTGGGATATAGGCCGTCACTTCGTTGCCATTGGTTAGGCGCACCCGGGCAATTTTACGCAAAGCCGAGTTTGGTTTTTTCGGGGTCATGGTGCGAACCTGAATACAAACCCCGCGTTTAAACGATGAGGGATAATAAACCGGCCGATTCTTTTTTGTGTTTACACCAAACGTCAAAGCCGGCGATTTGGTCTTCGCTCGAGTGATTTTGCGCGGTTTTTTAAGAAGTTGATTAAATGTGGGCATGACCATGTTTCTCAACGAAGCTAGCTTGCGACGCTGAGTTGCTAGAAACTTGTCACCCGCCTAAGTTTTGCTTCGCAAAATTTGGGCGGGTTAGCTTCTATTACCAATCGCTACGCTCTTGGATATAAGCTAAAAAAATAAACCTTCCCCAACAGTCCCGATTTTGTTTACAAAATCGAGGATCCTCGATTTACTGGTCGTAAATCGGGACTGAATTGTGTTTCAACTTGTTTATGTATAATAACAGATAGAAAATGGCATTGCAAGCCCCGTTTTAAAAATTCAATCCTGTAATCAAATGAAACAGCCAGGGAATGACGGGGAACAGAATAGGATAAATTAGGATGAGGAATATTAGAAAAAGGAAAATACTGTACCGATAGAGCCAAGCCTTGAAAGCGTGATAGCGGGCGGGCAAGAGGGTCATCAAGACCCAATGGCCATCCAATGGCGGAATCGGAAACAGGTTGAAAACGGCCAGAACTAGATTGATCGCCACAATCATAGCAAACAACTGGGGGATCAGTGTAGCCGGTAAAAAATCAGGAAAAAATCTCAACATCAACCCAAAAACAAGCGCTAGAAATATATTTGAAGCCGGACCAGCCAGCGCCACTTTTATGGGACCATATTTTTGGTCTCGCAAATTTGCTGGATTATACGGCACGGGCTTGGCATAACCAAACAAAAACGGACTCCCACCGAATAACAAAAGTAACGGCAAAACAATCGAACCAAAAATATCGATGTGCTTGAGCGGATTCAAGCTTAATCGCCCCATTAATCGGGCCGTATCGTCCCCTAACGCTTGGGCCGCAAAGCCATGACTGACTTCGTGAATAACCACGGAATAGATAAAGACAACCAGCCCAAATATTGTAAGGATAGTCATGTGTATTGTCAGGATAACAATTTTAGTGTAATATAACAATCGTTATGACAAGATGTTCTCAATGCGGAAAAAAACCAAGTATGGCGACCACGCGCGTTCTTCTGCGCGGTCATTATAATCCCACCGTTAAATCTAAACGCTACATCAATCTTCAGTGGGCCCAAGTTAATGGCAAGCGCGTCAAAATCTGCACCGACTGCATCAAGACCCAAGCCAAGCGGGCTGTGGCGACAGCGTAATCAATAAATAAAGTGCGCCGATACGATTCCATCGTATCGGCGCTTTAGTACCGCAGAATCAGATCAGCGAATGCCCCGAGTGTTAGTTGAGGAGTATCCACGGCGTTTTTTCGGCAGACCTCTTCAAACTCGACTCGGAGGGCTTGAAACCTTTTTTCTGATTCCGTCCGCTTGTTCTCGGTAGCAACCGCCGCCAATTGCGCGTCTACCGCTTCATGAGCGGCTTTGAGCAGAACACTCCAACTGTCATGCAGCAGTGTCTGGTCTTGTATCCGACCTTCAAACTGTTTTAGAAAGTGCTCCACAACTACCTCCTCCCTGCAACTATGGAAATCGTTCGCGAAGAATATGCTTGGCAACTGTCAACGCCCACTCACCTAATTGACGTCTGTGTAGTATATCATTCCTCCAATAATTGTCAATCCCAAGTGCATTGTACTTCCGAGAAAGCTGATTAATGATATCTATCAAGGAATTGTGGACCAACCGACGATGCCGGTCAGCAGATACCAGTAGTTCCTTATCAAAGGTCTTCGCTTGAGAAAAACGGCTCACAGAATGGGCATACAATATAATTTTATCTTTGAGTTCCTGAACGATCGGCTCTAAAATTGGATACTGTTTTGCATCTTCAAAAAATCGAAGATAGAGACCGAGGTCTTTGTCTTCTCGAGTTTCACCTTTCTCTTCCTCGGCTTTGTGCTTCCATAAGTCTTTTAAAAAATGGTCTTCACTCATGATTGAATTATACAATATATTTTCATATAATACATAGGATTATTAGTAATTGTATGATACACTCAAACCTCGAAAATCAAGTAACCACGGACAAACGCCATTTGTTTTTTAACATGGGAGACACAATGAAAACACGATTCAGTTCTATTGTTCTGCGAGAAGTGGCCGAGGTTGTGGCTGGCAACAAGCCTGCTATTGCCACGGAACACGGGGATCTTTTTCTTCTGACCGCCCGGTCGATGACCGCAATCCGTCTCAAGAACAACCTCACATTTTCAGACTATCTGAATTTCGTGCAGTCCTTGAACGAAGCCGTGCGGCCAAAACTGACTTGGATGGTCGACATCGCCGGAAAAGATTTCCAGATTGTCATGATGGCGAACATCGAAGTCCGCGACGGCAAGACATTCGTGGATGGACGAGAAGTTGTGTTTCTGTAGCGGGGTAGCCGGCGCAAGTTGCCGGCTACCCCCTTTTATTTTTCGGGCTATAGTGTAACGGTAGCACGAGTCGATGGGGTCGATTTAGTGGCAGTTCAAATCTGCCTAGCCCGACCAAAGTGGGACAAACAATTATCTTAAAAGACTATTTTATCTTTTGTATGAATAGAGGGCTTCTTTCAGTATCGCTTCGTACTGGGTCTTATATTCTCCAGGCATTCGAGCATAAATAATATCCATTTGATTTTTTGACGCGTTTTTTATTCCGGAATCAATCATCAGTACCAATTCGTAGTTTTTTATGCCACCAGCATTGTGTTCTTCGCGAAAAATATAGGCCTTTTTGCCGGCAACGGTCGTGTTGTCAGTAGACATTACATAAATACCAGAATCCGGCTTAGTCATATATGACTGAGCCGGGATCATAAGCACATAATAATTATCTTCAAATCCGTTTTGCTTACAGCCCAACCTAATCTCGGAACCTATGGCATCGTTTCTAAAAGTTATGCCATCAACTGACGACCATCCTTTTGGTGGAAAAATACTGAAACCACAATCATTTTGGGATTGACCAGTACTAGTAGACTGGCTTGAACCATCTGACAATAGCTGGTCTGAAGACGTGATAGTTATGATACTACCAATATCATTGCTCGAGCTTTGTCTGCGTGCCAACATCAAGCTGAATCCCCGGCTGTTTTTGCTCGCAACAAGAGTAAAAAGGACACTCATTTCATTATCTTGGTCAATCTTCCAACCATTTGAGACAAGTTCTTTTTTGTAATAATCGCGCACCGCTTGTAGATCATCGTCAGTATTCAAGTTTAATACTATTTCAGATCCGCCTTTTGCCGGATCTTGATTCATAATAAAAGAGTTTGTTACTTTTGAATCGGGATAAATTGGAATGTCATTCGGCCAGCTATCCGGAATTTTATTAGAAACCTTTAGAGTGCCATCCGGCGAATTAATTGATAGACCATCTTTACTAATTCCGAGTCCCGGAACAAGCGTATTGATTTTTTGGAAAGCGAATTTAGCGGCGACAAACCCGCCGACCACCAAAATAAGAACCACGGCCCCCACGATTATTAGTATTTTTTTGGTTGCAGTCTTTTTAATTACCGAAGCCATAGGAGCTCCCACGGAAGGCATTGCCTGATCTACGACCTCCACCTGCCACCCCGCACTAATCAAATTCTGTCTGATTTGTTCATCGGGTGTACCTTTCTGACGGGCTGATACAATATAATTTTGAAGATTGTCTTCCATAAATACATTAATTTACTGTTATTTATAGATTACATACTAGTAAGAATACTATAAATTAAGTAAACTCCTGTAACCAATATGATTCCGATGTGTATTTTTTTCATAAACCCTTTAATCAATGCAATCTGAAGCGCGGTAGCTATAAGGAAAAGAGGGACAAGAAAAATTAAATATATAGCTGCTTCAAGACCATTCTCACTGAAAACAATCCAACCGATGCCATATAATAAAAGTACTTGAAGTACGTAAATAATTCCGGAAATGATTCGCTTAATAATTGTCCCTGCATTTGTTCCGGCATTCTTTGGCTCGATTGGATTTATTTGAGACATGTGTGATCTATTAATTAATTTACGGAAACGTTAGAAATTAAAATTGCTGGCAAATTTGCCGACAATCGGCAATTCTTTTGTTTTTCCGGTGGTGGCGTTAATTATTCCCAAAATGACAAAAATGAGAATGATTGGATATATAAATATGGCCAGCATCCAACCGATGAAAGGTACCCAACTGACCGCCATCAAAATAAAGGCGGATATTATAAGGACTAGACCTTGTTTGATATGAAATTTAACAAATGGATCGTCTTTCATGGTTAAGAGGGGGACAATTATTAAGATACCTAAATAAGCCAAGGCCGCCATGAGAGTTGAATTTTGCTGGCCAGCAGGCGCATTAACTAGATTATTTGCAGGAGGGACTTGGAGACTAGGAGTTGGAATAGGCATTGGGGTTGGGGCTGGAACGGGTACGGGAACAGGAATTGGGTCGGGAATGGGTACCGGGACTGGAGTCGGCGCAGGTACACCACCAGATTGATCCACCTGATTTTGATTTACAACATTGTTTTGTTGATTCGTATTGTCTTCCATATATTTTTTTATTAATTAATTATTGATTTTATTTTACCACATCTGCGGCGCAACGGAAGCCAGCGGAGGCCTTGTCAGGGGTAGCTAATCCCCTTGGATCATATAAAATATTCATCGTAGGAAGGTGTTTGGTACTATTTATACTACCACCTCCAGCTCTTTTTTTGCGACCATTGTCTGGTCCAGACGGATCTTTAGATGGCAAGTTCTTTAAATAATCATAATTTGCCAAAGAAGGATCTTCCCATGTGCTATTCCATTCTTGAACGTTACCTAGCATATCATACGCGCCATATAGACTTAGATCTTTGGGAAAGGAGCCAACCGGAGCGTAACTCGCATAACCATCATCAAATCTATCATCTCGATAAATAGAATCACCACATTCGTGACTGCAAAAATTTGTATTATTTAAATTTTCTTCGTTACCCCAAGGATAAAGTCTACCATCAGTTCCTCTGGCTGCTTTTTCCCACTCCCACGCAGTAGGCAACCTTTTATCCATAGCTTTGCAGTAGGCCTCGGCTGCATACCAGGAAACTGAGCTTACTGGAAGATTATAACGCTCTTCACGAACTCGATTTAAATCGTAATTATCGGGGCTTAGGAGTTGTAATTCGCCATTAATCTTTATGTATTGCTTGTTGTCTGTGCCGATGGTTATCGAACGATCATTAAAATCAGGATCGCTTGAGCTAGTCTTTTTTACACCAAAGCCAGATAAATATGAACCATTGTTCTTGCGCTGCCACTCCGGATATTTGGCAATAAAGTCCTGAAATTGTTTGTTGGTAATTTCATATTTATCTATATAGAAAGAACTTATATATACCTTTTTAAAAGCGTGTACTGGATCAATGTGCTTTTTTTCGTCAATTTTCATGCCAGTCAGATACTCACCCTCTGGCACATAGACCATGCCCTCGGGGGCTTTGGCTGATTCGAGTTTTTGGGCTTCGGTTAAGGGAGGAAGAGAAATTGTTGGTACGTTATTGTTTGAAGTATTTTTATTGATTCCTAAAAAATTAAACATTCCTGATGAATAGCCCCAGGCCATACCACCGATGACTAATACTCCAATAGCTACGACGATAAATATCTTGGGGAATCGTTTATTGGTTCCCGTATTCTGAACATCTATACTGACTCGATTATTATTTGTGTTTAGGTTTGGCATGTGGTTTTATTTTACATCTGCGACGCAACGGAAACCAACTTGATCGTGATAATCTTCTATACTGAATCCCCTAGAAATGTCGGACAATCTTTTAGAAGTTGGCGCCCCCGATGGCGTATCTGCGCTAATATAACTACCTCCTTCAGTTACTTTTTGATAACCAACATTTGGTCCTTGAGGGTTTTCCTCTGGAACATTCCTCCAATAATTTCTGGACACATCCGCCCAAACACTCGTCCATTCACTCACATTTCCCGACATATCATACACACCATAAGGACTCACGTCTCTGGGAAACGAGCCTACAGGAGCAGTCTCAGCATATCCATCTTCCCATCTTTTATCCTTAAACCAAAGAGGGCATTCTTTATTACAAAAGTTTGTATAGCTAAAATTCTCCTCGTTTCCCCACGGATGCAATCTTCCGTCTGTGCCTCGCGCAGCTTTTTCCCACTCCCAAGACGTCGGCAATCTCTTGCCCACAGATTTACAGAATGCTTCTGATACATACCAACCTGAAATAACCGGTAGGTTTTTTTTATTTTCATTAACCTCAGATACCCATTCGTAATTAGACAATACTTGGAGTGGCATAACTACACCATTAACTTCTACGCATGGACTATATTCTCTGCAATACCATTGGGGCTTTCCGTTTGACAATTCACCCACAGAACCTTCTATAATCTTTGTTCCGGCATTTTTTCTCTGCCACTCCGGGTGTAATTTAATGAAATCATTAAACTGTTCTATGGTTGTCTCGTATTTATCAATATAGAAAGAATTTAATTTGATATTTTTAAGAGCATACGGATAAACCTCTCCCTCTTTTTCTGTCTTCATTCCGCTCAAATATTCCCCTTCCGGCACATAGATCATGCCTTCGGGGGCTTTGGCTGATTCTAACTTTTGGGCTTCGGTTAACAATGATGGATCGTTCAATGCTAACTGCACCCGATCTTGAGTTGCGCTTGATTTATCTTTGGATTTACCAGGGGTGATTTGCTTACTCAAACCAGTAATAAGACCTCCCACAATAGGTAAGATTAAAATAATTAGTCCAATTATCAATAATAGTTTTGGACGACTTTTGCTAGATATGCCTTGGTCTGACAGAAGTCCCTTTTTGGATAGTCGCCAAACATAAAACAAAACTATGAATGAAACAATTATTCCAGTCATTCCAAAAAAGAATGGAGCCAACTGAAACGGCAACATAACCATATACACAAGAATTTCAGCCTTGGTAAAGGCGTATATCAATACGGCCGACATTGAAATACCGAAAATTAACGAGGTTGCTACGTGAATACAAGACCATCGTACCGCCAAGCTCTTTAGCCGGAAAATGTTTCTACTTGTAAATATGATTGAGAAGAGAACAGAAACAGCTAGAATTACCGTAAATGCGTATATAACAAACATTAATACAGAGGCATTAGAATATCCTTCGTTGAGAAATATTGCTTTAAGCGTCTCGCCAAATTTCAGTGTAAAATTCTTATCCTTCTCAAAAACAATATATTCTCCTATCCCTGCCACCAAAAAGAAACCTTGTAAAAATAATAAGAATCCCACAACCTTGACTCCGAAAGGTGTTTTTTGAGATAAATTATTTTCTGGAGTTGGCGTTGAGATTGTCTGCTGATTAGATAAATTCACCCCCAAAGCACTGTTCACCTGCTCTTCTGTCCATCCCGCAGACAAAAGATTCTGCCGGATTTGAGCATCGGCTAGACCTTGCTGACGAGATTGATTGATATATGTGTTTATGTCGGGCATTGAGCACTAGTTGATCTATTGTTTATTTTCTTGAGCATTTGTTTCACTCGGAGATGGCACTGCATCTGAAACTGTCGGTGATTCTGGCGCCACCGGCGTTGGCGTTAGTGGTGTCAGAGGTGATTCGACAATAGTTTCTTGTGGTGGAATTTGTGGCGGTATAAGCTGTTTATTTTTGTTCTTGCGCCAAATTAATAATACCGCGATCAATCCTAATAACACGACCAGGCCAATGCCCGCCACAATATACCAAAAGTATTTAGAAAAGATATTTTCTTCGGGAAAAAGATTGTCTGGAATAGGCACCGGTGGCGGAGGAGGCGCGTTCACATTAAATTGATTTGCGCTTCTGACCTGAAAAGTTGTGTCGGCAAGTTGTTTTTCCAATAGAACCTTACCGGATGCAGTATCCTCTATCCTTATCGCTGAATTTGCCATATCTACAGATTGCGTGAGGGGTAAGGCCAAAATTATTTCCTGGTCAATTTTTGGATTATTTTCTTGGTTGGGAGGGTTGTAGGTTGAATCTTCGGATAAAACCACATCCAGAAAACCATCTTGGGCGAAGGTAAAGTAATTGCTGGAAATATTTTTATTCTCCGTGGAATTAAAGATCGAGGCTTTGTATTGTCCGGATTGCCTCAAGGCGACACCCTCTGGTGTTGTGGCTACTTGGTCCACCGAAAGGATGGAAAAAGAATCGTCTTTCGCCGACTGCTTAATATCAACCACAAGATAATCGCTTATTTGCGCACTGGCAGAAAACACGAACTGTCCGCTAAAAACAAAAGTCGCGATAATCAAACACAATAAAATTCTTTTCATATTAAAAACCATATTTTTCTAATAATTTAAGCTTATCTAAGTAAGTTTGTTTATAACTACCGGCGCCGGCATCACCTTTGGAAAAATCACCGTTCGCGTAAACCCAATGCTGTTTCATGGTGGCCACATCTTCATACAAGGGTTTAGCAATGTAATAGGCCGCCGGAAGACTTACTGCAAGAGTCGTTTGGGGCAAATTCCACGCCCCGTACGCTCTTATAAACCCACACCGTGGCAATCTATCTCCACCCACCCAAGTACTGGGGCCGAGCGGAGGAAGATACCTACACTGCACCAAAGATAAGCCGATTTTACTCCACCACTCTGTGTCAAAACTAGTTCTTTCACATGTTTTTTTTGTGGTAGGATGCTTACCCTGATAGCAAAAGTGAAGTTGATGGACCGCCTCATGAAGTAGTGTCGCTGACATACTGTAATTTATATCACTACTATACTGCTCTCCGATGTAAACGCTATTGGTGCCTGCTCGAGTAAATCCTAAAAGCGTGCCATTCCCGATCACAATCCCGGATAATTGCGGCGACTTTTCTCGCCACATGTCACTTTCATAAATCTTGGTATTTATGTCGAGATTAGCATAATTCGGTTTATTAAGTATCTCTGGCATTTTATTGGCCTCATTTTCCAGTTTTTTTACCGCCTCGTTCACAGTTGGCCAAGAGCCGTAAAATTTTATCTTTTTTGAATCAAATTTTCTGTTTAGATATTGGGTCCCGCTAATATTTACTTTAAGCGTAATCTCGCTACTTTTACCGTATTTGTTTTTTAAAGATATTTTCGCATCACCGTCTTTAGCATATTGAGAAACATAAATAGATACATAAGCTTTTAGTCCATCGGCTGAAAATTGTGCCCAGTTGACGGTAATGGCTGGTTGACCGTCTATACCCAAGTCGCCAGACGAAGCTGTTAATCCCTCTAAACATTTCCCTACTAATTCCAATCTTTCTTGCCTGGGATAGTACAACTCATATCCATAGTAGTCATAAAGCGGTCGTCCCCCCGTACCTGCGTCTCCGGCATAAGTTTCTTTGGGTGTATAGCTTGCGATAGTTAGGCCGCTTGAAGTAGAGCAGGTATTATCTGGCCGACGCGGTGTTTTGGTTGGGGTGGTGCTTTGGGCAGGGGTAGGAGTAGAAGTGGGAGTAGTTGGAGAACTGCTTACGATAACACTAGAAGGTCCACTATCACTAGCCGATTCTACGACTTTTTTTAATAATTCTTCTGCCTTGGCATAATCCGATTCTTTGAAAAAGTTCACGAAGAATACAAAACTGCCTTTACGGGCAGCGAGCATGTGGCTGTCAATTTGGATACTACCAAAAGAAGGATTCGTTGACATGCTAGCAATTACAATATAGCGCCCCTCGTCCCCCATACCGGAAACCTTAACATCTTTGACTGTTTTTGCTACTGACCCCTCAAGAGCTTGTGGCTGTTGAAAAGATCCACTTAACGCTTTTCGAGCCGCATCAGGGGTCTTGTATTCAATAAAGCCAGAGACTATCATTTCTTCTATTGATTTTTTAATTTGCGAAGGGTCAAATCCGCCAGAAGACCCACCAACCGGATTTACAAAAAACACACTACACTGTTCCCAATCTTTGGAATCGGGATATCCGTTAAAACTATATGCACTTTGCGACGTTGAAATTGGTTGAGTAGGCAAGCCTAATTGCTGAGCCTGCCTTTGCATTTCTTCCAATTTCGCATTCATTTCTTGTAATTGCGAATTTGTTTTATTTAATATCTCTTGGTTGCCCGGATTGGTAAAAACCACTTTTTTGCCATAGATGGATTCAATTCTACTTCTGGGAAAATACCTTTCTGCCTTTGGGCAACTGCGGTTAAGATCAATAGTCGATGAACTCATGGGTGAATCTGGAAATGCCCCCTCTGCTGTAATAGAATTGAAACCAAGTAAAACAACGACCCCAAAAATGGTCGCGAGAGATAGACTGCGAGCTATTCTTTTACTCATGGATTAATTATATACAAAAATATCATCCGGGCACAT
>Ga0209542_10016429_pt1 | contig 12285 bp, 15 predicted proteins | sample RifCSPhighO2_01_FD_184028 | JGI IMG/M metagenome (GOLD analysis project Ga0209542, IMG submission 184028) | Soil microbial communities from Rifle, Colorado - Rifle CSP2_plank highO2_0.1 (SPAdes) (version 2) | ecosystem: Environmental > Terrestrial > Deep subsurface > Rock core/Sediment ...
CGTGTGGGATGGAAGCCCAAAGGGCCGAGACCTTGGCATCGCCAGGGCTAGGTACACGACAGCCGCTCCCCGCAGGGGCACGCCAAACTGAAAGCGCAGGGTCATCAAAGCTCCGCATCCCAGGCATCCATCGCCTCACTCAAAGTCGCGTACCAATGGAGTCCACCGCTCTGCAGTGCATTTGCAACTTGCCTGTTGGCATTGCCGTCGACCCAAGTGGGGAGACACTCTATGGCCTCTGTGAACAGACTGGCTGTAGCGACAGCGAATCGCCCCGTACTCGTAGACTGGAGGCACACGTAGCGCACAGCAGCGCCACTGGGCAACCTACGCCAAGCCACCACCTCGATACAGTCCATGGCACCCACTGGAGTCTCTACGGAGGGGCTCGCTTCCGGTTCCACCTCGACGCCCCCCGCTGCTTTGGATGCCCTGCTAGGCGCTCCTGGTTTGTGGACAAGGTGCTTCAACTGCTCACGTGAGGCGATTATCTGATCTCGGAGTTCTTCGGGATCGATGGACATTCCGCCCTCTGGTGTCACCTTGAGGGTCTTCAAGGATTTGGCCGCCTGGATGAACTCGCGCTCACGCTTCTGCTCCCAATCGGGACGGCGGTCGGGAAACAGCCTGGTGATTAAGCGATGGAGGTTGATCATGTGAGGCTCCGGTGACTCGGGTGGTAGCTAAGGCACTCCGGTAGGCTATCACCCAAAGCCTCCCTGCTCGAAACGATGGAGTCTGAAACAGCCCATAGGTGCCACGGGTTATCGGTCGGGAACGTGATACGGCTGGACAAGCGCACTCTACAACTGAAGAGTTCATAGGCTAAGATGTTGCGTTTGCGCCTGCCTGGAGCTCTGAGTGCTCAGAGATAAAGAAATCCGAACCGCTTTAGTCGACCATCTGATGAAGCGGTCGCCTAAACCTGCTCGAGTGCTCGAGGAGCTCACCATCGATAATGGCAATGCCATTGCTGACGTAGTTGCCTGCTACCGCGAGATGCATTGCTACGAAATCAAGGGCGAGACAGATAACGTACGACGCATTCTGTCGCAGTCAGAGTTCTACTCAAGGTCGTTCCCCAAACTGACCCTAGTGACCACAGAAAACCACGTACGCTGGGCAATGGATAAGATCCCCTCCTACTGGGGCATTATCTTGGCCACGTCAGGTAGAGATCGGACAATGTTGCGTTATGTCCGAAAGGCCGGCACTAATCCAATGTTCTCCAAGAAAGACGCCCTTCTCATGCTCTGGAAGGCAGAGCTGACGGCCATTGCGACCTCACACCCCGAGGTGGTCTTCAAAAAGTCTTTCAACCGTGACGATATCGCTGAACAGATCAGCTATCAGTTGAGCCGCGACGACGCCCTCGCAGGAATCCAAGGCGCCCTCATCGAAAGGCGCTCAAATGTTGTTAACCACGAAAGTGATGTGAGCGGCGGTTGAGCTTTTAATCCACGTTCCTGGGTTGCCTGTCTTTTTCGACCTTGCTGGAGCCTTGTAGCTGCGGTCATGAATGTACTGCTCACCATATGAATAATGCGGAGTAGACAGCCTAAAAAATGGCTCATTCACAATCACATCAGAAATATCAAAATACTGCCTAAATTTGTGAGTTTTGAACCGTCGCCCACGCGCAATGAAGAAGCTATCGCTATAAGTGTAGAAAACCTTAGGTGCCGCCCGACTACTAATAAACTCGGGTTCCATCTCGAAGTCTGAATACTCCGGACTGACCACGCCGTAGTCTCCAAACAACACCTCCTTGAAGGCGGGGGTTGAGTTCATAGCCCGCCACAGCTTGTATTCCTCTCGAGGAATATGAGCCTTGGAGTTTGTCGGGAGTAGCCCTGCGATAGATGCAGGCACTACTGACCCAGAGACAACCACTTTGGCGCCTGGAAAATCACCTTGGAAGCTAGCCACAAACCTTTCCACCTTCCTCTTGGAGTCGGCTGCATCATCGATGATGCGTAGATCAATCAAAAGAATTACTGTCTGTGGCTTGGCGACCACCAAGTCTGCCCAAAGTGCCTGAAGGTTGCTCTTTGTGAGGTTGTAGCTTTCAATGTCGATCATTTGAAGGCGTATACCGACATCTGTGCCCGGTCGCGATTTGACGAAATCAAGCGCCGCGACGTTATGATCTGGGTGCCGATCAAAGGCCAGAACTGGCATAACTTGGTAATTCGACAGCGTTGCAAGAACGGCCCTGTACTGCGGGACAGTGCCCAGATCGACACTATCATCGACATCGAAGTTGTCGACAAAGAACTTATAATTTATGCCATTTTCCAGAGCATTACCTAGTTCTTTATCTGCGATCCTCAAGCGATCAATGACCTCATCCTCATCCATTACTTTTTGCGTTCGGGGAATGTCATACATGGGAGCAATTTGATCACGAATGCCTCCATCCAACACCCCAACACTTTGGATCTCATTCTGTTTAAGCTTAAGAAAAGGAACATATTTAATCATTGGCAAACCCGAAAGCGCTTTTAACGTCCATGGAGTGATGCAATTCAGGGTAAAGCTTATAATTCCTAGCTTGGTGGCGAATCATCCCGGCCATGATAGATGGATGCACTTCCGCTCTAGAGCACACATCCAGCAATTGCTTCCTATCAGCCCGGATATTCCAGGCCATTCGCCAATACTGGCGAGAGACCAAACTATCTTTCGCGATAATATTGGCCTCAATCTCACGATCAGAATCGCTATCCTTTTCGAGGTCGTCCAAAATAGGATTATCGAGATAATCGTAATGCATATGAATATGGGCAAGCTCGTGCATGAGCGTAAACCAGAAGTTATCGTAGCGATTGTAGCGAAGCGCTATCCCAACAACTGGCGTGCCCTGAGAAAGCTTGAACGTACACCCGTCCATTTTCATCGACTTGAAGCCAGGCTCCACCACCAGCAGCACTCCATATGCTTCAGCCAGAACATCGACCAGGGAGGTGATGTTCTCAGGCGTCAGGCTCAGGAGGGCAATATTTCGAAGTTGCTGAGTGCTCAATCCCTCGAAATTAGGCATCCTCCGGCTCAGCAAACTGAACTTGGATTTCTCATTGATCAGCGACAACCACGCTTGGATCTTGGTTTCTTCCGCAGAATCATTCTTGCGATAGAGCACCGCGTTGTTGTTGGTAGCGCTGAGGGCAAGCCGAATGATGAAGTCGTCATACGCCTCACCTGGTCGAGCATGCGTTTTGGCATCTGCTGGCTTCAAGGCTTTCTTCAAGCTTGAAAGAGCCGCCGTGAACTCCACTGCAGCGTCCCGCGAGGATGGATAAACCTCGAAGTCCTCTGGAAGACCTTCTGGAGAGTCAGACATGATGAGCCTCCCCTGCCAGCTTTCCAGCTATGTCAGGAGGTGCCTCGAAGTAACGCAGGTTCTCTTTTTCGGCATCAGAGTCGTACTCAATCATGCCCAAGTAGCGGTAGTACCCTTCCGCAGTGGGTAGCGAGTGCAGGCAGAAGCCTGGACGGTAGCCGAGCGTGTTGATGGCGAAGTGAGAAGCATGGGCAATCAGGATCCGACTGACGCTACCAAACTGCTTCACGTAGTTCGGTCGATCTCGATTCCAGTACGCGGACGCAACGTAATCGATGTAGAAAATGCGCTCCCCGTCCAAGCGGCTTTCCTTGGGATGATAGATGACGCAAGTCGCCTGTATCCGCCCCAGTGCACTCAGGAAGAACCAGTGGTAATCATCGCTACGGAAGGCGAACGCCTTGTCCAGCCAGCTCCAATGGAAATCTGATAATCCATAGGTGGGCAATTGTTCGAAAAGCACGTTGGGGTCATCTGCGGCAGCAGGAATGTCCGCCATCAGCTGTTTCATGATATGGCGCTTCTCGGTATCCCACTGCTCGCTCAACTGCAACACATACATGGGAGCCAGACCTTGATGGATCTGGTAAGGCACCTGCTGTCCTGAATGGCGACACTTAAGGGTGGGCTCAGTCATCAGAGCGCACACCGCTGGTAGCGCAGCCCTCGAACAGTCCGAATGGCATCATGTGGAAATCCCTCTCCGTATTAATGGCCAGATGATGCCACTATTGACTGCCAGCCTCAACGTCCTACTTATGACGTCAAAACCAGTGGTCATCATTGTAGACGCGAAGTCTGTGCAGGTATCTCCGTCCGATTGCACTCATCAGACCGGCAGTGCTGGCCACTATTACACTGTCAGGTTCGTGTCGTGTCGCCCGGATCGCCTCCGACTCATACTTGAACCATTGAACAGCAACTGAGACAGGGGACACGAGATGAGTAATTTTGATGCCGTTGAAACCCGCGTACTGAGCAAAGGTGAACTGGGCCAAGTGATCAGGTATCTGCGCGAATTGCGTCAGTGGTCTCAGGAGACGCTGGCGGTGCTCGCCAAGACTACGCCCAGAACCATCCAGCGGGTTGAAGCAGGGGCCGGGGCCAGCCTCAATACGCTTCGCTCTCTCGCCTCTGCTTTTGAGTTTCAGGATATCGACGCATTCTCGAAACCGATGGCGATTCCCACGGAGGAGCAACTGCGCGCTGTTCGTGAGCAGTTCGAACAGAAATATGTCATGACGAAGGCATTGAAGCCCGAATCAGGCAGGGGCTTGGCCAAACTTGCAGCTGAAAGCATCGGCGATTACATCGAGCCCGCCTTCGAGCCATCCAAAGACCAGGCACTGGCATTCGCGGAACTCACTGATTACCTACGGGACTATCGCGACTGCGCCGAGCACTACTCAAGCACAGCGCGATTAGAGGTGTTTGAAGAACTCCAGGCCATGATCGAACGCCTTGAAGAACTGAGCGTTACTCTGCGCTATGCAACCTGCCCAGTGGTACACAACGGCACCTCGGATTCGCATGTGGAAGCACTCCCTGTAGGGGATGTACTTTACCTGATTGGATTCAGAGAAGGTGAAGCGTCAGAAGAGTTGGCCCTGCCCCGGAAGATGGGCATTTAGCAGCTCGCTAGCAACGCATCGGCTGCGCTCACGACAACCGTCCGCGAGAGCATCCAACCAGGTAATCGTCGTCGGTGAGGTGCCACACCGCACTACCCCCAATATATAGCTCATGAAATCAATCTCTTGGCCGTTACATCCTTATACCCAATGCATCCTCATGCCTGAACACATACATACTCGGAGAGAAAAAACTTGAACGTCTTTAGTATTAAAGAAGAACCGAAAAAGCCTATTCGTTTGACTCAGCAAATTTACAACGCTAAAACCAGACGAGAAGAGCCCTACGTAGTAATGGTCAAAGATGAGGTAAAGTCATACGCCCTTTGCCCAGCCTGTCAAAACCCGACGATGCTGGTAAATCGGTACGTGGAAGAGACCGACTCAAACACTCTTTACGCTAAACACACTGGATATTCGGTGCCGGATCTGGCGAGTCACAACCAAGCAGCCTATGAAGCCTGCCCCCACCATAACCCTCTGCGGTTCGACAACAAGACTCGAAGAGGAAATTTAGAAGCAGATAACGAAATTCGTGACGCATTGGTTAACCACACTCATCTTGTGATCCGATTCTTGGAAGGTTCCACTGGCATCACATACTGCGATAGCGTCATTGAATCGATGATAAGTCACTTCGGTGGTAATAAAGGCCACGAGTACAAAGCCATTAACATGTACAACCTACCCTTCGGCTTCGGCTACATGACCGAATCGCAGGATTTGTTCGGCTGCAAAGTTAATGACGCCATTGCACAACAGATCAACACCCAGTCAAAACAATTCAAAGTCAACAACTACGCTTACGTTGGTCGTATCAATGGCACAAAAGGAAACGAAATTCGCTTTTACTTTAACAATCATAAAATCAGCAGCACACCAGATGGCGGTGACACCGTTGAACTATTCATTGAAGAAGTAGATACCGCAGCGAAAACGGCCAATCGTCTATTCAGTAAAAAAATCGAATTTGATAGCGCATTTTTTTATAACACATACCTGCGCCAAGAACGGCTTCGACTGCTCGCGCTAAGATATCTGTAAACCATCACTAAGCGGCCTAGCCAGAACTGCAGTGAGTTCGGCTGGGCTGATGGGAACAAGCATTAGATCTTCGCGTACCGAATCTGCAATCAGATCAGGCACAAGCCGTCCAATAGCGTGATATGCCAGTTCATTTAGCAGTCCAAGTTTCATTTCCTGATTCAGTGCGGGCATATTTTCAATTAGCCAGGGTGAAGACGCACGTAGCCGAATGAGATAATCGACCTCCAAGGCCGCTTCTAGTATCAAATTACTGCGAACCCCCATCAATGGATTGCTCTGCTGGAATCTCATATTTTCTCTTCCTCACTATTATTTTTATTGAAAGCACTTACACGAGCCGGCAATACACTCTTGCAGCTCGCATAACGCACACTAATGACATGATTATACGACTGAATAATTCATCCTGCAGCAACAGCGCACATCAATGCAATAAAAAACAAAGCCACATGTTAATGTAACTTCATCCAAGCTACGCTGTAACATCGTTAAGATGGGCCTCTAAGTAGCCTCCGAGACACTAGAACCCACAAATATAAGCGGTCGAAAAACTACGACCTTACGAATGGCTGAAGCAGTTTCTGTATCAAGCCCTCGGACACAGTCACCTTGACTGCATCAAAGGTCTCCTGCGTCATCTTCGTAAACGACGGTTCGACTTCACGCAGTTTCTTTACCGCCTGAGGGTCTGCCGAGAGCAAATCTCTAACTAAGCTAGCTGCAACTTGATAAGAAGGTGTTTGTGACGTGTAGACACGCCCAAACTTAGTCTTTAGGTAATCTTCGGAAAAAACAGTAGCAAGCCCCTCTTCAAGAACAGGCGCGAGGTTTGAACCTGAAGGTGCTAGCAGGTGGATACTCTCATGAGCGAGCTGGTAACAAGCTTGCAAAGTGTCATCGAGTGCGCGCTTACCAAGCTGCACGACCACATCTTTCCTTGACCCCGGATACCATATCTGAGGGATATCAAGGCCGAACTCTACACCAAGAATTGTCCAAGACATGTCTCTCGGGCCATACAGGCTTGTAGCTTCCTGGAGCATGTCCCCGAGCCGCGTTACCAGAGTCCACGTGTACCCATTATTGGACTCCAATCGCTCTGCCTGAAAATGACTTTCTTCCATGATTCCCCTCACTAATTAATACCAGCCGGATTAAAAGCCCCTCGTGGATCCCACACTGCTCTTGCAGTTCAACCGAACGGGCTTCTGTAGCTACCTCCACGGGAGGCATTATGTGTCGGGCTCCCGATTGCGCTCCACAAAATATTGACGCTGTGACCGGACACACCTCCCCTGCCCGAATCAAGTTCGTCCGAAAGCGGTGCATCGAGCAAGCGGAGCGCGCCAGACGTGAGGATGGAAGCCCGCAAGGGTCGAGACACGCAGTGGCTCGATTCACGACAGCCGCTCCCGCAGGGCACGCCAAAAAACAGCCTTACACCTCAAGATTTCCTAGGCTTGGCTCTCGCAGTCGCCTCTGCCACCAACGGATCTTCCGGCCAATAGTGCTTTGGGTATCTGCCTTTAAGATCCTTCTTCACTTCCACGTAGGTGCTACGCCAGAAATTGGCTAGATCTTGGGTGACCTGTACAGGCCTCCGCGCCGGCGACAAAAGATGCAACGTCAGGGGCTGCTTACCTTGGGCAATCCGAGGTGTTTCTGACAGGCCAAAAAGCTCCTGCAGGCGCACTGCGAGAATTGGTGGATGCTGCGAGTAGTCGATACGAATATTGGAGCCGGAAGGCACCTGGATGGTCTGAGGCGCCTGAGCCTCCAGTTCCTGGGGAAGCGGCCAAGGCAGAAGATTTCTGACAATCGATGACAGATCCAGATGGCTGAAGTGGCTGAGCCTCGTGACTTTGCCCAGGTACGGTGTGAGCCACTCTTCCAACGTGGCCAGAAGATTGGTATCGCTAAGGTCAGGCCACTTGCTTTCTGCTTGGCCATTTTGGATATCCAGCTGACGCAGCAGATCGACACGCGCTTGCCACTGGCGCAACTCAGGATTCCAAGGCAGAAGTTCGATGCCCTTTCGCCTCACCAGATTGACCAAGGCTAGCGAACGAGCTTGCTCATCAAGGCCTGGCAGAGGTGTCGTGGACAGTACCAACTGCCCCACCCTTAGCTGCCGCTCAGCCTTGAGTACCCCTTCCCTCTCGTCCCAGTCAACTTCATCGACTGACCTTACAAGATCAGCTAGCTCGTCATCGAACAAAGCTGAATCGAGATCGCTCGCTAGGTAAATTCGCTCCTCGCGCTGCCCTTGTCGGCTACCCAGATCGGCCACTACTAGCCACTCATGTTTAGTGAGAGCATCGGGCTCTGAAAATACAGCAGCCCGCCCATTGGAGAGACGGTACTCAGATGCACTTGCACGCCTCTGGAGACCGATTCGATCAGGGTAAGCGAATGCCAGTAGACACCCTACCCATCTTGGGTGATCGGGTTCGCTGACAGGGTGAACGGCACTCCCTCGTAGCAGGGATCGATACTGCCGAGCTGACTGTTTCACCCGCTGGAAGGAGCCACCACCTCGACGTGAATGTTGCTCGCCTGACAAGGCACTCAGCCTGGTATGAAGGTCGGCGCCAGCTCCACGCAAGATGTCCTTCTCACCCAATAGCGCCGCGATGTTGCACGCCAGGTCATCCAGCCCCATCGCGTTGCCTTTGATGAGCAGATGAGCGATCCGTGGATGCGCTGGTAGCTCGCTCATCGACGATCCGTGTGATGTGAGCTGCCCAGCATCATCAAGTGCGCCCAAGCGCTTCAGCAGGTCTCGGGCTTGTGCGAAGGGAGCTGATGGAGGTTGGTCGAGCCAGGTCATCTCATCCGGCTTCATTCCCCACCGGGCCAACTGGAGAGCCAGGGCTGCAAGATCCGCCTGCAGGATTTCAGGGGTACTGTAGCCAGCCATTTGCTCGTGCTGCGACTCAGACCAAAGGCGATAGCAGATACCTGGTTCCAATCGCCCTGCCCGTCCTGCACGCTGAGTAGCACTGGCCTTCGAAATACGCTGTGTGTCTAGCCGGGTCATTCCACTGCGAGGATCGAACTTCGGCACTCGCTCGAGACCACTGTCCACCACCACTCTGACACCTTCGATGGTCAAGCTGGTCTCCGCGATGTTCGTGGCCAGTACGATCTTCCGGGAGCCTTTGGGTGCCGGGTCTATCGCAGCACGCTGAGCATTTAAGTCGAGGTCGCCGTACAGAGGACATACGATTACCTCTGGACGACCACTCAATTGCTCCTTGAGCGCCTCAGCCACTCGCCGAATCTCTGCCTGCCCAGGAAGGAAAACCAAAACGCTTCCCGACTGTTCGTTGATGGCAGCCAAACAGGTGTCAGTGACTCGCGCATCCATACGCTCGCCCGGCTGATATGGACTGCCCCAAATCGGTACGACCGGATACATCCGGCCCTCACTGGTGACCACAGGCGCATCATTCAGCACCTTTGAAAGGCGAGCACCTTCCAGCGTTGCGGACATCAGAAGCAACTTCAGTGGCGGCTCATCACGCAGAAGCTCACGAGCACTCACGCACAAGGCCAGCGCAAGGTCGGAGTCGAGGTTTCTCAGGTGGTACTCATCGAAGATAACCACGCCCACTCCATCAAGTGCGGGGTCATCTTGAAGCCGGCGAGCCAGGATACCTTCTGTGACCACTTCAATCTGGGTGCGAGGGCCTACCTTGCTTTCAAGACGAATGCGGTATCCGACAGTCTCACCAACCTTCTCACCAAGCTCACTCGCCAAACGTTCAGCAGCGGCCCGAGCAGCCAATCGACGAGGCTCAAGCATCAGGATCTTCTGATTACCAAGCCAAGGTTCGTTCAGTAGTGCTAGGGGCACTCGAGTGGTCTTGCCTGCACCAGGAGGAGCTTCAAGGATAACTTCGTGACGGTTGGACAGGGCCTCTCGTAGGTCTGGCAATACGAGGTCAATAGGTAGTGAAATCATCAAGGCTCCCAAATCAGGGAAGCAGTATACGACGGGAGATCAAGCGAGGAGATTAAGCCCTCAGACTGAGACGGCGTTGTTTGAGAGTTTTTGACAAGAAAGTGATTGTTTCTGTGCATTCAGCAAAACGTGAAATTCGTCGAAGATCAGCAGGCCCACGCCGTCCAGCGCCGGGTCGTCCTGCAGGCGGCGGGTGAGGATGCCTTCGGTGACCACTTCGATGCGCGTGTTGGGCCCCACTTTACTGTCGAGGCGGATGCGATAGCCGACGGTTTCACCGACCTTTTCCCCCAGCTCGCTGGCCAGGCGCTCGGCGGCGGCGCGCGCGGCCAGGCGTCGGGGTTCGAGCATCAGGATGGTCTGCCCGGCCAGCCAAGGCTCATTCAACAAGGCCAAGGGTACGCGGGTGGTTTTACCGGCGCCGGGCGGTGCTTCCAGCACGGCTTCATGGCGATTCGCCAAGGCGTCACGCAGGGCGGGTAAAACATCATCGATCGGCAACGAATTCATACTGGCTCCAAAGCAGAGCGGCGAGTATAACGGCGAACTGTCGGATACCGGTGGTGGTCTCCCGTAGGCGCGAGCCTGCTCGCGAAAAATCACAGAGCACCACGCACATTCAGGCAGCACGCGGTATCGTTAACGTCTTTCGCGAGCAAGCTCGCTCCTACAGTGACTGACAGGAGATTTTCCATGCGTATCGCTTCCCGGGTCATCGGCGGTGTCCTCGCCGTCACTCTGCTGAGCCAACTGACGGCCTGCGGTTCGATTTTCTATCCCGATCGCCGCGGCCAGATCGACGGCAAGATCGACCCGACGATTGCCGTGCTCGATGCCGTGGGCCTGCTGTTCTACGTGATCCCTGGCCTGATCGCCTTCGGCGTCGACTTCGCCACCGGCGCGATCTACTTCGAACCGGGCAAGACCGCACAAGTCGCCCCGGAGAAACTGCAGCAAGCCATCGGTGCCGACGGCAAGGTCGACACTGCCAAGCTGCAGACCATCATCCAGCAGGAAACCGGTCGCACGCTGCCGCTGGACGACCCGCGCATGATCCAGTTCAAGGGCAGCGTGCAACAACTGGCGGCCCTCGGCTTACAACCGTCCGCCTAAGGATCTGACCCGCTTATGACCAGCAGTCCCGAACACGCCCGGCTCTTGCGCCTGGCCACGCGCGCCTCGGTGGGCGTGGCCTCTGTGCTGATTGTGACCAAAGCCATCGCCTGGTGGCTCAGCGGCTCGGTGAGCATGCTCGCCGGGTTGACCGATTCGCTACTCGATGGTGTCACCTCGCTGCTCAATCTGCTGGCGGTGCATTACGCCCTGCGCCCGGCCGATGACGATCACCGTTACGGGCATGGCAAGGCCGAGTCGCTGGCCGGGATGGCGCAGGCGCTGTTTATCGCCGGCAGTGCGGTGCTGATTGCGTTGCAGGCATTCGAACGGATCAAGCATCCCGAGCCGGTGGGCGCGCCGTGGCTGAGCATTGGCGTGATTATCTTGTCCCTGGCGCTGACCGTGGCCCTGCTGGTCCTGCAACACCACGTGGTGCGGGAAACCGGCTCAAGCGCCGTGCGCGCCGACTCGCTGCACTACCGCTCGGACCTGCTGCTCAATGGCAGTATCTTGATTGCGCTGATCCTGGCCGGTTTCGGCTTCCATCAGATCGACGCCTGGTTTGGCCTGGGCATCGCGGCCTACATTCTGTGGAGCGCGATCCAGATCGCCCGGGAAAGCTTTGCCGTGCTGATGGACGAAGAACTGCCGCCGGACGTCAGCCAGCACATGCTGGAATTGGCGCGTGGTGTACCCGGCGTGCTGGGCGCACACGACTTGCGCACGCGGATTTCCGGCAACCACTGGTTTGTGCAACTGCACCTGGAATTGCCGGGGGAATTGACGTTGTCTGTCGCCCACGGCATCAGCGACCAGGCCGCCGATGCCATTCACAAAGCCTACCCGCGGGCCGAAGTGCTGGTACACGCCGACCCGTTGGATGTGGTGAGTGGCGCCCAGGCCTAGTACTGCACCTGATAGCCGCGACTGCTCAGGCAGTTGCCCTGGGCCTGGCGGTAGGCTTGCACCACTGCCGGGGCCGGAGCGTAAGTGACCGCTTGCGGGTCAAAGCCACTTTGCTGCACCGCCCAGCGATAACAGTCGTAACCATCCTGCTGCACCTGCGCCGGTGACTGGCCGTTGGCGGGATAGGCCACCACGTCATAACCGTTACCCTGGGGTGCTGGCTGCGGTGCCGGTACGGCGGTCGGCGGTTCCACCACCACGTACTGCTGGGTACT
>Ga0209542_10016430_pt1 | contig 12285 bp, 11 predicted proteins | sample RifCSPhighO2_01_FD_184028 | JGI IMG/M metagenome (GOLD analysis project Ga0209542, IMG submission 184028) | Soil microbial communities from Rifle, Colorado - Rifle CSP2_plank highO2_0.1 (SPAdes) (version 2) | ecosystem: Environmental > Terrestrial > Deep subsurface > Rock core/Sediment ...
TCAGGACGATCCGACTTTGCCCAAAGGCACAGTCAAACAAGTCGATTTTTCTGCGCAAGGCGCAACTTCGGTGTTTACCAGAAAAGTATACAAAGGTGATAAGCTTTGGATAGACGATGTTTTCAAATCAAATTATCGTCCCTGGCAGGCAGTTTTTCTGGTGGGTACAGGATAGGTGAAAAAAGATTTAGCAGTCATTGCAGGATTAGTTTTAGTCATTGTCGTCTTTATAATCTTCGGCCGAGGTTTCTCAACCGGCCAATTCATAACCCAAACCGCAACAGACAGCGCCCAGACACAGAAAAAAGAAAGCACGCAGGTTACAAGCAAAGATCTTACAATCCAGGTAAAAATCGCAGATGAGCCCAAGGAACATCAAACAGGGCTCGCCGATTTCTCATCGCTCCCTCTTGGTGAAGGTATGCTTTTTGTATTTGACAAAAGCGCATCATATGTATTCTGGATGAAGAATGTTGAATTCGCAATCGACATCATCTGGATTGACGAAAACAAAAAAATCGTCGATATTGCCTCAAATGTTCCCCCGGAACCCGACAAAGGTGAAAAAGAGTTAACCAGATACAAACCCAAAAGTGATGCAAAATACGTTTTGGAGATAAACGCCGGAATTTCTGCCCTCCACAACCTCCAAATAGGCGATCAGGTTGCCTTTGAACTATAATCGCTTACTAGATGTCCCGGCTTTATTAGAGTGGGATAGATGCAAGAGAGCGATTACATACTTTCGAGAATGTAATGTCTGCGAAAAGTATGGGTAACATCTAGCGCTCTTGTAAACTTGAAGAGAAATACAAGGACACTAGTGTCCTTGAAAGTTTATAATAATCGGACTTTTAGTCTATGACTATTTTGGGTATTGAAAGTACATGTGATGAAACAGGGGTTGCTTTGGTTAAAGATGGAAAACAAATCCTGTCAAACATAGTGGCTTCCTCAGTCAATCTGCACAAAAAATACGGCGGGGTGGTACCCGAAGTTGCATCTAGGGAGCAAGTCAGGGTAATAATTCCGGTTTTAAAAAAGGCTATTGACGAGGTCAACCTACCTGTTTCTCAAATTGACGCCATTGCCTGTGCGTACGGGCCGGGACTTATCGGTTCTTTACTCGTTGGTGTTGAAACGGCAAAAACTCTTGCTGTCGCCTGGAACAAACCTCTGATTCCTATAAACCATCTGCTAGCCCACGTGTATGCGAATTGGTTAGATTTGACTACAGACTACGGACTACAGACTACTGCAGTAGACAGTAGACTGCCGACAGTAGACTTCCCATTAATTGCCCTTATAGTTTCCGGTGGACACACCGATCTCGTTTTGATGTCAGAACACGGAAAATTTCGATTTTTAGGGGGCACCAGAGATGATGCGGCAGGGGAGACATTTGACAAGGTCGCAAGAATTTTAGGTCTGCCTTATCCCGGCGGTCCGGAAATTGAAAAATTAGCAGGAAACTACAATTTCAAACAAAACAAATTTGATCTGCCATTACCAATGGCTTCAAGTGACAATTTCGACTTCTCTTTTTCCGGCATTAAAACCGCTGTTTTTAATCTTTCCAAAAAAACATCTCTTACTTCTTTAGATAAAACGGAAATCGCCTACAAATTTCAGGACGCAGTTTGCAAAGTACTGGTTAAAAAAACGCAAAGAGCGGCTTCCGAATATCCGGTTAAATCAATAATTGTAGGAGGGGGAGTAGCCGCCAATTCAGAACTCAGACGACGGATGACAGAAGTCGGCCAAAATCACAACATAAAAGTCTTTTTTCCAGACAAAGTACTTGCTGTCGACAACGGTGCGATGATTGCAGCAGCTGCACACTTTTCGTTTAAAAATGTGAATCCTCTTTCACTAAATGCAAATCCATCTTTACATCTGTAACAGAATAATGAAGAAAAAATTTGATCCATTTCATGTAAAAATTTAGAAGCGTTTAATGTAAAATTAAGTATAATAATTTTTGCACGTGGCGATTGAGTAAAATTTACCGTCACGTGAAAGAAAAATGACAGACGAAAAAAAAATTTATATCAGCAGGTCGCTCCGCGCTCCTCTGATATATATATCAGAAAATTAAAATGGATACATTCAAAACGGAATCTGAAATATATAGTTTCTGGGAGAAAGCCGGTTTGTTTAAACCGGACATCAAATCTTCGAAAAAAACTTTTTCACTGTTGATTCCTCCGCCGAATTTAACGGGGGAGCTGCATATAGGACACGCCATGCAGCATTCGATACTTGATGCGGTCGCCCGTTTTAGAAGACTTCGGGGTTTCGATGTTTTGCTTTTGCCCGGAGTCGATCACGCCGGCATTGCTTTTGAAAACACTTTTGATAAAGAACTCAAAAAGCAAAATCTTTCAAAAGAAAAGTTAGGCCGAGAAAAATGGCTGGAGGCGGCCTGGCAATTCAAAGAAGAAATCTACAATTCGGTTTCACAAAGTTGGAGATTCATGGGACTTTCTGCCGATTGGTCTCAAGAAGTTTTTTCACTTGACGAAAAACGCAAAGTAGCAATCTTCCATCAATTCAAAAAATACTATGACGACGGACTCATTTACAAAGGCCCGTATATTGTTCAGTGGTGCCCAAAGTGCAACACGGCGATTGAAGATTTGGAAATGGAGTATGAGGAGAAAAAAGAAAAGTTGTATTACGTCAGATATCGAGTCAAGGGTCAAGGGTCAAGGGTCAAGGGTCAAAACTTTATAGAAATTGCTACCAATAGACCGGAAACAATTTTTGCCGACACCGCAGTTGCTACCTACCCCAATCACCCAAAATACAAAGAGTTTATCGGAAAAAAAGCCATAAATCCTTTAACTAAAAAGCCAATCCCGATTATCGAAGACAAAAGAGTTGAAGAAGATTTTGGAACCGGTGCATTAAAAATCACACCGGCCCATGATATTTTAGACTATCAAATAGGCAAAGATCATAAACTGGAAATTCTTCATGCTGTGAATAAAGAAGGAAAGTTGACAGATATCACCGAAGAATTCGGCGGCCAAAAGATTGACGATGCCAAAGAGAAAGTGGTCGATAAACTGCGTACTCTTGGAGCGTTGTCCAAAGAGGAAGATTACAAGCATTCTGTTGCGGTTTGCGAGAGATGCAAAACAACTATCGAACCGTTAATTTCCGAAGAGTGGTTTGTAAAGGTAGACAAACTTGCCAGAGGGGCAATCGCAATTATCAACTCAAATAAAATTAAATTTCTGCCGAAAAATTACAAAAAAATCCTAACAGGCTGGCTTGCCGATATCCACGACTGGTGTATTTCAAGAAGCCTTTGGTGGGGATACAGAATTCCAGTATGGTACTTGAGTAAAAAGATAAAAGTTACGATGGAAAGTCCGGGGCCCGGCTGGAAGCAGGACGAACAGGTTCTGGACACCTGGTTTTCATCGGGGCTTTGGCCTCTTTCGACATTAGGTTGGCCGGACAAAACTAAAGAGTTTGACCGCTACTTTCCTTGGGATTTTGAGATTTCTGCACCAGAAATTAAATTCCTCTGGATTGCCAGAATGGTTATGATATCAAATTACTTTACGGGCAAAGAGCCATTTAAAACCATGTTTTTCCATGGGATGCTAAGAGATCTAGAGGGTAGAAAATTTTCAAAATCTTTAGGCAACGGCATAGAACCCCAGTATTTGATCGATAAATGGGGGACTGACGCAACCAGAATGGCACTTTATAGATATAGCATTCCGGGCAGGGATGGCCGTGTATCAAGAGAAATTCTGGATGAAAGAGGCAAAAACTTCAGAAATTTTGCAACTAAATTGAGAAATATTGCAAGATTCATCCTTGATCTAAAACCTGATAAACCATTCGATTACTCTTCGAGTGAGCGCAGCGACTCGAGAAGTCTTTCGGCCCTGAGCTCAAGACCGAAGGGTTCTCGACAAGCTCGAACAATAAATTTCGATCATAAAGATGACCAGTGGATAAAAGCAGAGCTTAATAAAACAATTGTTGCGGTCACCAAAAATTTAGAGGAAACTCAGCTCCATTTGGCGTCCGAGGAAATTTACGAGTTTATCTGGCACAGCTTTGCGGATATTTATCTTGAAAAGTCAAAAAACCGCAGGGACGATGCACAGCCGGTTTTAGGGCACGTTCTCAAAAACTGCCTAATTTTACTCTATCCATTCATGCCCTTTTTAACGGAGGAGTTGTATCAGAAGTTCGAGAATAAAAAGAAATCTATAATGCTGGAGGAATGGCCCTCAGTCTAATAATTCCCGCAGAATTCCTGCACTAATTCCCGCATGCAACAACTGAAAACACAGAATTATTATGATTACACTGATTAAACGATAACTCTTTTCACTTGGAGTTTTATTTGAGCAAAGTTTATTAAAAGCCCTACTCTTAGTTTGGAAGCTTTAAGATAAGAAATCAGCTGGGCTCTATGAACACTCGATAACTCTGAAACAGCCTTCAGTTCTACAAGTACTTTCCCCTCAACCATAAAGTCTACCTTATCTGAACCAATGTTTACTCCGTCGTATGTCAATTTTAACAACTTCTCTCGCTCTACTTTAATTTTGTTGTTTGTCAGTTCTATCTCTAGGGCTCGTTGGTATAACTTCTCGATGAATCCCGGGCCAAGCTGTCTATGAACCTTTAATGCCGCTTTTATAATTTTCTCTGTTAAATCACTGTAGAGGTAATTTCTGTTCGGAGTCACTCGGTTTTCTTGTCTGCGTTCTCAGTTTTATCTTCAGTGGCTCCAGTAGTTGCAGCTTCAGTGCCCTCAGTTTTCTTTTCAGTGTCCTCTGTGGTTGCAGCTTCTTTTTCCTCCTCAGTGGCCTCAGCAACTCCCTCTGTGACCTCTGTGGTTGCAGCTTTCTCTTCGGCCGCCTCTGCCTGCTCTGCCTCGATTTCCGCCTCTACCTCTTCCATCTCGCGCGTTACAAGCTCACCAATCTGGGCAACAACTAGTTCTTCATCCGTGTGAATTTCAACCTTGTTTCTATCAACTTTAAGATCTTTGACTTTAATCTCGTCACCGACGTTTTCAAAATGCGAAACATCGACCTCGATTTTTTCCGGAAGGTCGGCAGGCAATGCCTCAACTTCTACCTCGGTAACAGGGGTTAATAAAAGACCGGTCTTCTTGTGGACGGCCGGCGGTTCGCCGATTATTTCCAAAGGTACCTGAACCTTAACTTTCTCGGAAAGGTTAACCTGATAAAAATCAATGTGCAGTGGAATGTCGGAAACCGGATGGGTCTGGACATTTTTAACCAAAACCGGTCTTTTTTCGCCGTCTACGGCAAGATCGATAATTCCTGTTTCTCCGGTCTTTTCAAAAACTTTGTCAAACTCGCCTGCTTTAACCTGAACATGAATTGTCTTGACCTTATGTCCAAAAACATGCGCCGGAATCATCCCTTCGCGGCGAAGGGTTTTAACACGTCTTCCCAAAACCGTTCTTTTCTGCGCCGTTAGCGGAACTTGTTCCATGGTGGGGGAATATTAACAAATCAAGAGTGAACGGTCAATATTAAAACCTGATATTCTGAACCATACTGTGGGTAATTTTACGCTCATTTACGCCCCGGGCTCGAGCATCGACAATTTTCTTAGCATATTGATAGAGAATATCAGAGGCCGCCGGACCGTTTACTGGTAGCAACTCGTAAAATGATTCAAGCATATTCGGCAACTCCCTTCTTAGCAGCTGCAATTTCTCTCCAGCAAAAAGCTGCCCGATCCCCCGCATAAGAGGTGGCGGTTTAGGATTAGCTTGCGGCACTTCTTGCCCATGACTTCGAAGAAAGGTAGCAATTGCACCGAGTATTTCGGGCGAAGCTAAAGCTAGTTTTGAAGAATCCAAATAAATTGGCCGTCCAGCTGTAGAAAGTAAAACCGTAGATAGTGGCATTTTTTCTTTGGCTTCATCTGAACTTCGTCGCAAAGCGAAATTATTGAATACAGTTAGGATAGATCTCCATTTTTCTCCCTCATTAGTCTCCTTCAATTCGGGGTCTGTTAAATCAAAATAACAATCGGACAGTTCTTTCAAAAATTGCTCTTTTGGATTTTCTATATGTTTTAACCCTTCGATAAAACGCACAACTCTCTTGGTCTCAGTCTCTATTCGCTCGGTTGCTTTTCTTTCGACATAGCCCTCAAACCGACCTTTTAGCCTTTTAGAAATAAGGCCAAGTAGTAAACTGGTAATTGTTACCCCAATAAAATGATTTTTGATATCCCCTGCTGAAAGTTTAATCGGTTCAACGCCTGAGTATCTTTGAGACGCAACTCTCGAGGCTATAGCTGGTATAGCAAAATCGGCTGCGCTCGGCAAAATAAGAGGTAAATCTGGAAGGCGTTGTCTGCCTTGGAGTCTGCCGATACTTGTTTTTATTTTATCTAACGCTTCTTTATTAACGAGCGTTGTTACATCTAGCTCCTCGAGTTGACTAGGCTCCGATGCATGAAATCCCTCGGTACGTTCCATATCATCGACGTTAGCAAAAGGCTAGCTCTTCATATTACTTCATAACTATCTCAACTTCAAATTCTCTATCTGTTGCCAAATCTGTTGGGATTTTGAGGTTTGACTTCCTAATTCAAATTTAAGTCTATAATTGCTTTATGTTCCCAAAAACCGCGCTTGCTGTTTCGGGCAAACGCATCAGATTAACCAAAGAAAGATGGAATCATATAAAGGAAAGACATCCTGAAGTTGCAGATAAACTCTCCGAAATTCTCGAAACGATTGCCGATCCTGATATAATAACAACTGGTTGGGAATACGAATTAGTTGCAATAAGAAAATTTAACAGTCAAGACCTAGCCGTAATCTACAAAGAGAACGCAGACGACGGTTTTGCAATTACTGCTTTTTTAACAAGGTCGCGAAAGTATTTTGAAAAACGAGGAATAATATGGAACAAACAAAATTAACACAATTTTATCCGTTTATCAGCAATTTAGTAAAACTGCCTGAGGAAAAGGTCTGGACAGACTATGACAAACAGGCTGATGTTCTGTACGTTAGCTTTGGACAACCTCAAAAGGCAGGTGACACCGTGCCAACCGATAGAGGAATTCTAGTTCGAAAAAAGGGCAAAAAAGTAATCGGGTTTACTATCCTTAACGCAAGCCGTTTCTTGAAAGAATAGTCAGCTTATTTTCTCCCCATCTCAACTTCAAACTCTCTATCCGTTGTCAAATCGGTTGGGATTTTAAGGTTTTGAGTTACTTTCTTTTCATCAACACCGTTTATTGATTCCACCTTCAAATAATCCGGCAGATTCATTGAGATGGTGAACGAATCGTTACCGGTGCCTGCCTGCTTTTGGATGTATAGATGATAAGTCGGCGACTTTTCCAGATCTATTTTTTTAGGAATGCTGTATGAAAGAACCACTTGTCTGGAAGATTTAATCGGCACCTCCACAACCATTCCGAATGTTGTCAGCTTTTCGCCGTCTGTGAGCCCTACATCCTCGATTTTCTGAACATCATTTTTATATTCCAAGAGCTCGGCATCTTTTGGTACATAAACCCTCAAATAATTGACGTATTTACCGACCGGCCAGGTTTCGGCCTGGCTGTTGTTGGTGTAATCAATCGTAAGCTTGCCCGCCAGATCCCCGTCACGTCCGACATTAACCTCATAGCCAACTTTTCTTTCGACTACTCTGTTAACTTTATTTGCCCCAAGGTTTGCTTCCAAAAGCGCCAGGAAATCTCTAGTTTCACCAAGATCGGCAGTAGGATCATAACTGGCAGGCGGCAGGGGATGATTCCAGCCTTTTGCTTTGGCAAATGCGGAAAGATTCGCATCATCAAAGGTCATCATAAGGTGCTTTCTGGCCAAAGCTTCTTTGATAACAGTAGCCACTTCCACAAAATGACTGTCTTCCGAAACTTTGCTCTCTTCTCCTATTTGGGCGATGTCCGCCAACATTTTGGAAATCAGTGCCCGTGTTAAAGCACCGAAAAAGTCCCGCTTTTGGGTAGAACCCGGGAAAAAATTGACCTCGCTGTAGTATTCCCCTTTTTCAAAAAGGTTGTCTGCTGTGATTTCCTCGTTATAATCCGTAAGTTTTATAGAGCCTGTGGCTTTTAACAAATTCTGAACAAAAGTCAAATCTACGGCAATTACGCCGTCAACATCCTGCCCTGTCTCTTTTTTTAAAAAATCACGCGCAAGATTTGCATTTACCTCAAAATCCCCGTTCCAGTTTGAATCCCGAAGATAAAAATTATCGACTGTCAGAAGCTGTGCCAGCTGTTTGGGAGGTTCGATTTTTTCTTTTAACTGTCCGTCGGCAGTGTACACATCCTCGACTGTGATCTCCTTAAGTTTTCCTTCTTCAAACTTTAGAAGTCCGATATTGCCTATGAAACCGCCGCCAGGCCTAAGTTCCGTGTTGTTTTGAAAAAGTACCAGATAAGTCTTTGTGTTGCCGCGGCCTGTAAAATCTAAAGTCAAATTTACAATTTCCATCGATGACTTGGAAAGGCTATCCAAAAGTTCGAAAGACTCCCTGGCTTTTGTGATCGGACCTTGCGGAATGCCTGCTTTTTGGGCCTCCTCCAAAAATGCCGCGCCTCTTGATGCGTTAAAGTGGGCTCGGCTAAAGCTTGCCGATGCCCCCTCAAAATCCAGATTCTCGGCCTTGGAATCTTTGGATGTTATTTTCTTAAGATCACCCGCAAGCTCGAAAGACCCCTGGGCAAAAGCAGAAAGCGCATCCGCCCCGAAAGAGGCACCAGAAAGGGCAAGAATCAGCCCCTGGGTTTTTTGGGGCAAAATGATCTTTACCGGATAAGTCAAAACTTTTGCTTGGGCGGCAGATGCTGAAAAATGTCCTTTTGAGCTTTTTGCAAGATCATCTGATTTTGGAAAATTACCCAAAAGCACTTCTTTTTTTGCCGACTTGAGATTTGTAATGCCCAGATAGATATCCAGCGCCGTTTTGCCAAAGGTTAAAACGTAAAAAGCCGTAAGCAGAATCAGAGCTGACTTTAAACGGCCTTTGGGCATAAATTTAAAAATCTTGAAAATGAAAAAATCAGTCCTCTCGCCTTTTTTGGCATCAATTTCGGGGGAGATTAAATCATCCTTTGGTGACTCAGTCTTTTCCTTGTGGCTATCGCCTTCATAAAATCGGGGCTTTGCCGCAACAACCAACCCTCTTTTTTCCAAGTCCGCGAAAGTTACCTTCAAGCCCTCTTCCAAGTTTTGCTTAGGCTCAAACTCCAGATTGGCAATTTCGACTGCCTTCGGGGCCTGAGGTTTTTCAACTGGTTCAGGACCCTCAAAAAAAAGTTCAATATTTTTGCCTAAGGTCATAGTTGAAGCGTGCTGAATCGCATAGGAGACTGAAAGTGCGGTTTTTGGCTCGTCAGAAATTACAAAGTGGATCTTTTTTTCGCTTTTTTTAAGCGCCAGTCTGCTGGTTGCAAAAGTCGCATCCGCGACAAACGTAGGATAAATCAAATCAAGGCCCTCGTTTTTTAAGATAATTTTGTCGTCTTTTGCGGCCTGCCAGATTAAATCGGAAAGTAAATTACTATGAAGATGTTTATCGTGATTATCAAGGGGCATACCCGTACCATAGACGTCACCGATCAGGATAAAATCGGTATCTGGGTGGAGGTTATGCGCTTCAATCCTTTTTCTCAAAAGTTCAGCGTCTGCAAAAATCGGCAGCATTACAAATACCTTCTGCCCATCTGAGCTATTGGCCAAAAGATTCCGAATTTGAGGAGAAAAGTTCGTATCCCCTAAAGTTGCGAAATTGCGGTCTTTTAAAAACCCCAAGAAAAAGACACTTGCGAATTTGGGCAAATATGAAGGCAGGGGCTGGGAAAAATCAACCTCTAAGAGAGTGAACTCTTTTTTGGAAAGAAGGTCTGTGGTAAGCGAAGAGTTGCCGACACCCCAAACGCTAAAACCGGCAAATAGGAAAGATTTGGCAATCTCAGAACCAAGGTAAGTATCGGTATCGGTTACCAATATTTGATTTTTAGAATCGGCGTTGGGGACAGGTTGATCCATCTACAATTTAAAATATGTCTTTAGACCGACTGCGAATATTGCAAATGCCGCTCCAAGCAAAAAGCCGAAGGCGGTTGTAATCTTTTTGTCAAAAGCCGGTCGTAAAGGTTCATATGATGCGCCAATCTCGGTAAGTTTGATTTTTTCGTTTTGGCCGAAAAGACTAGCTGTCTTCCCGTTAAAATTTTCAACAGCTGTCTTTATGATTTCGAAGGTCCTTTCTTGTTCGCTTGCCTGCGCCTGTAAATTCAAAACCTGCCGTGCTTCTTTTTTGACAATCAAACTCTCCTGATTTTTAAGTATTTCTTTTTTGAAATCAGAAGTCTGCAAAATCGAAACGGCAGTGTCCGTCAGATCAACAGACTCCTTAAAAATTACAGGACTTTCAAATCCTTCGCCTGCAGCTTGCTCCTCAATCAGCAAATAATGCTTTTGCACCCTCTGCCCGCCAGAAAACTTTGAAGTCAAAAGATATGCGAATAAGGCACCAAGGAGCGCCAAAAAAATAATAAATGCCAGGTTTTTCTTAAGTATTTGCCAGTAGTCTTTAAGCTCCATAGATATTTTTGTTTAAAGCAATGTTAACCAGCCTGTCCGCTTCTTTATTTCTCTCCCTTGGAATGTGATTATAAACAATATCCCCCAAGCCTTTCTCGATCTCCCTCACCTCACGGACCAATTTTGCGATTGTCAAATTCTTGATCTTGTATTCACCTGAAAGCTGCGAAACCGCAAGTTTAGAGTCAAGGTAAACTTTTGCCGTTTCACCTCCAAAATTTTCCCTAAGATAAGAAAGCGCTTTAACAAGTGCAGTATACTCAGCGAAATTGTTGGTTGCAATTCCGATATAGCCGCAGTCTTCTTTTACAGTACGCCCGCCCTTTTTTATGACAAATCCCCAGGCTGACGGCCCCGGATTGCCTCTTGCGCCGCCATCACAAAATACATCAATCATGCTGATTTGCAGTCTTTAATTTAGATGCTGCCAAAACAATAACAGCCAAAAGCAATAAAATGAATGCCTCGGAGATAACCGTGTTTGCGGCGGCTGAGATGTAGCCGAATTTGGGAATAAAAATCAGGTTTGCCGCAAGGTTGAATATGAAACCCGCACCATACACTAAAGCCAAACTTTTTTGCCTGTCATAAATTATCAAAATATGCCACAAAAGCGCAGAAAGAAAGAAAAACGGGATGCCGGATGCCAAAATTACCAAAGGCGCCTTAGACGGCGCAAACCGCATGTCATAAAGAAAAGGAATCAAAAACGACACCAAAATAAGAAAGACTGAAACTAAAACAGAGATTGCCAAAAGCACCAGAACCCAGAATTTAAAATTTTTGTAAAACTTGCCGATATTTTTTTTGTAAAGGGCGGCAAGATAAGGATAAATTGCGTTAACAAAAAAGATAGGCACGGCAAGAGAAGCTTCAAAGAATTGATAGGCAAGACCGTAAATGCCAACTTCCTGCGGCTGGCGGACCCAGGCAAGAATCAAAACATCGACCCTAAAGTAAAGCAAATTTAAAATAAGAGCAAGGCCAACCGGCCATGATTTGGAAAGATAATTTGAAAAGGCAATCCTGTCTATTTTCGGAAAAACAAGAATTTGCCATCTTTTAAATAGAATCAGATAGGCTACAAAAACTGTTACCAAGCCTCCTACAACATAGGCCAAGACATACTGCGTAATTGATCCTCCTGAGGCAGTTGTCAAAATAACCGAAAGGAGGATAACTAAGGAGCCGGAAATTGCAGCGACAGTCGAAAGATCATACCTCAACTTTTTCTGGAAAAGGGAATTGGCGCTCGTATAAAGTGCCTGGGTCAAAATCGTCAGTGACGCCACGGCAATTCCGATTTTGACAAGAGGCCCAAAACCGGTATTTTCTTGGGCATTGTAAGGCAGGAAAAATCCAACCAAAAGTGCCAAAGCCACAAAAACCAAGGCCATCACCAACCTTAAGGAAACCAGCACGCGAAAAAGTAATTTCTCATTTTGCGGATTTGATTTGGCAATATAGATACTGTTCAGGCCAAAATCGGCAAAAGTATAGAAATAGCCGACGAACACAAAAATTTTGGTGAAATCCCCAAAACCGGCAGGACCCAAAGAACGGCCCACCAAAAGGGTAACAACCAAGGTTGTTCCGGCCGTAAACCCCTTCCCTAAAATCTGCGCGCCGGCATTATAGAAAACGCGTCTTAGCATGCTTCTGTAATA
>Ga0209542_10016431_pt1 | contig 12285 bp, 5 predicted proteins | sample RifCSPhighO2_01_FD_184028 | JGI IMG/M metagenome (GOLD analysis project Ga0209542, IMG submission 184028) | Soil microbial communities from Rifle, Colorado - Rifle CSP2_plank highO2_0.1 (SPAdes) (version 2) | ecosystem: Environmental > Terrestrial > Deep subsurface > Rock core/Sediment ...
CCCAGTCAACAACACCCGATTCCTTAACCTCTCCATCCCGGTATCTTTCGTGGCTTCTGATTCTCTTATAAGCCAATGCTGGTTTGACATTCAGAATGGAACTAACAATACCATTGCCAGCTGCGCCAATTTCTCGCTGAATCCTGGTAGAGGTTTCTTCAGAATCCAGTTCTTTGCCAACGATACCAGCAACAATGTTAACGCTACTACCGCCTGGATTAATTTCAGCGTAAACAGATTGCCAGCGATAAATTCGTTGTTGTTGAACACGACTGACTTAACTTTAAATGGCACAGATCAGAATATTACTGCAAATGTTTCTTGGACTGATGCAGACAATGAAAGTGTTAAGACAATCTATAACTGGTTTGTTAACGATTCCAGTTATAAAACGTCTGGAAGATCCATCACTTTGCTTAACATGCCATTTGAAAGAGTAAATGGAACTAACACTTCTAATGCCTGGGATTATTCAGGGTATGGAAATAATGGGACTAGCAATTTAGGTGTTATTTGGAATGGTACGGGAGGCTATGATGGGAAAGGTGCATACCAGTTTAATGGTACTGGAGGATATATTAATCTTACAACTTCAAATATATTAAACCCAATAACAGCTCTTACAGTATCTGTATGGGTGAAAGTAGCAGATTCTTCAAAAGGTGATAAGGGAGTTGTCGCTAAATGGACAACTGGCACTACCGGATATATGCTTACATATGGTAGTAATATGGTAGGTTATGTTGATGATACTTTTGCTGTATCAGCCACACAAATATCTCTTAATAATACTTGGTATCATGTAGCTTATACCTGGAATGGCTCAACTATCCAAATGTATATCAATGGCCTTGCCGATGGTGCTTCTGTAGCTAAAGCATCACCATCTAATACTGATGCAGGAAAACTCCAAATAGGGACATACAACTCCAGAGCAATTAGTGTTTTTAATGGAACTATTGACGAAGTTATGATTTTTAACCGCTCCTTATCTGCTTCCCAAATCCATGCCTTATTCAACAACCGCACTGACTTAATTTCTTATCAAGAAACCACTACCGGCCAGAACTGGACGGTTGATGCTTACCCCAACGACGGCAATGAGGATGGAAATGTGACGAGGAGCAATCAGGTGATAATAACTGATGCCACTCCTGACACCACCGCCCCCTTAGTCAATATCACTTCACCAGTTAACAACACCCGATTCCTAAACATTAGCATCCCAGTATCTTTTTGGGCTAGTGATGCTTCGGTAAGCCAATGCTGGTTTGACATCCAGAATGGCACTAATAACACGATCGCCAACTGTGCTAATTTCTCGCTGAATCCTGGCAGAGGATTTTTCCGGATTCAGTTTTTCGCCAATGATACTAACAATAGAATTAACGCTACCACGGCTTGGATAAATTTCAGCGTAAACAGATTGCCGGTAATTAATTCTTTGCTGTTGAACACGACTGATTTTACATTGAATGGGACAGATCAGAACATTACGGCTAATGTTTCATTCACGGATGCAGACAATGAAAGTGTTAAAGTGATTTATAATTGGTTAGTGAATAATACCGCCGGCCCAGGAAGGTCTATCACTGTACTAAATATGCCGTTTGAGAGAGTTAACGGCACTAATACCAGTAATGCTTATGATTATTCTGGATATGGGAATAATGGTTCTGAAAATGGTGGGGTAATCTGGAATGGTACAGGAGGTTATGATGGCAAAGGAGCATACACTTTTGACGGAATAAACGACCATCTGACCAACAGCAGCATAATCGAGGTGTTGAATGGATTGCAAAACTTTTCTGTTTCTGTTTGGGCACAATTTAATCAGCCGTCAGCCAGTTTAGAAGGAGGAATTGCAATAGGAACTTTATCCGGAGGGATAGGAGATTATACCTGGCAGCTTGAGTTTCATGCAGGAGAAATCAGGTTCAACTTCCAAAACACTACTACTGCCGAGGCGCAGATTGTTACAACAATCCCTGACGCAACTTGGAATCATTACGCAGCTACCGTAAACAATACTAACTTAAGCATTTATAGAAACGGCATACAGATAGATACTAATCCAAGAACAGTAAACACCATGGCTTACCGAGGGCACAGCATAGAAATCGGCGGAAGAAGAACTGGCACAGGAGTACATCTAAACGGTTCTTTGGATGAGATTATGATCTTCAACCGCTCCCTATCCGCTTCCCAAATCCATGCTTTATTTACCAACCGCACTGATTTAATTTCTTATGAAGAAACCACTACCGGCCAGAACTGGACGGTTGACGCTTACCCTAACGATGGCAATGAGGACGGGAATGTTACCAGATCTAACCAAATAATAACTACGGACTTGCTGTCTGACACTGATGTTCCCGCCGTCACCTGGTCAACAGCCACCCAGAGAAATTATACCTTCACTGCTTACAATGTTTCTTTCAATGCCACCATCAATGAAGCCAACATTGGCACAGTTTTATTCAGCTTTGACAACGCTTCCGGCGCTTCCTTTAATGCCACCCCAACTAATTTCTCAGGAACATGGCAGTTATTATACAACGTTTCCAGCTTGGCGGAAGGCTCTCAGACTGTGACTATTTTTGCCAATGATACCAGCAATAGGGTAAACATGACCCAAAGCATCAGTTTCATTACTGACTTTACTGCTCCAACAGTCAGCTGGGTGAACAATAACAACAGCAATTATTCCAGAACTTCTTCCAACCAAAGTTTTAATGTCACCATTAACGAGCTGAATTATGTCAACCTGGTTTTGTTAAGCTTTGACAATGGCAGCGGCACGGGCTTTAATGCCACGGCCACTAATTTCTCCGGAAGGTGGCAAGTTTTATACAACGTTTCCACGTTAGCCGAAGGAGCCAATGCTGTAACTGTCTTCGCTAACGACAGCGCTGGCAATTTAAACCAAACCGAACAACGAAGCTTCGTAGTGGACTTTACTGCCCCCACGGTCAGCTGGAGCAACAATAATAATAGCAATTATTCGATAACTTCCTCCAACCAGAGCTTCAATGTGACTATTAACGAGTTGAATTATGTCCAATCCGTATTATTTAGTTTTGACAATGCTTCCGGCACTAACTTCAATGCTACGGCCACTAATTTCTCTGGAAGGTGGCAGGTTTTATACAACGTCAGCAGTTTAGCTGAAGGATCTCACACTGTTAATGTATTAGCTAATGATAGTTCTGGCAATCTTAACAACACGCAGCAATTATCGTTCATTGTTGATTTTATCGCACCCACGGTCAGCTGGAGCAACAATAACAACAGCAACTACACTTTAACTTCCTCCAACCAAAGTTTTAATGTGACGATTAATGAGTTAAATTATGTCCAATCCGTATTATTTAGTTTCGACAACGCTTCTGGCACTAACTTCAATGCCACGGCTGTTAATATCTCGGGAAGATGGCAAGTGTTATACAACGTCAGCAGTTTAGCTGAAGGATCTCACACAGTTAATGTATTAGCTAATGATAGTTCTGGCAATCTTAACAACACGCAGCAATTATCCTTCATTGTAGACTTCACTGCCCCCACGGTCAGCTGGGTGAACAATAACAACAGCAATTATTCCAGAGCATCATTCAACCAGAGCTTCAATGTGACGATCAACGAGTTGAATTATGTTCAGTCGGTTTTGTTCAGCTTTGACAATGCTTCCGGCACTGGCTTTAATGCCACGGCGGTTAATTTCTCCGGAAGGTGGCAGGCGTTATACAACGTCAGCAGTTTAGCTGAAGGATCTCACACTGTTAATGTATTAGCTAATGATAGTTCTGGCAATCTTAACAATACGCAGCAATTATCGTTCATTGTTGATTTTATCGCACCCACGGTCAGCTGGGTGAACAATAACAACAGCAATTATTCCAGAGTATCATTCAACCAGAGCTTCAATGTGACGATCAACGAGTTGAATTATGTGAAATCTGTCTTATTCAGTTTCAGCAATTTTACCGGCACGGCTTTTAATGCTACTGCCAGCAATTTTTCTGGGACATGGCAATTATTATACAACGTTTCCAGCTTGGCGGAAGGCTCGCATACCATAGCTGTTTTTGCTAACGACAGCGCTGGAAATGTCAATCAGACCCAGCAGCTCAGCCTGATTGTCGATTTCACTGTTCCCAGCGCGACCATCCAGCTGCCCTTAAATGACACTGGATTAATCAACGGCAGCACTGCCGCAGAAGTATTTAACACGACGGTAATTGATACCAACTTATCGGTGCAGAAAGTATTATTCAGCTTTAACAATGCCACGGGAACAGCCTTCAATATCACTGCTGACCAAACTGGCAACAACTGGAGCACCAGATTAAATATCAGTAGCCTGGTTGCCGGAGTGCATTCCTTAACGGTTCTGGCTAACGATAGCTTGGGCAATGCTAACAATACCGAGCTGGTGCAATTTGTGGTCAACACTTTGCCGGTGATTGACAGTGTGGTGCTTAATACCTCTAAACCTAGATCCAACGATACCAATTCTGATGTGACTGCATACGCTGCTGGTTCTGATGCTGACAATCATCACCTGAAACGAATTCACAACTGGCTAGTTAATGGATCTTCATTATTATTATTGAACATGCCTTTTGAGCGTGTTAATGGAACTTTGACGGATAATGCTTATGATTATTCTGGACATAAGCATAACTTGTCAGTTAATGGCAATGGCTTAGCTTGGAACAAAACTGGCGGTTTTGATGGTAATGGCAGTTATGAATTTAAAGGCTCAGGGGAATATCTTCAATTTTCAAATCCGATCTTTTCAACTCCGATAAATGCTACCCGGCAACAGTTCAGTGTAGGATTCTGGCTTAAGGCTTCCCAATTTGATGGAAGAAACCATACTCTCCTAAGTACGCGCACCGGCGCAGGCGACGATCCCGGCTGGAGTTTTGAAATTGATTCTTCTACCAGTATTGTATTTAGGGTAAGGGAATCAGCTGAGAAACAACAGTATGCAACTTCATTAAGTATTAACAACAACACTGTCTGGATTTATGTAGCTGGAACTTGGGATGGAAACAGGGCCAGAATTTCTCTTGATGGCTCTCTTCACGCCACTTCCAACCAGGACCAGTTTCCTGAAATAATCAATGATGGTAACTTAAGACTGGGTTTGGGGCCTACCGGGTTGTTTGATTTTAATGGCACGATTGATGAATTAAGTATTTGGAATACTACTTTAAGCCAGCAAGTTATACTTGATTTTCACCAAGCTCGTACTGTTGAAACAATAGTGGGCATCAGAGGCGATATGCTGTCTCCCGGCCAGAACTGGACCGTAGATGTTACGCCGAACGACGGCTATCATGATGGAGCTGTTGTAAGAAGCAATCAGCAGCTGATTAAGGCCGTTGATTCCGGTCCTGGCGCGGGAGCCGGCAACCCCAGCAGCCCTAGCCCGCCATCTCCTAGCCCGTCACCGATCCCGACTCCTCCTCCACCACTTCAGCCTGTGCCCCCACCTGTGCCGCCTCCACCAGTAATATTTGTTCCTGCACCAGGACCAGCTCCCGGGCCAACACTTCCACCTGAGCCCGGCATTGAGCCGATAGCAGTTGTGCAGCCGCCGTTGCAGCCCATCTTTCAGGTTCCAGTAACTTTAGTTAACCCCACCGACCGAGTTGTTTCCCTGCAAGCCGAAGTAGTGGAAATGTTTGAACAGGAATTAGAAAACGAAGATAATATCCGGCAAATCCTGGCCGAAACTCCTGCCTGCGGCAACGAGGTGGAACAGAATATGATGGCCATTAAAATGCTGCAGCGCGGCCAGATTCAGCCGATTTATGCCCGCAAATATGCGGAACAGTTTACTAATGCCGCTGAGAAAATTCTGGATAAATCGCGCCAAGGGATACAGGTCAGGACGATGAGCGGGGTAATTTACGGCGACTCGTTCGTCTGCGCCAATTTACTGCATTCGGAAATTGTCAACGGCCAGGAAATCATCCTGCAGCCGGGCGAGAAAGTGGAAAAAATAATCCAGATCAAGCGCGGTTTGGCAACAGAGCCGAACAAGATTAAAGTTATTTTCACCGAAGCCGGGAAAATGTTTGATGAGAAAATATTTTCGCTGCAGGAGAGCCTGATTACGGCCACGGCTATTGACGATTCCCTTCCCGGCAACCTGTTTGATGTTTATTTTACGGTTGTCAGCAGCCAGAATGGCAATAATGGCGAGGAGCCGTACTTGTTAGAATTAACCCTGAACAAGAAGCCGGAATCTAAAGGGTTCAGAAGATTATTCAGCTGGCTGAAGCAGCCGGAAACTGTTTACAGTGAACTGCATGGGCCGTTCCTGGTTCAAAAAAACAAAAAATTAATCTTTGCCCAGCAGCTGGAATATGACCCGGCGCAGTATCACGGCGAATATTTAGCCCGGACCAAGATCTACCTGAAAGACAAAGTTATCGTGGAAGACGAGTTTGAGGTGACGCTGGATTGATCTATCGTCTAGCAAAAACTAAATTCAGATATTAACACCATGATAATAGCTTCTACCTACATTGTTTAAGGAAAGATTATCTGCTAAACTAATTTCCCCCTTAACTAAAACAGTTAATACCTTGCACTATTAAGTAGAAAAAGACATATATAAATAACCTAGAGATAGCTGAAGAAATGTGTCACCCTCTCAAGACAGCGAAAATTATTTATAAGAGCTGCAGATAAGAATCCAAAGTTGATTTAACTGTTAGTCCAGTTAATTTAACGGGGTAGTTAAGACGGCTTAATCGGCAGTTTTAATAGGTAATTATGATGGATTATAACCATGTTGAACCTAAATTTATGGGAGCTGTAGCAGAAAATAAAGGCTGTGCGGTTATTCTAGCTGGCTCTGGAAGCGATGACCAGCCAAAAAGTGGAGGGGAATTTTCCCACTTGGGAAAAATTGTCGCCGGGCTGGAGAGGTTTAATATTCCTCTTGAGGTAAGAATTTGTTCCGCGCACAAGCAGCCAAATGAGCTATACTCCCTGCTTAATTCTTATAATGATCTTAAAGGCGCATTAGTTATCATCGCCGTCGCTGGCGGCACCGACGCTTTGTCAGGCACGGCCTCATTCCATTCTTTGCATCCCGTAATTAGCTGCCCTCCGGATGCGCCAAATCAAAGCTGCTGGACCAATCCGCCTGGAAGCTCTAACCTGTATCTTGCCCGGCCGGAGGATGTCGGCAGAGCTGTAGCGCAATTGTTTTCACATTTGAATCCAAACTATCGGGAAAAATTACGCCTGTCAGTGGTAGCTAAAAAATATGAATTAGTGAATGCTGACCTAAAATTAAGTCAAAAATATGGTGGCGGATGGATATGGTCATACGAAGCTTAGTTGGCGGCGTAAGCGACAGAATACCAGTTAAAACTGTTTTAATTAGCGTATTTGACAAGACTGGATTAGATGCCTTTGTTCCAGAACTGATAAAGGCCACACCTAATATTTTATTTTTATCGACGGGAGGCACTTATAAAACGCTGCAAAGAATCCTTGATAATGACCGTGGAAAACATCTTATGGAAGTTTCTGAATATACTGGGTTTCCTGAAATGGAAGGAGGATTAGTTAAAACACTGCATCCCAGGATTCACGCTGGTATTTTAGGAGAAAGAAACAATCCCGCGCATCAGATATATCTCGAAAGCCTAGGATCTGCTTCATTCATCGACTTGGTTATTGTCAACCTCTATCCATTTGAGCAAGTAATTGCTAAACCAGATCTTGCTTTTGAAGAGGCTCGGGGAAACATTGACATTGGCGGCCCAACCATGGTGCGTGGTGCTGCCAAGAATTTTCCCAGCTGCGCAGTTATCATTGATCCAAAAGATTATGCTGCCACATTGCAACACCTTCAAAAAAATGGCGGCTGCACCACTCTTAATTATCGGTTATCATTAATGCCAAAAGCTTTTGCTTATACTGCAAAATACGACGAAGTGATTGCTGACTTCATGGCAAATCAAGCAGTTGGCAACAAAACTGCAGTACTAGGACGATACGGGCTAAAAAGGTGAGTAATAAATATGATAAAAATGCGTGAAACCGTCTCACCTCGCCATAAATGACGAGGTTTCAAAAGAGGTGGTTTCTCAACTACGCATTTTTAGCATGCAAAAATTTCGCCCTAAAGGGCGGGGTTTTACACCCAGCGAAATTTTTTGCATAAAAAATAGTGAAAAAAAATGGCACCAAACAATCTCCAAATGAGTATTAACCCTGAACCTACGGACATCTCTGGATTTCAAAGAAGATATCGGGAACGAAGCCAGGGTGATTTTCCAGATGTATTAACGCTGAAGTTAGAAAAAAAGTGGGATTTAAAGTATGGTGAAAACCCTAATCAGCATGGCGCAATCTATGTCCTGGAAGAAATAAATTGTGCCAACGCCGGCAGGCTGGCAGAACTGACTAACCTGCAGTCTGTCCGCTCTGATGGAAAAGGAAAAGGCGGCCTTTCTCTTACTAACATCATGGATGTTACACGGGCTTTAGACAATCTTAAATGGTTTGATGTTCCTGCTGTGGCCATTATGAAACATAACCTTGTAGCTGGATTTGCCAAGCAAGTCTCTAAAGAAGAACCTTTAGCAGAGATATTTAGGCGAGCCAGGGATGCGGACTTGAAAAGTAATTTTGGTGGCACAGCTGTATTCAATCGCCCGCTTAGCCTGATCGCGGCTCAGGCATTATATGAATTGAAAGGACAAAATCCTTTCTTTATTGACGTCCTGGCTGCTCCCGGTTATGAAACGGGTGTTCTGGCCTATCTTGAGCTGCAATCTTTACATATCCGCATTGGAGAATTTTCAGCAGAAGGATTAAGAAAATTACCCAAGTTTCAAGGTGATGAAACTTACGGCTTAGTATCAATCAAGGAAATGCCCGGCGGTTTTCTTGGCCTTCAAGATGTTTATTTAACCTCCATCCAAACTCCCAGTGATTTGATCTTGCGGCCGCAAGTTACTGATAAGAGCGGAAATAAGCATACCCTGGAATTTGTTCCGACAGAACGAGAGTTGGATGACTTGGTTACGGCCTGGTGGCTTAACATCACTGGAGCACGAAGCAATGGTGTGGTATTTGTAAAAAATGGTGTCACTGTGGCCATGGGCTCGGGCCAAGTTGAGCGAGTTGGTGCCGTTGAGCAAGCCATTGTGAAAGGGATGCAGAAAGCGATGGACCGGGAAGGCGTGAAATACAACCCACTGCATGGCTTATACAGTGCCCATATGTTGAAAAGCAACCCTTTCCGGGGAGCTGTTTGTGCTTCTGATGCCTTCTTTCCCTTCCCTGATTCGATTGACCGGCTAGCCAGTGTCGGTGTAACTGCAGTGGTACAGCCTTACGGTTCAATACAGGATGCAGCGGTCATTGCTGCAGCCAATAAATATGGAATAGCCATGCCTGCTACTGGCGAACGTTGTTTTGGGCATTTTTAGGAGATACTTATGACTGATCTGACCGTTAAATTAACGCTGGAACAAATACAACTTAAGCGACTAAGGCTGCAAAGTATTAGTCCCGATGATGACAAATATAATAAAGAGTCTCAAAGACTAGTTCCGTACTTGAGTGGAGAGGCATTGTGGAAAGAATGCGCGCTTGTTCAAAAAGTTCTTCTTGAGACGAGAGCTGAATTTGGACAAGCAGGGCCGGAGCATGTTGCAGAAATTACTTATGCCTTTGAGAAATTTGATCCACTAAATGCTGCGTTGCTTGAAGAACTACTAAAACACGATCAACTCGCAGTTTTGGAAGAGCTTGGAAGATATACTGGGCTAGAAACAAAAGCACGGTTTCATCCAGGCACTACTTCATACGATCTGGTTGATACGGCACGGGCACATCTCTTTAAGGGCGCATGGAAAGATGTCCTGCGTCCAAAAGCAAACGAAGTGATAGAAGGGTTATGTATGACTGCTGAAGAAAATTCTGGAATTCTGCAGGCCGGCAGAACTCACCTGCAACGAACATCTCCCGTTCCGCTTCTTTCAACATTGGCATCATATGCTGCACGGCTTGCCGAACGAGTTGGACGCTGCGATGATGCCTTCAACAATCTAAGAGGGAAAATAAGCGGTATCGTTGGGACAGGTGCAGGTGTAGATCTTGTCATCGGGGGTGGAAAATCACTTGAATTTGAGAGAGCGGTGCTTGCCAAGCTTGGATTAGAACCAGATTTGACGGCAACGCAGATTGTCCAAAAAGAACGGCTTGCTGATGCTGGACATCAAATCGTTACATTAATGTGTGTTCTCTGTGACTTTACAAACGATATGAGAATTTTATATTCAGAGGACATTGGGGAAGTAACTTCCAGAGATAGTGCAAAAAGATTGGGTGGTTCCAGTGCTGATGCCAGCAAGAATAATCCCATCAACTGGGAGAATGCCACCGGAAAATGTATTGTTGTCCAAAGTGGAATGCCAATACTCTATGCGATGATTCAATCAGATTTGCAGCGCGACTTGCGGGGTTCTGTACAAGCACGATATCAGCCCCAAGCGATGATGGTTCAAGCATATGAATCACTATGCAGAGTAAGTAAAGAATTAGGGCAGCTTTCTGTAAACCAAGATAGAGTTGCGGCAAACCTGGAGTCTGTAAGAACATTTCCCAGTGAAGCAATGGTCGCAGTTATGAGAGCACACGGCTGGGTTCATCCACAGTATGGCGTTGGCCATGATGCTGTGAAGGAATTCTCAAAAATAGCGAAGAAAGAAGGAAGACCGCTCCTTGACATTGCCAAAGAAGATAAAGAATTTACAGAATTTTATACCACATTGCCTGAGCGAGAGCAAGAGATCATGCAGGGAAGGCTGGAGTTATATCTTGGTTCGGCAATAGAGCGGGCAGAACACAATCTCAAATATGCCAGAGAAATTGCGGGTAGATCATCGATGGAGGAAATAAAATGAGTGAAAAAATCAGTGAAACTGAAATAGAACATGCTACTAGCGTTAAAAGAATATTTGTCCGGGAAATGCCTACGCCAACAAGGCCAGGCCGGGCTAGGTTCAAGAACACTACCGACTATTCTATCTTTGATGTGGGAAGGCAGCATCCGCCCACACCGTTGGATAACAGCACCATCGCCATGATGAGCGCACACAATTTTGAATTGCTTAACAAAGACCAAATACCGAACCATTACCAAGGGCTAATTGGCCCTGACGGCAAGGTATGGGCGGTGCAACAAGCTATCGACCAGGGAATTGCTCTCGATACTGTTGAAGTTTTGTATGTTAACCGCGTCCTTCCGCAACACTTTCAAGGGCAAGGGTGGGACTATTCCCAGTTCAGAGTCAATAAGGTTAATAATTTTATTCTGCCTATCGAATTCATTTCCAGAAATGAGCTTCCTCAGGAAGCATCAGTATGGAAAAAGCCAGGAGAAGACCTGGAAAAAACCCTTCAAGCCTGGGGCTTGCCTGAAGGATTCAAGAACGGAGATGCTGTCCCTGAAGCTCTTAAGCCCTTGTTAAGTTATACCACTAAGTTTGAGAAGTATGATCAGTCCTTGGCACGACAACAAGTCCAGGAAATGCTGGGCTTCAGCTGCAGAACGATGGGAACCATCGATGAAATGACCAGGGCAGCCAGCAGATTAATGACTGATTATGCTGAATCACGTGGATTTAAGCGACTGGATGGAAAAGTTGAATATATTGTTGTTTCTGAAAGTAATAATCAGATTTATCTGCTCGGCGACGCGGTATGCACTTGGCATGAAGACCGATTACTGTGGAAAGGATTCGGTGTAAGCAAACAGCAGATCAGAAACAAGGCCAAAGCTCTGAATCCGGAATGGACTGCTGAAATTGACCGCGCCAAGAAAGCTGCAGCAGAACAGGCTGTGGAAGATTTCAGAACATTAATGGATCCAGAGGTTCAATACCGGTCACCATCTGCGGAGTTCTTTAAGGCGGTAAACTTATTATTCCAGGCCGGAACAAACCAGTGGCTTGGCGCTGGACTGTACAAATTGTACCACAGCAAGAATTACAGCACAGCAGAAGCATTAGATAAAGCCATTGAAGACTTTAAAGCTGTAAATGCTGCAGAGATATGATGCTGCTCTTTTTGATTTTAACTAGATGGTAGAAAAAGATAAAATCAGAAAAAAAATTATTATGCAAAAAATTTCGCTGGGTGTAAAACCCCGCCCTTTAGGGCGAAATTTTTGCATGCTAAAAATGCGTAGTTGAGAAACCGCCTCTTTTGAAACCTCGTCATTTATGGCGAGGTGAGGCG
>Ga0209542_10016433_pt1 | contig 12284 bp, 11 predicted proteins | sample RifCSPhighO2_01_FD_184028 | JGI IMG/M metagenome (GOLD analysis project Ga0209542, IMG submission 184028) | Soil microbial communities from Rifle, Colorado - Rifle CSP2_plank highO2_0.1 (SPAdes) (version 2) | ecosystem: Environmental > Terrestrial > Deep subsurface > Rock core/Sediment ...
CCCTAAAGGTAAACCTTTTTTCTCTGAGAGCATTTTCAATTTTTCAGAGGTTGGGAGTCCATTGTAAAAACCCGTATGATCCTCCCTTGTTATTTCAAAACCGAATAGTTTTAAAGCATCATTTAAAGCTTCAAAATGCCATTCTGTGGCATCAATTAATACTCCATCTAAATCAAAAATAATTGCTTTAATCATAATTTATTCTTTTTAATTTGTTTGTATTTGAATTGTATTCCAACTTAATTACTGAACTTGTCGGTAAATTATATTGTTTTAGCGCTTTTTCCAGTTCATTTTTATCCCAGAAATATCCAAAACCGTATTCCCCTTTTTCTTTATAACCTTGTGTCCCTATTCCAAATAAGAAACCGTCCTCAAGTAAGCTTTGCGCCCTTAGAAATTCATTAGGGATTTTTTTTGAATCATAGTACAAAATCATGAGTGTATAACCGCTACCCTGCTGGAAGGGAAGTTTATTTCCTTCAGCCCAAAAATTTTGATCGCTACTAGTGTAAAAGACACTACGCTTATTGTCAAGAGTCGGCACAAGTGTTTTAAGCTGAGCTATGAAACTTTTTTGCAAATTAGCTATCTTAACCTGCTCTGCAATCGAACCGCGCACCACGTTTGCATGAACTATTAAGTAAATTATACAAATAGGAAGAATTATTGTATAAAAAAAACTCTGTCCCGAAATGCGTCTACCTGAAGGGAAAATTTCCCATAATCTCTTTAAAACCCAAGCCAGAAGTACGGATGCACCAACAACAGATAGATAGTAATACCTTGATTCTAAATAAGAAAAATCTTTACTCTGTAAAATATAAGGAAGGAAACTCATGAAGGTAAAAATAAGCCAAAAATAAACTAATCTTTTGATATGTAGGGTTTCTTTCCTATTTAAAATAAATACAAGTAAAAAAATTACCCCTGTTAGGATAGTTGATAAAAGATCCAAAATTACAGATTGAGCTATTAAAATATTATTTTCTGCAGAAGAAAAAAATGGATATATTTCGCGTAAAATTTCTCTGGCAAAGGAAAGAAAGTGTCCTCCAGGAACAAACATCAATGAAAATGAGGTTAACGGGTAAAGAAAGGCTCTTAGAATTAAAGTCGAAAAGAAGTGCTCATTTTGACCGGTGATATAAAGATTAGTTACAGTCGGTAAAGATTTATACTGTATAATTCTAAAAATTATAATTGATACAAAAGGTAATATAAAAAACCAAAAAGTTTTCAGGAAATTTAGAGACGTAAATCTTTTAAATAAGAGTACAGATAATGGTAAGGATAAAAATAAATAAGTCCCTGTTTCTTTAAACCAGAGTGAAATATAAATCATCAACCCACTAATTATTGCCCATTTTAATCTAAAATTATCCAGATATTTAAAAAAGAAGAAAATTCCAAGAATAATAAGAATTGTTGAAGTAACAGTATTTACTGCAATTATTGGCCATGTAACAGCTCCATGTGAGACAGCATTGACTGCAAAAAAACAAGCTCCCAAAAGGGAAATTATCAGATTTTTTAAAAATCTATATATCAATAAATAAACCAGGAGGGTAGCTATTATATGAAGTGCTATAGCAAAAATTGCTAATTGACTATTCTCAAGCGGAAAGTAATTTAAAAACAAATAACCAATAACCCCTGAAAGAATTCTTCCTTTTACAAATAAAAGATCCAACGGCTGCCAGACGCCAGTAAATATAGCGTCGGGTCCTGTAGAAATAACTGCTCCCAGGCTAAACCATTCATCCTGCTGGTAGAAAGTTTGTGGTAAATTTTTAAATACAATAACTATTAAAAGACTCAAAAATACAAATGCGAAGAAATTTTGTTTTAAAAATTTAAGCATGGGATGCATCATATACTATGTATATTTGTTAATCCAGTTCGCTAGCACAAGCAGAGCAAAAATGTTATTGGCGCTTACATTTTTTCCACTGTAAAAACTATCTGTATATAACTTTAATCTAGCCTGGTCAAAAATATGACAATCCTTAAATTTTTTTGAATTAATTGAATCGAATACCATATCCTTGTAATCCTCTTTCAACCATCTTCCGATAGGGGCTACAAAACCTTTTTTCCTACGATGAATAATTTCCTTTGAAACTAAATCATTTTTTTCAAGGATTTTTTTAAAAATATATTTGTTTTGGAAAAATTTTATTTTAAGATTTGACGGTATTTTAGCAGTTAATTCAATCAGCTCATGATTTAAAAATGGTGCACGGGTTTCAATAGAATTTGCCATAGAAGCTATATCAGTTTTGTAAAGTAAATCTTCCGGCAAGTATGTTTTAATATCAATATTTAGCGCATTATCAAGATCCGAAGTTTTAATATTATAAAGGCTCTTGAATAAATTAAAAGAATCATATTTATTAACTAGTTCCATAAATTCATTTGAGTATAAGGAGTACTTCTCAATATTTTGAAAAAAACAACTATAATATAGGTACTTATAATAAAATGGTTCGTTAAAAGTATTCGCATAAATTTTTATTCTACGGTTAAATTTTGTAGAAATCAATTTATCTGCCAAATTTACACTAAAAGAGATATTTTTTCTAAGCTTTATTGGAAAATTACTGTAAATATCGGAAAATTTGACAATCTTGTATCTTTCATAACCTGCAAAGTTTTCATCCCCACCATCACCTGTTAATGCAACTTTTACAGATCTCCCAGCAAATCTACAAAGCGCAATCATTGGGATTGAAGAATTATCAGCAAAAGGCTCATCATAAAATTCAGGAAGTTTTTCGAAAATGTTTCCCATTATTTTTGAGGTAACTCTAAAAGTTTTATGTACTGTTCTATATTTTTTTGCTACTTGATTTGAGTATTTTGATTCATCAAATCTAGGGTCATCAAATGAAATCGAAAAGGTTTTAATTTTTTGACTGGTTACCTTTGACATAAGCGCAACTACTGCACTCGAATCAATCCCTCCACTTAAGAAAACTCCTAAAGGTACATCAGCAATTAATCTACTTTTTACCGAATCCATCAATTTTTCAAATAAAATTTTCTCCCACTCTTCTTCTGAAAGAGATAATTTATTTGAGAAGGAAACACTCCAGTATTTTTTAATGCTTAGTTTTCTATTTTTAAAAATAAAAAAATGTCCGGGAGGTAATTTGTAAAAGTTTTTAAAACCTGTAGAGGGTGATGGCACATACTGCAGGCTTAAAAAATGATTTATAGCAATGGGGTCTATAGTTGGTTTATTTTTTAAATAAGGTAAGAGACCTTTTATCTCAGATGCGAATGCAAAATTTATTCCATCAAAAAAATATTTTAGAGGTTTTTCACCTAATCTGTCTCTTGCACCAAATAAAATTTTTTCACTCTTATCATAAATTACAAAGGCAAACATTCCATTTAATTTATCAAGGCACTTTATCCCCCACTCACTATATGCATGTAGTATCACTTCTGTATCAGTATTTGATATAAACTCATATTTATGAAGAAGAAGTTTTTTTATTTCTTTAAAATTGTAGATTTCACCATTAAATACAATACTTAAATTTTTATCCTTACTGAAAAGAGGCTGTCTTCCACGAATCGATAGATCGATTATTGCAAGTCTATTATTTCCTATTCCAACTTGTCCATCTATATAAATACCTTGATCATCAGGACCCCTATGAGAAATCGCATTAAGCATAGAAAGTAGGGTTTTTTTATCACCTGAACCAAAATATCCTGCAATTGCACACATTTATATTATTCTCCTTATAAAATTAAAGATCCAAAATTTTATTTTAGGAGGTATGACTAACATACTAATAATTTGAAGGAAGGTGTAGATTTTATCAAAGGTGCTCATATTATAACCAAGTTCCAAGTATGCTTTTATTCTTGTGTAAAGTGTAAATTGCTCCTGATATTTTCCGACAATTATTGAGCTGGAATCATCGTGAGTTCTAAGCTTAATCAAAATATCTTGTATATTACCAAATTTGCAAATCCTACCAATTCTAAAATAAAGTTCATAATCCTGACTCAAAGGTATATTCTCATTGTATCCACCGACTTGATCTAGTATTTTTTTTCTCCAGATTGTAGCCGGATGTGCAAACGGACTAAAGCGAAAAATAATCCTCCGCACCTTTAAATCATCTAATGGGTAGCGGCGAATATTCAGAATCTTTAATTTCTTATCACAAACTTCAATCGAACCACCACTCACTCCAACTTCCGGATGTGTTTCCATAAACTTAAATTGTTTTTCCAATCGGTCAGGGTAACTCCAGTCATCGGCATCCATTCTTGCAATATATTTTCCCTTAGCAATTGCTAAACCAATATTAAGTGATTTTGTAGTTCTTAAATGTTTCGCATTTTTAAACGTAACTATTCTTTTGTCTTTCTTTGCCAAGTCTTTAATTATTTTCCAACTTTTATCAAAGGACATATCATCCACTATAATAAACTCAAAATCTTTAAATGTTTGGTTTAAAATACTTTGTACTGAGACTTTAAGATACCTTGCACTATTATACACAGGCATCAAGACTGAAATTTTCGGATTTTTCATCTAATCTTTTCTTGTTTTTTAAACTCTTTAACACCCTCCTCAATAGTTACTTTTGGGGAATAAGAAAGTAGTCGCCTAGCTTTCCTTATATCAGCTTGTTTAAATCTTTCCTCAAATTTTCTGGATTCAACAAAAACTTTCGGAGCATCAAATAAAGATGCCAAATAATTAACTGAAATTTGCCTTCCTGAACCAATATTGATAATCTCATGCAAGTTCTTATGTTTCAAATTGGATGCCTTAATAAGCGCTCCAACCGTATCTGAGACATATGTAAAATCCCGAGTTTGCTTACCATCTCCATAAATGCTTAAAGGCTCACCTTTTTTTATTTGGCCGATCCATTTTGCAAATACAAGTTTGTATGCCCCTTCTTCTTCCATTCCAGGTCCATATACGTTAAAAAGTCTGAGTGTAACAATAGGTATCCCAAAAACTTTACTATAAATATCAGCATAAATTTCTCCAATAAGTTTTTGAGCCGCATATGGATTTTGAGGATTGGGAATAAACGATTCAGATAAAGGATTTTTTTTCTGAGATCCATAGACTGAAGAACTCGAAGTATATATCAATTTATTTATTTCTAAAAATTTTGCAAGTTCTAATACTCCAAAAATTCCCTGAACATTCGACTGATGTGTTTCACTGATTTTGTCAACTGAACGCTCCACTCTTGGAATTGCTGCTAAGTGAAAAATTACATCTACATTGTTTTTATATTTTCTGAGCTTTTTTTGTAAGTCTTTAATATTTGCTATGTCTTCATTAATTATTTCAATTTTATCCTTAACTTTTTTTAATTTTTCTATATTACCCGTTGCAAAATTATCTATTACAATAACATTATTCCCTAACTCAACTAGTTTATTAACTAAATTTGAACCAATAAAACCTGCTCCGCCCGTAACGATTAGGCGCTTTGAAATTTTCATTCCTCGATAATACTACAATTTAGGCTTTTTTTACACATTTACTTAAATTCATGTAAAATTACTTCATGCAAAAATTAGATGGTACGCGAGTTGTTATTGTTACACACAGATCTTTAATGCCTGATATTCCGGGAGGTGATCTAAAAAAATTTATGTTAAAAACCGGGGTCAGTGAACTAATTTATATTACTCATCCACTCTTACTCCTTAAGGAAAGTTATAAACTTTCCTCCCAAATAGAATACTTTGAAAATTCACAACTTAAAAAAAATTTAAAAGCGTATCATTTTATACTTCCTGAATCTTTTTCTTATATTAAAGATTTTATCTATACAATCTATTGGGTATTTATGAAAAATCGTACATTTGATTTGTATTTTGGTATTAATAACATGAATGCTCTTGCAGGACTCATTTTAAAAAAAGCAGGAAGAGTAAAAAAAGTTGTTTATTATACAATTGATCTTTACCCTGAGAGATTTAGTAATAAATTTTTAAACTTCATATACCACGAAATTGATAAGATTTGTGTTAGTTTTTGTGATGAGACTTGGAATGTTTCCCCTTATATTTCAAGATGGAGAGCGAGACGATGGGAAAAGAAAAGATCTTCCAAAGAATTTACTGTACCAATCGGAATTTGGTTTGATGAAATAAAAAGAGTTCCCGCAAAAAAAGTAAATTTGAGTAAAATAGTTTATGTCGGTCATTTAAAAAATTTTTACGGAGTGGAATTAATTATACGAGCATTACCTTTAATTAGAAAAAGGATCCCGAATGTAAAACTAAATATTATTGGCGGAGGAGAACAATTAAAGGAACTGCAACAATTGATGAATATACTTTTAGTTAAGGATAATATTAATTTTTTGGGTTGGAAAGAAAAGAAATTATCAGAAAAACTAATGGCAGATAGCGCTTTAGGATTTGCACCATTTAATACTGCAATAATTGATGAGAAAATAAAAAACTCTGACCCTGCTAAAATTAAAGATTACTTAGCACTTGGAATACCTGTTGTAATGACTAATGCTACTGTAAACGCTAAAGCCATTAGCAAAGCTAAATGTGGAATCATAATTGAATATTCACCTGAAGCCCTAGCTAATACAGTATTAATGTTTTTGACCAATAGAACCTTACTCATCAGGTACCGGCAGAATGCTTTAAGATATGTTAATCAGTTTGACTGGAATAAACTTTTTTCTACAAATCTGTCCAGATTACTTAAGTTATGAAAAAAATTTATGATGTAGTTGTCGTTGGATCTGGTCCATCTGGAGTACATGCAGCCTATCCATTAGTTGAAGCAGGATTAAAGGTGGCAATGATTGATGGGGGGCTAAAAAATGGTGATGATATTTTTGAAAAAACTAACCAATTTTTAAAAATCAAAAGCAATATAAAAATTAACCAAAGTCTAGCTAAAGGTGGTTTATCTGAAGTTTGGCCAGGAATCTGTGATTTCTTCAACAAGAAAGAGCTTACAAATTTAGGACTCCCTCCCAGCGAAATATTAGATGAATATAAAGAAATTTCTAATTTGATAAATTTAGAACTGCAGCCTGAACTTAATATTCAAACTCAATCAATTTTAAATGCTGACAAACAAGTTTACCGCTTGCCTATTACTATTTCTTATCACTGTAGTGAAGTTATTGAAAAAATGAAAAAAAGTAAAAATTTTAAATACATTCCAAATCATTTGGTTTATAAGTTTAAGGAAGAAGAGGGTTTTTTGGAATTAGAAAGTAAGTTAATTAATAAATCTACTGTAATAAAAATTAAAACAAAGTATCTGATTCTCGCTGCTGGGGCGATTAATTCAACTAAAATTTTACTGAGGAGCCTAAATTTATACAATTTTAAAACTCCCTTTTTAACAAAAAAATTATATGCAATAGTCTGTCTGAATACTAGAATACTACTTATGAAAAAAAATACTGATAATGATAAGATCGGCCAAGTTGCTATGAGCAATAAAGACTATTTCATTCAATTTTATAGGGGCAACCCTAATGCGCTTAAAAAAGCGATATTGTATATCCCGCTACCAGAAAATCATGCGTCTAAATTATTTTCATTTATAATTCCCAAAATAATTATTGCAGATGTTCGCTTCCCCACTTTTCCTTCAAGGGAGAAATTTTCTTTCCTAACCCGGAATGAGATTTTAGAAATTTCATTTCATCAAACAAGTAAAGAAATCAACATTCAAAAAAATAAGTTAAACAAAATTAAAAAAAAGCTTTTTAGTTTAGGATTCATACCTTTAAAAATAATCACAAACGACGTAACTTCACATTATTCAAACGGTGTCCCTATACAAGTCAAACCCGGTAAGTTATCATCCGATAAATATGGGAAGCTTCATCAAAGCAAAAGAGTCTATTTAGCGGATTCTTCCATTTGGAGAATGTTACCAGCTAAACCACCAACACTAACTATTATGGCCAACGCAAGAAGGGTAGGTAAACATGTACTAAAAAATTTCAAAATTAATTATGATTAAAAAAATCAGCAGCCAGTTGAAAGCCTATGGTTTTAATATGTTAATCCGTAATCTCTCATGGGAAATTAGAATGAGAACGATGTGGACTTTACGAATATCATTTAGTCAAGACCTAGAAGACATTCTAATAGATAAGCTCCTTGGGAAAAAGAAAAGAGGTTTATATGTAGATGTTGGTGCTTATGACACAACTCGTTTTAGCAACACTAAAAAATTCTATCTTCGTGGATGGCAGGGTATCAATATAGAACCAGACCCAATAAGAATTGACAAATTCTATAAAGAAAGGCAGCGGGATATCAATTTAAATTTTGGAGTTGCAAATAAAAATGGACGTTTAGATTTTTATAAATTTAATCCGCAAACTCTCTCAACTTTTTCTCAAAAACAAGCACAAGCTTATCAAAAACAAGGATTTATTCTTACACAAAAAGTAAAAATTAAAGTTTGCAAGCTAAGTTATTTACTGGAAAGATACCTTGGGAAAAAATCAATTGATTTTTTAAGCATAGATACAGAAGGGTTTGATTTGGAAGTTTTAAAAAGTAATAACTGGAAAAAATTTAAACCAAAAGTTATCTGTATTGAATCTTCCGAAAAAAGTATTGATAAGTTATTATTAGATCAGGGTTACACTGAAGTTTTTAAGAACAGTGTAAATTCGATATATAAGATTAAGTAGATGGATCCGATTAATCTGGCTTTTCTTCTCATAATCATAGGCGCAGTATTTCAGGGAATTTTTGCAATTTTTATTAAAAATACCAAGCCACTCAGATGGGAAAATTTTTGGGCTATATTTTCTCTGATCGCTTATTTTTTTGGTCCTCTGATTTTTGCACTTTTTCAAATCAGCAACTTGTCTTCTATATTAACCACACTCCCACGAGATTATATATATTTACCTCTAATTTTAGGAATGATTTGGGGAGTTGGAGCAATTACCTTCGGACTTTGTGTAGTTAAAATTGGAATTTCACTAACTTATTCGATTATTTTAGGACTAGTAACTCTTATTGGAAGTATACTTCCAATTTTTATAAATAAAATATCATTAAGTTCTGCAGCGATTACTTACTTATCTCTGGGCCTATTGATTGTTACATTTGGAATTATATTGAGCGGATATGCAGGAATACTAAAAGATAAGATTCTTAAAATTAAAAGTAAGGCTTCTCTATCTGGAATAATTCTCGCGGTTATCTCAGGACTGTTTTCCTCTTTCTTAAATTTAGGATTTGTAACAGGGAATAGTATTTCATCTTTTGCCATTTTGAATGGAGTATCAAATACCAGCGCTACTGCATTAGTTTGGCTGGTCGTTTTATTCGGAGGATTTATTACAAATTTTACATATGCTATTTATCTACTTAAGAAAAATAACAGCACAAATCTTTATAAAAAATTATCCTTAAAAGTTTTTCTTCCTATTTTAACTTCTGGTGCGTTTTGGTTTGGTGGTTTTGCACTTTTTGGTATAGCAACAACAAAAATGGGAGACTTAGGCTCATCCGTTGGTTGGGCTATATTAATTTCACTTTCTATAGTTATTTCAAATATGCTGGGAATTAAATTTGGTGAATGGAAGGGTGCTAAGAAGGCACTTAAGTTTCAACTATTATCACTGGGATTAATTATTTTAGGTGTAATTTTACTTTCATACTCAGCACTTGTTGATTAATTATTAATCTTCTTGAAAATATTGTTCAAAATAACGATAATTCCAGTATGCCAGATAACGAGTTTGAGAAAAAAATCGCTGGAAGTAGCATATTAATAATTCTTCATGAGCATACTAAAGGTGGTGTGGCGCATGTTTTAAGAGATTTCTTGCTGGAAAAAAAACCTAAAAATCTTTTATTTATAGCTCATCCTCTTTTGTATATAAAAGAAACTTACAAAAAAAGTTCGTATTTTGAATCGTATTTAAATGGAGGTTTATTAAAAAAACAGTCTTCCTTCCACTGGAAACTTCCAGAATCTATTCACTACTTAAAAGACATCATTTATACAATTATCTGGGCATATAAGTCTAAACCAAAATTCAATCTTTTAATTGCATTCGATCCATTAAATGTAATCGCGGGGCTGATGCTTAAATGTTTGGGTAAAACAGAAAGGGTAGTTTATTATTCTATTGATTATTTCCCTACCAGGTTTCAAAACCCCTTGATGAATAATATTTACCACAAGATAGATAAATTTGCTGTAAGGTTTTCAGATGAAACCTGGAATGTTGGAGGTAGAATGGCTAAAGCTAGAGCAGAATATAATAATATGGGGGGTACAGAATACAAAAATAGGCAATTTCATGTCCCAATTGGCGTCTGGTTTGCCAAAATTAAAAGAAAGCCGATTGATAAATTTAATCCCTATAAATTAATCTATGCCGGGGGTTTTATTGATTATATGGGGATTGATTTAGTTATAAGATCTCTTCCTTTAATTTTAAAAAAAATTCCGAATATTTCTTTAGATCTTATCGGGAGAGGTGATGAAGAAAAAAAATGGAAAAATCTGGCAAAAAAACTAGACGTCGAGAAGAATATAAAATTTGAAGACTGGATGGAAGAAAGAGAAGCTTTTCATTTCAGGCTCTCAAATGCTGCTTTAGGTCTTGCACCATTTAATTATAAAATTCTTGATGACAAAGTTAAAAATGCGGACCCGGGGAAGATTAAAGACTACACATCGAGTGGTTTACCAGTTATCACCACCAAAGCTATTTATACTTGGCGTGATATTGAAAAATTTAAGTGCGGACTTGTAATTGAGTATAGCGAAAAAGAATTTGCCAAAGCAGTGATAAAACTTCTAACAAATAAAAATCTTCTTTTACAATATAGAAAAAATGCGCTAGAATATGCAAAACAATTTGATTGGGATAAACTTTTCACAAACAATTTATCCAGAATTTTAAAAAAATGAGAGTAGCAATAACTGGAGCTGATGGTTTTTTAGGAACTGCAGTTTTAAAAAAACTTAAGAAAGAAAAAATACCTTATACAACTTTTGACTTTAATAAACATGACTTGTTAAAGACCAAATCCCTCAAAAATTTAGTTTTAGAAAATGATGTAATTATTCATCTTGCCGCTGTTAACAGAGGCAATAACACTGAGCTTTTTAAAATTAATGTTCTCGGCACCCAATGTCTTTTAGAAGCAATAAACCTTTATTCTCCAAATGCAAAAATAGTTTTTGCTTCAAGTTTTCAGGTTTATTTAAAAAACGGTCTCTATGGTTTCTCAAAAAGAATGGCTGAGGAGCTAATCAAATATTATTCAGTAACAACAGAAATAAGAGGTGTGATTTTTAGAATTTCAAATATTTATGGCCCAGGAGGAAAACCTTACTATAATTCTGTTATTGCAACTATAGCTTACCTTATTAAAAAAGATGAGATAGTTAAAATAAATGGTGACGGTACTCAAAAAAGAGATTTTATATATGTTGATGATGTAGCTGATGCAATAATAAAGGCTTGTAAATCTCCCCAAAAGAGAAAAGTTGAAATAATAGATCTATGCTTTGGAAAAGAAACCAGTTTAAATCATGTCCTCAACATATTGGGAAATGCATCTGGTAAAAAAATTAAAGTTGAGTATAATAGGGGTGTTAAAGAAAAACCTTGGCCCACAACAACTAAAAATTTCAAAAAAGCTTACCAGATGCTTAAATGGAAACCAAAAATAGATCTTACAAACGGGTTAAAGAAAGTAATTAATTACAAATGAATATAGAAATTAACAAACTGGACATAAAAGCTGACAGCAGAGGCTGGTTTGCAGAAGTTATACGTGCAGAAGCTTTAGGTAAAAAAAAAGAATTTGGTCAGATTCACCTAAGCATTGCAAAACCTGGGCAAACTAAAGGAAAACATTTCCATAAAAGGAAGACTGAATGGTTTTGTGTTTTAAAGGGGAAAGGACTTTTAAAACTAGTTGATAAAAAATCTGGAGAAAAAAAGAAAATGAATGTCGGAGACAACAATATGCTATCTATAAAAATATCGCCTAATATTTGGCACTCCATTGAAAACAAAGGTGATGAAGATCTGTACTTACTTGCATATATTAGTGAATCATTTAACCCTAAAGACCCTGATACATTTAATGAGGAGCTATGGTAGTTAGTATCAAAAATGCTATTAAAGATAAAGTGATTTTAGTAACAGGAGGAACTGGTTCTTTCGGTAACGCCGCGGTTTCACGATTCTTAAGTTTAAACCCAAAAAGAATTATTATTTTCAGTAGAGATGAAAAAAAACAACATA
>Ga0209542_10016434_pt1 | contig 12283 bp, 12 predicted proteins | sample RifCSPhighO2_01_FD_184028 | JGI IMG/M metagenome (GOLD analysis project Ga0209542, IMG submission 184028) | Soil microbial communities from Rifle, Colorado - Rifle CSP2_plank highO2_0.1 (SPAdes) (version 2) | ecosystem: Environmental > Terrestrial > Deep subsurface > Rock core/Sediment ...
GCTAGTGCTTTTGAGTATTGAAGTGATAGTATGGGTTTTAAGCTCAATGATGTGGTCGCTATGGCCTCTCTTAAACATTATTAATCTTGCTGTTTTAGTGCTTTCTATTGTTGGTATCGTAAATGTGGTGCAAGGGAAAGAAAACAAGCTTCCGTTGGTAGGGGATTTTGCTCATTATTTTCACGTTTAAACCTTAAAAAAATAATTCATAGATATTCATGCTTTGCTTTTAAGTTTTGAAATGTTAGAATATGGACTGGGAATTACCTTTAAGGTAACTTCCAGTAATAAAATGGACAAAAAACCCACAAAAGGTCAATATTTAGAAGTCTTATTAAGATCTCCTAAAACCGTCTTTTCCACCAAAGATGTTGCTTTATTGTGGTTAGAAGAAAAAGAACCAACGGTTAGCGGAAGATTAAACAAGTATGTTAAAGCCGGAAAATTAATCCGAGTGCATCGTGGTTTTTATGTAAAAGATAAAAATTATAATCAATTTGAATTAGCAACTAGAATCTACACGCCATCATATATCAGTTTTGAAACAGTTTTAACTCGTACTGGAGTCAATTTTCAATACTATGGGAATATTTTTGTCGCGTCCTATGTTAACAGAGAAATTACTGTTGGGAAACAAAGAATTACTTTCGTCCGGATGAAAGACTATGTTTTAAGTAATACTATTGGAATTGAACACAAAGAGGGTTATGCTGTTGCCATAAGAGAGCGTGCTTTTTTGGATAGGATTTATATAAGCAAAGACTATCATTTTGATAATTTATCAAACTTAAGTTGGGACAAAATATTTGAAATATTACCCATTTATAACAACAAGCGATTGAACAAAAAAGTAAAAGAGTACTTTGAATTCTATAAAAATGAAGAGGAAAATAACAAACCTTTATGACATTAAATTATTCAAAACATAAGAATATCTTACTCCGTATTTTAAAAGATATTTATTCAGATACTTCTATCGCACCGTATCTTGGCTTCAAGGGTGGGACTGCGGCACTGATGTTTTATGACTTACCTAGAGAATCTTTTGACTTGGATTTTGATTTACTAGACGAAAGTAAAGAAACAGAGGTTTTTGGAAAAATTCAAAAAATTATAAAGAAATACGGAAAAATTACTGATTCTCATGTCAAGCGATTTAACCTTACCAATATTATTTCTTATAATCCAAAAGCACAGAATATAAAGGTTGAAATCAACCGTAGACAGTTCGGTTCTCGTTTTGATGTTAAAACGTTGCTTGGTATTTCAATGCTTGTGATGGTAGAAGAAGATATGTTTGCACATAAGCTTATGGCCATGTATGAGCGGATTGGTAAAACAAGTCGAGATATTTTTGATATCTATTATTTTTCCCAGAATGATTGGTCAATTAATCGCCAAATTGTTGAAAATCGCAGCGGAATATCTTTCAAGGAAACACTAGTAAAATGTATTTCTCTTTTAGAGAAAATGGATAATCGTCATATTTTGGATGGTCTTGGTGAGCAATTAACACAGTCGCAGAAAGACTGGGCAAGAGCAAAGCTAAAATCAGACACAGTCTTCTTATTGAAAATTATGCTTAGTAACGAAAATTCATAAAGGACATGACCTTTATGAAAAAAGTTACAAAAATTCAAAAAATTTTGGCGCCTTCGCCCTCGGAGTCATAAGGACAGGAAACCCACGATGCTTTAAATTTTTTAATTTTTATAAAATGAAAACTTAAGCAAAATAATAAAAAATAAAAAACCCCAGTGGGGGTTTTTTATATTTGCACACAACATTGACAAGATGTCTAGTTTATGCTAAGATATAGTTAGTTTCTTGAAAGCCCGGTGATGGACACTAGATAATTGCTTTTTTATAAAGCAGTTCCCTTATTTAGTGTTCATCATCGGGCTTTTTTACTTCTTTGCATCATTATAACTCTTTTTACCCCCACACCTTTTGTTTTATTCCTTTAGGTCATATAATATGGTTATTATGTATTATGTATATATTCTAAAAAGCTTAAAAGATGAAAAATTATATATAGGCTCAACTAATGACCTGAAGCGAAGACTTTCGGAACACAACAATGGACTCAATCGTTCAACAAAAGCAAGAAGACCTTTTGAAATTCGATATTATGAAGCTTGTGCTAGTAATTCTGATGCTAGAAAGAGAGAGTATAATTTAAAGAAAGACGGAAAGGCACTAGGACAACTTAAAAGAAGAATCTCCGAAAGTCTTCAATAAAACGAAAGGTGTAGGGGTTTTATCCACTTTTTATTAACAAATAGCATTTGACATATTTGTATGAAATGGCAATATAGCTTGTATCAAGGGAAGGGTATCCTTGAACTAAAATCATTAGTTTTGGGGGTGAAGATAAATCAAGATTCTTGCTGGGAACCAAGAATGCCTAAAGGTTTTACAAAATATTTTTAGAATCTGATTTATGTCAAAAGAAAATTATCAAAATGAAAATATCTGTCCAATAAGAACAAAAACCGCAGTCCGGAAGCTTTCTGGCTTGCGGTTTTTGCTTTTTAAAAGCAAAAAAAAATTTGTATTTGTTCTTTAGAAAAGGTCGATAAATTTTTTAAATTTTTTAATTCTTTAATCCTCCCATTCTGTACTCTTTAGTGTTGAGTGCAGGAACGAGGGGTTTAAAGTTTAAAAGATTTTACCCCCGCACTAATTAGGACTTTGAATTATGTTTTACGTTTATATTTTAAAAAGTGAGAAAGATAATAATCTTTACACTGGATATACAAATGATCTTAAGCGAAGATTAGAAGAACATAATTTAGGTGTGAATAAATCAACTAAATCGAGAACACCGTTTACATTGATTTATTACGAAGCCTATAAGTCAAGAGAAGACGCGACACATAGAGAAAAAATGCTTAAAGAACAAGGTAGAGCTCTAGGTGGTCTAAAACGAAGAATTTCGAAAAGTCTTAAGTCCTGATTAGTGCGGAGGTGAATTATTAATGTTTATTATTAGAAAAGTAACGAGCGTAGCGAGATAGTTTTCTAACCCCGTTAAATAATTTTTGCAAAGCAAAAATTGTCCTTCAGGACATTTAACAGGGTAATGATTTTTATATTCACTTCGTTCATTAAAAATTAATTATGAAAAAAATATTATTAAGTTTAAGTATGATAGCAGTGGTCGGAGTTATAGTTCTAGGCGCAACAGGTGCTTTCTTCTCTGATACAGAAACATCAACAGGAAACACCTTCACAGCTGGTGCGATTGATTTAACAGTAGATAATGAAAGTTATGTAACGAATTCGGCTGGTGTTTTGGTCGCAAGTATTAATACGTCTTGGACCTTAAGTGATCTTACAGGACAACTATTCTTCAATTTTGCTGATTTAAAACCTGGCGATATTGGTGAAGACACAATTTCACTTCATGTAGATAATAACGATTCTTGGCTTTGTGCCGCAGCTCAGATTACGGATGATTCAGATCAGACTTGTACTGAACCAGAACTCGCTGATGACTCAACCTGTACTAATCCTGGTCTTGGAGAAGGAGAGCTTGGTAGTGAGTTAAATTTTACATTTTGGGCTGATGATGGCGATAATGTTTATGAAGTAGGAGAGAATATTTTCTTAGATGGACCAATTAGTAACATAGGTCAAGCAGGTAAAATTACTTTAGCTGATTCAGGAACAAATATTTGGAATAATCCAGTAGCAGCAGGTCCTTTGCCTGGTAATTCGACTCGTTATATTGGTAAGGCATGGTGTTTTGGAACGCTTAGTTCTACAAACGTACCACAGGATGGTGGTATCACTTCAGGACCTCTAGATGGTCGTGGTACAGGATTCACTTGTAGTGGTGTGTCAGTTGATAACGCTTCACAAACTGATAAGGTGATGGGTGATATACAATTCTACGCAGAGCAGTCAAGAAATAATGCACTATTTACATGTGCAAATAATTACACTCCAACATGGCCACAAGGAGCACAACGACCATTAGTTGGTGCAAACGATTTCGAGGGCTATCAGACGCAAGCCGCCCACTGTGACGTAACTGTTGATGAAAATGGATCAGCCCCTCAAACCATTCAGCAAGGACTTGCTGATGCAGCTGCTTTGGGAGGCCCAAGAACGGTTTGTGTTGAAGATGGAGACTATACTGGACCTATTGACATTGAAATGGTTGGGCTCACGCTTCACTCAAATACAGGACCATCGAATACTGCAACAATCACTGGTGATGTGAATATCAACGCGGACAGTGTCACTGTTGAGGGATTTGACATAGATGGAAAGGTTGCATCTGACTTCCACGACGTCATTATTCGATATAACAACATCGATGGTGGTGGTTCAGGTTCCGCAATCGGATTCGGTGGCTCGAGTGGAATAGGAAGCACGATTACGAATAACGTGGTTACGAACGCCGGTCAGAGAGGAATTTACCTTGACCAGAATGGTACTGAAGACTTCGTGGTTACTTACAACACCATAAGTGCTCGAAAGAACGGCTTTGGTTCTGAATCGAGCGGATCCTTCCAGCGCAACGTGGTCTCTGGCTACGACGTCTCAAATGGTATTGGATTTGAAGTGGAGTATGACTCGGGGAATATAAGCTCTGCACCGGTCATAAGCATCAACAACTTCAACGAAGCTGGTATGACCGGCTACGCGGTAGCAAACAATGGATCAACGACATTCGATGCACCAAGTAACTGGTGGGGTAATGCAAACCCGGCTGGCCACTTTAGTGGCGCTGTAACCGCGGGATCGCCAGAAGCAAGCGCATATCCTGAAAACTAATTATTAACTGAATGAAATTCCTAAAACCAAATCTCAATGTAAATTGAGATTTGGTGGAGAGGAATAATTAAGCCGCCTACGCTAAAAGCTATGGCGAGCCAAAGAAAAATTATGAAAAAAATATTATTAAGTCTTGGGATGCTTGTTGTAGTCGGAGCAATCGTTGCTGGTGCAACAATCGCTTTCTACAACGACACCGAGACATCAACAGGAAACATCTTTGTTGCCGGGTCAGTAGACCTAAAGGTTGACCACCTAGCGCAAACTTACAACGGTGTTGATTGTGAGACGTGTAGTGTAAATGTTTTTAGCTCTGAAACAACACAAGTGACTGGTGGCACTGGTGCTTATGTGCCTGTAGGAGGATATCCAGTAAATGCAGTTGAACTTTCATTCGTTCATCCGGCGTGGTTGGCTGAAGCCACTCTTCCGCCAGCGCAGTGGATCTGGGTAACAAATCCAGTTCTTTCCGCCGACACAACAAATGGTGCTGAATACACGTTCCAGAAGAAATTCAATTGGAACGGTAGTGTTAGTGGAGTAACTCTTGACTTAGCACTTGCGGCTGACAATGGATATAAGATCGTATTCAATGGTACAGAAGTTGCTAATGCACTTGGTACTGAAACCAATTATGGCGCTCTTGTTAACACAACGGCTGCTGAAGCACTCATGCTTCCAGAGATACAAAATGGCGTGAATACACTTGAAATCACAGTGCGAAATAAAGCGGGGAACAGCAATCCTGCTTCTAATCCTGCAGGTCTTATCTTTGACCTGACAGTACAGCGCCCAGAAAATGAATGTGAAGCAGATTCAGCATTCCAAAACGCATGTATGCTCTGGACTGAACAGGACCTTGATGGTTCGCAACAATTCTTCAACTTTGGCGACATAAAACCGGATGACTGGGGAACAAATCTGATTTCACTTCACGTAACTTCAAACGATGCATACATTTGTCTTATTCCAGACAATGTACAAGATAATGAGAATGGAGTTGTTGATCCAGAGCTAGAAGCCAACGATACGACTGATGATGGACTAACATTTGGTGAATTGTCAGGTGAAATTGAGTTTTTCGGATGGACTGACGGTGGTGATGGTGTCTATCAAAACGGAGAAGGAATATTGATTCCTGCCGGAACACCACTTGAAGATATTGATACGGAAATGATTGAGATGTCTCTTTCAACTACTGGTACAGGTTATATTGGTCTTGCATGGTGTGCAGGTACTCAAACTGTATCTGGAAGCACAATTAGTTGTGATGGAAACGGTATGAGCAATATTGTTCAAACAGATATTGCTATGGCTGACCTCGTTGCATACGCAGTTCAACAGCGCAATAACGAAAATTTTGATTGCGAGAGTGTTCTTCTTCCAAACTAAAGTACTCAATAACTAATTGTTGAAGCTTTTAACCCCTCGTCACTTTTAAATTCTAAAGGTTCGACCTTAAATTCAAATTCTCAAGGTCGAACCTTGTAAAGTGGCGGGCGGGACTAAGGCTTTGATTAGCCTTTAACTTTCGTGAACTAAAATTAATTAGTTCGGGGGTAAACAATGAAAATAGACACAGATAAAACATTCAAAATAGCAACGAAGATATTTTATGCCATTATCTTTTTGATAATAGTACTTTTGCTTTTTGCTCTTTTTCCCATTAAGGGAAATTATCAAATAAAAATTGTAAAATCTGGCTCAATGGAACCAGATATAAAAGTCGGAAGTATCGTCATCATCAAGCCGAGTGCAAGTTATACCGTGGGAGATGTTGTTACTTTTGGTAAAGACACTAAAACAGATATTCCCACTACTCATCGTATTGTTTCTAGTCGCGCCCAAGAAGGTGTCATTTTATTTACTACCAAAGGAGATGCTAATGAAGATAATGATACTAATGAAATAAAACAAAATGATGTTCACGGCAAAGTTTTATTTGATGTTCCATTTTTCGGATATATTATTGATTTGGCTCGCAAACCTATCGGTTTTGCTGTTTTGATTATTCTTCCAGCAGCCATAGTTATTTTTGATGAAGGTATGAAAATATTTCGGGAGATAAGCCGCCTTCGCAGGGAAAAAGCTATGGCAGGCCAAGAAAAAATGAGAACCCTTCGACAAGCTCAGGGTAAAAAGCCCGAAGAGGGAAACCCTTCGACAAGCTCAGGACAAGAAACATAATAAAATGACCAAAACAATCCGAAAAAGAAATAAATTGGGACAATTCACTAAGGCTTCTCCTTGGACAAAAATCTCATTTATGAAAGTAAACCCAAGCAAGATAGTAGCTTCTATTTTAATTTTTCTATTAACTCTAGGTTTTTCTGGAGTACAGCAAACAAATGCGTACTATAATGATGTTGAGAATTCAGAGAGCAATTCTTTTTCTGCCACCATGCTTGATTTTATACTGACTAATAATAATCTGGAAAAAGTTATCGGTCCCGAAGCTTTAGGAGAGATTTCTCACGCTTCTGTCGCTATGCCCGAAGATGACAGTTTGCCAATGCAATATGATGTAAGTACTTCGGTTGATATTACAAGTAATACGGATTTCTGTAGCGGACTTACTGTTGAAGCAAAATTAAATGGAATTACAAAATACAATGGGCCACTTCCAGGGCTTGCCAGTGCTACGACGACAACATTTGGCTCGTGGGAATTTCGTTTTGATTTACCACCCAATGTTTCTATTCCTCATGGAGCGCAGTGTGATGTTAGTGTTCTTTTTTCCGCTTGGAGAGCAGATATTGCAAACAAGATAGATAGTAGTTGGCACGATGAAGAAACTCTCAATATTTCTTTCACAGCTAGGATGGTTGTCTTGAATGAAATTTTTGCAAACCCAAATGGTGGTGTAGCTCCAAAAGATCGTGAATACATAGAATTATATAATAATGGCAGCACTTCTGTTGATACACTTGGCTGGCAGATTTCTGAAATTGCTGGAACGACGGAGACATTTTATCCAATAGTAGCTTCGGGCGCTGTCTCTAGACAAGTCCAGCCATACAACGGAGCTTCTACTATTATTTCAGCTGGTGGTTTCTTGGTACTTGAATTTGGTGGAAGCGCTTCACATTTAAATAATGACGGAGATACAGTAAAGCTATATGATAATGCTATCACTGATTCCCATACCTATCCTTCTATCCCGGCTGGCAAATCAGTTGTCCGTTTCCCTAATGGCATAGGTGTCTGGGTGGACCCAGAGCCAACACCAGGAGAGCCGAATCGTGTTAGTATGCAGGACTTAATTGATGCTGGTCTTGATCAGGAAACAATCCAACTTATTCTTGCTTTGCTTTCAGAGAGAGGGGAGACTCTTCTCAGTGAAGAACCGATTGAGGAGGTAATTGAAAACCCCATCGAAGAAATTATAGACACTGAAATTATTGATGAAGAGATAGTTGAAGATCCTGTTGATGAAATTATAGATACAGAAGTTATTGATGAAGAAATAATTGAAGAGGAAATAGTTGAAGAACCTATTGAAGCAACTGAAGAATCCCAATCTGAAACCCCGGAGGCAATTCTTCCGGAAGAAAGTATAATTACTGAAGAATCTCAAGAAGTGAATTCAGAAGAAGTTATGGAAGAAGTAATTGAAGAATCTGTCTTGCCTGATGTGATTCAAGGCGAATCTGTTGATGAAGTTATAGACCTAGAAGTTGTTGATGAGGAAGTTATTGATGAAGAAATAATTGAAGATCCTGTTGAAGAAATTATAGAAGTTATAGATGAAGTAGTTATTCCAGAAGAAACAATAATAGAAGAACCTCAGCCAGAGGCTGATCAGCCTTCGGCATCCTCCTTCGCTGAAGCTACGGACGGACAAGAGGAGGCTACGGCGGGTGAAGTAGAACCAGAAACAAATTAAAATTATATGAAAAAATTATTAACCCCCGAAGTAAAATTAATATGAATAGAAATAAATTAAAAAAAGGAAATATTGGAAACAAAAACTTTACTCAAAAAGTTATGTTCTTTATTACTTCGGGGGTAATACTGCCTCTTGCTATCATCACAATATTGATAGGTTTTACTAACGTTGCTTTTGCTCAAAGTCCACTTTCCGTAACTTTTACTCCCAACCCACTATTTGAGCAGGGGAACTTCCTTCCAGTGGATGAAGCCACGGGAACAGTGGAAGTTGATAACCTTGGTTCAGAACCACAGACCGTGATTGCCGAAGCGGTGAATGTTCTTGACCCGGATAATCTTTCAAGCCAATTTCACCTACTCATTACTAAAGCAAGTGGCGGAACCGCGCTTTTTGATGGGTCTTTTAATACATTTTTGACTGGAGGGGAGAGAGTGCTTTCAGTGTTATCGGGGCCGGGTAGTGAGACGTATACGTTTATTGTTACCTTCAATAACATTGATGATGATAATAGTGATGTTGATTCATATCAAGGGAAAACTCTTGGTTTTGATGTGTGTGTAGGATTTCAAGGAGGCGATAGCCATTGTGGTGATACTGTAATAGGAGGTGAAGACGGTGACGGTGGTGGAGGAAGTATTTCTGGTTCTGGAAGCGGGTCAATAGTGCTTACTATATTTAATGAGCAAGCACTTAACATATCAAATGTAGATGATTCTGGGTCAGCTACCATAACTTGGAATACAAATAAATTAGCAACCAGTCAGGTAATTTATGGACCAGTTCCTCCAGCTCCAATACCCGTTCCATATACTTTTCCATACTCCTTAGCTCTTATACCACCAAATTTTGGTTACCCACTCTACACAACAGAAGATTCAACTAAAGTTATAAATCACTCAGTGCCTTTGACTGGTCTTTTGACAGGAGAGACTTATGTCTATCGGGTAGTTTCTCGGGCTTCACCACCAACCGTAAGTCCTGAGCATCAATTTACGGTGCCTTTATTGGCGCAAGCTGATGCTGGCGCAGTGCTAGGCGCTTCTGCTGAGGGAACAGGAAATAGCGAACCTGTGTCAGCAGGGAGTGTGTTGGGAGAGACTTTTTCAGATACGAAAGAAGCTCCAGGTTTAAGTGAAAATTTGGCTGCGGTATTTGCTTCCGGTTTTGGAGATATATTATCTATTTGTACTTTAATTGCTTTATTGATACTTCTAATAATTTATTTAATCTGGCGAATATGGCTTAGAAAAGAATATGAAAAAAATTTAGTGGCAGAAGAAGAAATAAAAAATAGATTTTATCTTTTCTTCGGAGGTTCTTCTCTTTTAGCTATACTAATATGCGTAGCTCTAAATGAATATTGTCCTCTCCCAGTATTTGTAATTGCCTTTTTGGTATCTCTCTGTTTTTACCTTTATAGAAAATTCAAAATTGAGTAAAAATGAAAAACCCCTTCCGAACAATGTTCTATGTTCGAAAGGGGTTTTATTTATCAAAATCTAATTCTTTTCAATATAACTCTCATTTTTTTATGCCGAACATACCTAAATTTCGGCTTAAAAAAATCTTCAACATCAAATTGTTCAGAAACAACAGATTTTCTATCGTTTCTTTTCTTTATTTCTTCTTCTTCTTTTTCCTCTAACATGAATAGAGGATTAATAAGAAGTTGTAAAGATGATGAATCCACTCCAGAAATAGGATCAAAACCGTTTTTCATAAACTGCACCTATACCCTTTATGATAAGTTATGTAATTGAGTTGATTATTAAGAAATTAAGAACAAGTTACAATCCATATTATATTCTTTAATTTAAAAATATAAAAGGGGATATGTTAACTCCTTTTGGATGATAGCATATATATAGTTAAAAGTCAAGGTGGACCCTATAGGAATCTCTCCCTCGACTAAAATTTTTTCGTCAAAAAATTTTGTCTGGGCACAGCCTCATAATTTCACAAGCTTGTGAAATATATTCTGGCTCTTCTCGTCCTGACATAAGCAAAGCAGTTTGCTTACTTAGTGTCCACAAAAAACACCTTTCGGTGTTGTTTTTTTGTGGACCCTACAGGACTCGAACCTGCCACCTCCTCATTGCAAATGAGGCGCTCTAGCCAGATGAGCTAAGGGCCCAAATAATATTCTGATAGAACCATTTTATCTTATTTTATTTAAAATGCAAATTATTTTAAAAATGAAAAATATAAAACCCCAACAGAAAATTGGGGTTTTTAAACAATTAATCACATTAAGAGAAAGAAAAAAATGCTATGGCCTTGAGAGCTATGATCACTAAGAGAGCGATCAATACTCCAAGGCCACTTTTCTTGTTGTGCGCCATATATCCTCCTTTGATGAACGATTATCTTCTCTAGAATACCATTATATGATTTTGTTGTCAAATCAAAAAACAAAGTAATTCCTAAGGTCAACTACATTTCCACGAAGTAAAAATTGTTTAAATTCTTTTAACATAAAATTATTTTTTAATAAAAACTTATTAAATATTAGACTAAAAAATTAATAAGTTATTTATAGTGTAACATAAAAAGTGATATGAAAACAGATTGATTAACCTCTGTCAATTTCTAGCTTTAGTTTAATTATTTAATTTAATAGTAATCTTACAATAAACAAAAAATACCATACAGTTTTTTGTATGGTATTTTTTGTTTATATAAATTTTATTGTTTAATATGCTCCGTAACCTGCTGGATTTGCGTGTGCAAACCAAAAATGTCCCGGACCATATGATGGATCTTTTCCTTGATCCATAATAGTTGCGAATTGACCCCAAATCCCATATGCACCTTCTGGAATCAAATTTGGATCAGAAGTATAATCTCCCACCCAAACTATTTTATATTTCCAAACTGCGCCACTTCCTCCTTTAGCCTTACCATTCCATTCATTATTTTCCCAAGCTTGGTATGGAGGATTTGTCCAATTCTCAGTATTACCTCTATCCCATTCCGCATTCCATTTCATTACAAGTTTGTCGGGAGAGTATATTCCCAAACAATTAGCTGTATAACCTCCTGCTAGACACCAAGAAGAACCTGTTCCATTAAAAATTCTAGCTGTGTCATTATAGCCATACTGATCAAAACCACCAGCTGCAGAAACCATACCAACACCTACAAATAAGGCCATAACGATTACTAAAGATAATATAATTTTGTTCATGTAATTTAAATTTTAATTAATTAATAGTTGATATCGACCTTTCGAGACTTGCTATTTTTATCAGCAAATCTTGTTTATTATACATTTTTTATTTTGTAAATCAAATGGAGATCATTTACTGATTTACTTCTTTTTCTTTAAAACATTTATTCCAGAAGAAAGCCATTAACCAACCAAAAATGTAACCAACAATAAAGGTTACAATAATAAGTCCAAGAGCCTTAACTAAATCAAAAGGCATTACAACTATCGGTATGTTGAGCATGTGTATATCAAAAATAAAATCCAAAAAAGTCTGTGCTATTCCTAGTATAACTAAAATACTCCACATAAGATGAAAAAAACTTATAAGAAAACCAAAAGTTAAACCGGTTTTATTTTTATTTATTTCCATATCCATAAATTAATTTTTTTTT
>Ga0209542_10016436_pt1 | contig 12283 bp, 10 predicted proteins | sample RifCSPhighO2_01_FD_184028 | JGI IMG/M metagenome (GOLD analysis project Ga0209542, IMG submission 184028) | Soil microbial communities from Rifle, Colorado - Rifle CSP2_plank highO2_0.1 (SPAdes) (version 2) | ecosystem: Environmental > Terrestrial > Deep subsurface > Rock core/Sediment ...
TGAGGCTCAATGGCTCTCGCGTCGAGCGCAATATACTGCGTGATACGACGTACGTGCTCACTGTGAGCAATCCAAATGGTAGCGTTGCGCGCTGCCAAGACTCCGTCCGCGTACGTGTCCCCGAACGTCCCACGTGCACGCTGCGCGCAAACCCCAATATCGTTGATAGGGGTGGCAGCTCAACGCTCGTATGGACGACCGATAATGCTCAGAGTGTCCGCATCGACAAAGGCGTCGGCTCGGTAACGCGCAACGGACGCACGACCGTGACGGACATCAGACAGACGACGACCTATACGCTTACCGCAACGAGCAGAACAGGGGAGACCGTGCAATGCCGCGATACCGTGACGCTGCGCGACCAGCCTCCGCGCGACCTACGCTGCACGCTTGATGCCAACCCGACCCAGATACGTCGCGGTGGCTCGACGCAGCTGTCATGGACTTCAAATGGAGCGCGCTCTGCACGCATCGACCAGGGAATCGGCGCAGTCGGCCTCAACGGCTCTCGCACTGTCCGCGATATTGTACGCAACACCACGTTCACTCTCACGGTTACCGACAACGCCGGCCGCACCGAACTCTGCCGTGCGACGGTGCGTATCGAGGAGCCGCCTCCGCAGGTGCGCCCTGCATGTACGCTCACGGCGAGTAGGCATACGGTGGTGCCTGGCGGGGAAGTGCGCCTCAGCTGGACGACGACGAATGCGGTAAGCGCAGTTCTTGCGCCTCCGGGAGATTCAGTCGCTTTGAATAGCTCACGGATTGTACGTCCGCAAGGAACGACCGTGTACGTCCTCACAGCAACGAGCAGAAGTGGCGAGACCGTGATATGCCGCGAGATGGTGAAGGTCATACCGGAAAAAGAGAAGGCGCCATCGTGCACGCTCTCGGTGGAGCCATCGGTCATCACGCGCGGACAATCAGTGCACATCACCTGGTCTTCGAAAAATGCGGTGAGTGCGCGTCTCTCAGGATTCGGGAGCGTCTCGCCTCACGGCTCACTTACGGCGCATCCGACTGAAGCGACCACCTACCGTCTTACGGTACGAAGCGCAAGCGGCGAGAGCGCGATATGCGAGGCACCGGTGCGTATCGTCGATCAGCCGGTGATACCGCCACCGCCAATCTTGCCTCCTCCGCAATACCCGTACGTGGAGCTCAATCAGATTCCATACACCGGCTTCGATTTCGGACCGATAGGCAACAGCGCCTACTGGTTCGGACTCATCACAGCTTCGATGGGCGGTGCGTACACCGTCTTCTACTCGGGCGGCGGAATCTTCCGCAGAATGCGCTCACTGCGCGACCAGATAGACGAGCTCGTCCGAGGCACGGCCTAAAAACCCCCATACATCGTCCCTCTGTAGCTTCCCGCGGCATTGCCGACAAGGGTTGACAGAGGGACGATTTCGGTGTACAATGTACATATGAATGAGCAGGGTCTATCCAAACCGCCTTTCAGCGTCTTTTTCGCGACGGCGTGCATCATATTTGCGACGACGCTCTCTGCGGCGTATTCGATAGGCTTTGTCCCATACTATGTCGATGGAACGGCGCCCGTCGGGCAGAGCCCTCTGGGCGGCGCCGCCAAGAAAAGCAACGACGCTGCGAATGTAACTCCGTCCAATCTACGGCCGCTCGCGCTCTCGGACCTCCCTGAACTCGGCGACATCACGCAGCTCGCCGCGGGGCTCTCGGTGCGCATCGACGGAAGGGACGTCACAGAGGGTGTGAGCTCCAAACCCACGCGCATCATTATCCCTGCTATCGACCTCGACCTGCCCGTGCAAAATCCGAGTGCGCGTGACGTTCCGACACTCGATGAATATCTAAAGAAAGGACCGGTCCGCTATACCGACAGCGCGAAGCTTGGGGTCAAAGGCAACGTACTCATCTTCGCGCATACCTCGAATCTTCCAGTCGTGCGCAACCAGATGTACAAGGCCTTCAATGACATTCCGAAGCTCGAAAAAGGTGACACCATTACGCTCAAGTCCGAGGATGGCACGAGCTACCTCTACTCGGTCCAGTCAGTCCGTCGCGCCGACGCGACGACAACGACCATCGATCTCTCGGCCTCGGGAGGCACGCGACTTACGCTGGTCACTTGTGACACCCTCACATCCAAGAGCACGCGCTTCGTGCTCGAGGCAGTCTATATCGGCGTCGTGAACTAACGACCGAAGTATGTATCGAAACCCTTCTCAAGTAACTCTCTGAAGGGAGAGCGGCGCGGCTTCCCGCCCTCATTCTCATTGCCGAACGCCTGGTTCTCGAGGGCTTGGCGCGAATCGCGCGGGAACTCCTGCGCTTCGTCTGCCGTGCCTGCACGTTTCTTGATGACCTCGTCGTTGAGGTCGCGGCGGTGCTCGTCGCTGAACGGAAAGCGACGTGCAGCCTTTTCTGTCTCCTCAAGAGCTTCAGGTGACCCTGCCTTCGCTATTTGAGAGAGCGCGAAGTATTTCGCATTCCGCTCGATGATTCCGACGACGTCTTGGCCGTAGCCGTCTTCCGAGAACGGGAATTGTCGCGCCTTCACCATCGTGTCGATATATGTGTCCATAGTGTCGCTCGAAGCACAGACCTCGAGGAATTTGTTTTTCGCGAGCGTATCTATGCTGCGGCGGACACTACGCCTCTCTGCGTCGGTATCAAAAGTCTCCGTGCGTGCTTCGACCGCGACTTTCATCAGGTCGTCGAGCGTATCGGCTGCAGCCGCACGAGATTCGAACTCATGGATAGAACTTGGCGGTACGAGTAATTCACTTTTGCTGCTCGATGCACGTTCGGAGAGTGCACTCTCAAGACGCTCGCGCACGTTCGGGTCGAAGTATTCGAGTCCTCGCACGTGTGTGGTGGCGACTTGCAATGTGTCGGGAGTGTCGGCCGTCGCTATCTCCGCTCCGATGAGCTCCTCCGCTTTCGCGTCAAAAAGTTGTGGAATACCGCCGGCGCGCATGTTTTGTCTTGAGTGCAGATTTATCGCCATTCGAATACCCAGGAGCTCGTCGAAGAGAGTCGCGCCGGAAATAAAATCGCGGAACATTTTGATGTTCTCGTCGACCTCCTCGCGCTCGATGTCGCTCACGCGAACTCCCTCGGACTCGTCGTCTATGAGCTCCTGTGGCACTTCACCCGTCTCGACGAAGGCCTCCAGCATTTTCAAGAATGTGCTGGGTTTTCTGAGGGGGAGCGAACGGGGTTCTCGCCCGGGAGCGATGAACAGGACATTCGCTCCGCGCGGCGCGTTTTTGCGAACGTCGAGCGACCAGTTCTCCGTATCGTCCGGATGCGCGCTCAGCTCCTTCAGCAGCGAGATCAAGTGAGACGCATCGTTGGAGCGGAGCTGATCGGGATGCAATTTCATCAGGAGTGCGCGGGCACGGGACTTGATATTGGACTCTGCCTTCACCTCGGGGGAATGCCCGCCTTCCGCTTTTGACATGGAGTCATCCTAGCACTCCTCAAACCGCAGGTGTTGGAAATCCCCAGAAAATGAGCCAATGCGCAACCAATTGACAATTTGACATATATGTGATACCGTTGCGCGAGTCGACTCATGCTTCCGCACATGAGGGCCTATGGGGCCCACGGGGGCCTGACATATCACTGCGGATCCCTTGGAGGGGACAATGACGGACCAAACGAACGTACCGGCCAACACGACCGGCCGTACCGTCGATATCCAACGCCGCGTCCGCGAAACCGCGGTCGATCGCACGAAACTCGGCAACGCTGCCGCAGCCTCAGGGCTCCAGCGTGGTCAGGTCGCGCGTTACCGCCTCCCGCTCGTCACCGAAACCGCGCTCACGCGCACGGTGAAGGCGGCCGTCGCCGCGTTCACTCAGAAACACATGGCGCAAATCATAAAGGCCAAGGGCAGGCCGCCCAGCCTCGACCAGCTGCTCTCGCCGAGGAACGAGCTGGCCATCACGGTGAAGCGCTATGTGAAGGGCAAGCTCACCGCGGTAGCCGTGATGGCGCACCAGGAGCTCCAGTGGCGGCAGGCCGACCTCTACAAGGAGATCGTGCTGAAGACGGGCGGGCAGGACGCGGAATACGTCGTGTTCCTCCCCCTGATAAACGCCGACATCAACCCGGCGAAGTCGGCGCTCGAGCACGCGGTTCTCAACTGCCACAAGGCGGTCGAGGGCGGCAAGCAGCTCCGGATTCGGATCGAGTGGGTCGGCGTCGACGAGGAGAAGGACGATGTCCTCTCCACGCAGGCGCCCGAGGCCACCGACAAGGAAGCCGCTACAGCGTGAGTCACCGCACACCACCTCTCCCCGGGCTTGTTGCCCGGGGCTTTCTTTTTTGGTGGACAACCACGCCGTAATCGGGCTCACTGCGTGTTATCATTTTTTTATGTCAAATGGCGAAGGTCTTGTGCCACGCAAGCCTGATGATTCGGACGAGCCCGAACTGCCGCTCGAACCCGCGCGAGGCGCTGCTGAGTCGCTTAGCGAATCGGAGAACACCCAAGCGAAAATAATGTCGGCGTTTGCCAAGATAATGACCGATGTCACAGCCGGTGGCGATATCGAGTCGCTACGCAGTGCTGCAATCAGAAATGAGGGTTTTGACGACGCGGCTGCAGCTGTACTGGACGACTACTTGAGGATGGCGCGGCCGTCGGCAGACGCAGCTGACAACTCCGAAGCCGATCCCCTAGAAACAGTTCGCGAGATACAACAGAAGAGACGCGCCGCACGTCGGGAACTCGATGAGCGCTTTGGCAATGTCTCCGAGCGCGTCCCGGGCACGAAAGGGTGGTTCTGGATGGATGCGGCAACCGGCAGCGCGTGGGTAATATCAGCCAACGGGGAGCATACGGAAATTAAGTCAGGGGAGACGTGGAACTTTGGCGATCGCAAGGGACCTGCGTGGAAGAAATGGAATGAATGGTATTGGGGTCAGCCGTCGCCGGCTGACATCCAGCGCGTGAAGAGCGGCCGCGCGGACCGACAGAGAGTAGATTCTCCTGCGGGCGATGGCGCTACAACCAACTCGACTGACAATGCTGATGCGAAAGTTCCGAAGCAAAAGAAACCGAAAGCACCAAAAGGAGGACGCGTTAATACAGAAGCAAAAGGTATCAACGCAAAGGAAGACAACGGCGATGTCGTCGAGAAAGTGGGGGACACATATGTCGTCCGCAATGGAAATCAGGTGCGTCTCGCAACGCAGGAAGAGATCGACACGCATCTCGACGACGAACGCGAGCGCGCGAAAAAAGGCGCGCCTACAAAACGCGCTGAGCGTGAAGCCGAGGAGGCGAAAGCGAAGAAAGCGGCGGATGACGCGGCGGCGAAGGCTGCGGTAGAGGCCGCAGGAGCGGCGGGACGACCGCTTACGCAAGACGAGCTCGAACGTGTACGACGCGGCGTGGACGGGATGACTGAAAGAACAGCGGCAGAGCCGCGCATGATGAGTGCGCAAGAGCTCGCACGGCTCAGAGCGATGTTTCCCGCGCCCGGCCTCGATCCTCGCAAATTCCGCATGGTCATGGGCAATCAATTCACCGGTGGCCGCCCCGGCGAGCCGTACTACGTGCACGAAGATGCTCCGGGCGTCCACTTCAGCGGCGACGATGTACAAAATATCTGGAACGCGGGTGGCGGCTTCAATCAGATACCGCTTGGTGCAGGTGGGGCGGGGGCGCCACCGGGAGGCGAAGCGGTCGCCCACATCCCTGTACCCATCAGCGGGATACCGTGGATTCCGGGACTCGTGCAGGTGAGGGGCGGGCGAGGGCCGCTTGGCGTCACAGCAATGCTACATCCGAATGCGCCGCAAGGCATCAACCTTGGCCCGAGCATGGAAGAGATTCTCGGCGACAAACGCCGCTCGACGCTCTTTATGGACATGCTTTCATCACAAGGTAGGGCGGAGTTGCGCGATAGGCTCATGCAGGCGCGGAGCAACCCCGACGCGATGTCTAGTATGGACTGGCAGGAGCTTACGAACCTTCGTGTGGAGTTTGGCGAACGATTCGCGCTTGCCGAAGAGGCGCGGCAACTTGTCTCGCAAGAGGATGTGCAGATGATGCTTCGCAACGACCCGGCTTTCAGCGTTCTGGCGGGCAGCGTGCGGCCGGAGCGCGCCACCGAGCTCATCAGAGAGCATCTTTTCAAAGTGTTTATGCGTCGCGACCAAGCTACACTCACGCGATTCATCGGCGCGCAGCAGGCGCTCGCGCACATACGCAGTATCGATGCGTACAAGGATATGCAACGCCGCGTTGGCGAAGTCACCAAAATGTACGGCATTACACCTGAGCGCCTCGCTTCGGGCCAGGTCGATAAGAGTCTAATGAAACGGATGTTCAACCCTGGGTTCTTTGGCGCATTCAGCAGACAAGAAATGTCTCAGCGCTCTCGTCATTTGATTGATGCGGTATCAAATAATCTTCGTGACATCTCCATGGTCCTCGGACACTCCGTCTCGGATGACAAGGAGTTCCTCCGCGATGTGGTCAACGAAGCGTACGGCGTGCGCGCTCCCGCGATAGGAGGACGCGAGCCGTCGCGCGACGAATCGCTCGCAGAAGAGCGCACGCTCCACGAGCATTTCGACACCGCTTCACTCGAGAACAAGTTCAAGAGCGCAGAATGGCGCAAGAGATTCCGCACTGCCGATGGACGTGACTGGGACCACACACCTGATCCGGACGAACGCATGGAGCGTTCCTTCGAGCTTCTGCAAAATGAGAGGAATGCCCCTCGGCAGCGGCAGGAGAGTGGATGGTTCACAGGCTGGCTTTCTTCGCTTTTCGACAGATTATTCGATAACGCGCGCACCGAATTGAGAGGCGCATTCGCATGAAATCTATGAATGACCAGATTCTCGAGTTATACAACACACTCGTCGACATGGCGAACAAGGGTGATGAGGCGGGTGCGCGGACGTACATTCAGCAACATTTTTCGGAACTCCCCGAGGACCTACAGGCGGAACTCATGACAGGTCTTTACATGAAGGCTACGGAGGCCGACGCGTTCGTCGAACAAGCGATCCTGCTGCTCCAGAGGCAAGGTATCGAGACGATAGATGCGCTTGAGGCAGAGAAAAGGAAAATAGACGTGGGAGGTACTTGACAAAGAGCCGTTTTTTGTGTATTGATGGACCAGCTCCCGAAGCGGATTCGGGCTTCGAAAACAACGCAGGAGCTTGCGCATGGCCGACATACGCGGCTACAAATGGGCTGCCTTCTGTGGACTCGTTGCGATCGTCGCGATGATACCGACAGCGGCTGGCCTCATCTTCGGATTCGCTGCGGCATTCATGCTCTTCCTGCTCCTTGGCATCCCGTTTGCTGCGCTCTTGGTGTGGTACGCGAGGTGGCGAGAGTCGGATGGGGAGCGTGAATGGCGCACCTACATCGAAGAGAGGCGCACGGCGAAAAAAGTCGCGCGTGCAGTGTCTGCGGCGACTCCGTCGCAGGACGTACAACCCGTCACTCAACCACAACCACGTTCCGAGGAAGGAGACATTCCGATGCTCAAAGCACTCGGTGGATTCTTTACGATTGCAGGCGCACTCAGCTACGCGATCCTGTTTGTACTCTTCGCCGCCATGCTCTTCCCGGGTGTGCGCTCGGCGCAGATTGCAATCTTCGGCGGCACGTTCGCGCACGTCGTGCAGACATACCTCGCTCCGCTACTGCTCGCACACGGCCTCTTCAACATCTTTGGGGCCTTGTTTGGGCCTCTGAGCCTGCGCGGACTCGACAGATATTCAAGCCGACTCGGTACGCTTGGATTCATCGTGCTGTCCGTGGTGGTGTATGCGTCCAACGACGTCCGCACCGGCCTCGAGGACTGGCTGGTCTGGTCGATCTTGGGCCTCGTCGCCTTCGGTATCGTCGACAACATCTGGATCCAGGGTGAGTTGCGTCGCGACCGGGAACAGCGCGAGAGCTACGAGCAAGAGACTGCGGCGCTTCGCGCTCGCATCGCCGAGCTCGAGGCGCAGGTCGCGGGCATGCCCGCTCCGGCGCCAGCGCCTGCTCCGGCACTCGCAATTGCTCCGGCATTCGCCGCTGCGCCTGCGGCTCCGGCCGACCGTACCTCCTCTTCGGTCCCGGCTGCGGCTCCAGTCGCATCTGCGACACCGGAAGTCGGCGCACGGCTGCGGCTCGAGATCACGCCGCACATGATGCCGACGAGGTACGTATCGCGGGCTGCTGCAGTGCCGGCTCCGGCCCCGAAACCTGAGCCCGCTGCAGGGGAGTCGTTGACTTCGCGGCGCGAAGCCGTCGTGTTCGCAGCTGTCATTCCGACAGCAGTCGCACTCGCAGCTCTCGCAGGCGACGCGTACGCGAAACCGGGGCCCGCTCCGGCAGTCGCCGATACGGCGCCCGAATCACGGGAAGGTGAGCAGGTACGTGCACCCGAGCACGTCTCGGACGAGGCGCCGGCGAAGGTCGAAGAAGCGGCGCCTCCCGTCGAGACCGCTTCCGATGTGAAGCCGGAGACGCCGCAGTCGGCGGGCGAGGGCTCGATGCAGGTAGCCGAAGCGCCCTCGACTGACGCCGCACAAACGGCACCGGCCGACCAGACGCAAGCACCCGCAGCGGTAGAGCAAACGCCCGAGCCTGATGGCGGGCAGCGGCTCGTTCCGCGGTACATCTGACGGTTCTATGAAGACGAAGGACGGCCTGTCTATGACAGGCCGTCTCTCTTTTGGCCCAGTAAAGCCATATTTTATACTTGACAAATGGAAATGAGGTGATATAATGGCCGTAAGTTATCACTGGTTCACACCAGCGATGGCGTGAACCTTGGAAATTTTGGCACAAACAGGGGAGAGACCCATGCCCACGCCGACAACTACGGAACCGACGGAACAAGTTGCCCGGATGCGCCTGGAGCTGCATCCCTATGTCCACCCGACCGCTTATGCGGCGGTGCCCGCGTACCCCGTCTTCACCGGCGGTTACTACCCGGCACCGACGACGGCCGACAAGTTCAGCTGGGTCGTCCCGGTCGCCGTCATCGCGGGGCTCGCCTTCTTCGCCGCGGTTCTCGTCGCCGCGCTCGGTGGCGCCTTCACCTCGAGGGATGCCATCACGGCTGCAAAGGAGATCGGGCTTGCCGAGGCGGCAGCGCGTCGCGCGATTGGCAACGCCGACGCGAACGCGCGCGCCGGATTCGGCGTGAACGACGGGCTCACGCAACAGACCGCGGTGCCGAAGCCGACGGTCGTGCCGGCGCCGACGCCGATCGTTTACGCACCTCCGCCGACGATCATCGTCACCGCCCCGACGCCACGAGTCATCACGACGCACTCGCGCTCGAGCGTGACGCGCTCCGGCTCGAGCGGACGGGCGCCGGCAGGCTCGTGCTCTGCGTCGGAGACGAACGTGCCGAGGCCGGACGGATTGGGGTGGTTCCCCGGCATCAATCCGCGGACGGGCGAGTGCACGTGGGTCCGTCCCGGCCGCAGGCCGCCGACGTGGAATGAAGCACGTCACTGAAGTCCACGCATGTCGTGGCGAAGGGGAGTACGATAACTCGTGCTCCCCTGATTCTTTTCATAAAACTTGACTATTTCCATTACAGTGCTATACTTATATCAAGTTCCTGAGGATTCAGAACAACTCGTCCTGGAGGACACAATGCGCTCTTTGATTCCCTCGGCTCTCGCCCTTATCTGCCTGGCCGGCACCGTTTCGGCGGCGCAAGCATGCAGCATCCAGCTCGGCCGGCCCGACTCGTGCTACCAAAAGCACGGCGGACACACGTATTACGGCCCGGGCAGCGGCACGCGCGGGCGAATCTACGAGATGGGCGAGCGGCCACGCTACCATGGGTACGGTGCACGGCATGTGTACCGGCCCTCGCCGTCCCCAGCCCCTGCGTACCGGTATGAGTACCGCCACGAGCAGGAGACCTGGTATCAGCGGTACGAATACGCTGACGACAACGAGTGACGGAGTCGATCTCTCGATCAGTGAAAACGGGGCTGGACCACTGCGTCCAGCCCCGGCTTTTATACTTGACAAAAGGTACTTAGCTGATATAATGCTTGGGTTACGAGTTGATCAGCGATTATTCGACCACATTAGTAAAAAAACGACTATGACAAATGCATCGATGAAGTCAGTTGTTCTTTCTTCGATCGTGGCAGTCGCACTTTCTCTGGGTGCATTTGCCAGTGTCGCGAATGCCGACGTGTATGCCGATGATTATTACGGCGGTGAGTATACATATGCCGACTCCTATTATGGGGGCGGATACACGTACGCCGATGATTACGCGTATACGTATGCCGACGATTACGGCTACACCTACGCAGATGACTACTGGTACACGTATGCCGACGACTACGGATATACGTACGCCGATGATTACGGGTACACGTATGCAGACGATTACTACGATCTCTACGATTACAGCGAGTCGCTGTACACCTACTACCCGAGCTACAGCTATCCGAGCTACTCGTATCCGAGCACGAGCTACAGCTACCCGACGTACAGCTCAAGCTACAACTACCCGAGCTACAGTGCCTCGAAGCCGTTCACCGTCTCTGCTCCTTCGAGCAATACGACGAACGTGACGAACATCAATCAGAACACGAACACCTGCACGAACGGCAGCTGCAACACGCAGGTCACCAAGGTCGTTGACAACAGCATCAACAATAGCTTCAACACGACCGGTAGCTACAACACGAGCGGAAGTTTCAACGGCAACGTGGTCGCTGATACCATCGAGGTGACGGCACTTGCAGTGGCCGAGCCACAGCGTATAGTGCAGCGCATGTACACATCACCTGAACCGTACGTTGCACTCTCGCAGATCCCGTACACGGGCTTCGACCTCGGACCCGTCGGCAATGCGCTCTATTGGCTCTCTCTCATCGTGGTGGCCGTAGCCGGGGCATATCTCATGCTCTACTTCCGCGGCGGCATCATGAGCCTCATGACGCCAAAGGTCGCATTCGCGCCGGAGGCGCCTGCAGAGGAGCCGGTGGTCTCGAAGACAAGCGTCTTTGAAAGCCTGCCGGTCCGAGAGATGAACGCAACGAAGGATTCGATGTCGGTCGTGCGCTCAGAAGGCGGCATACCGCGCATCGTAATCAATCGCGGATAAGACCCTCCTTCGCTTGCGAGGCGAGCTACGGAAGGGCAGGCGGGTGCGAAGCTCCAAAATAAAGTGAACGAAAACTCCCCCACAAGGGGAGTTTTCGTTTTCGGGCTCGATCGCACACGAAGAAATGCCGGATTCCCCCGCGGGCCCGCTTTCCAATATTATATGTCCCCACATGTGACCTACACCAACATGATGCGGTCGCATACAATTGGTGTATGGGGCAAATGGAGGAAAGAAGTGAGGTTCGTAGACGACGAGAGCACATCCGAAGAATCGCTCTCGACACGGTGAAACTGGCAGGACTTATCACAATCGCTGTCGCTGTACCCAATGCGATTCAAGGCTTCCACAAGCTCGGACTCCTCCCTTCAGGAAGACAAAAGGAAAGCTTGCGCCGAACGTACCAAAGGCTTGTGCAAAAAGGCTACTTGAAGTACGAGGGAAGTCGTCTGCGTCTTACGCGCAAAGGCGAGCGTGAGCTACTCGAGCAGTCGCTTTCTGCAGCAATGCAGACGAAGCGCAAGTGGGACGGAAAATGGAGAGTGTTAGCCTTCGACATACCTGAAAAGAAGCGGTCGCTTCGTAATAAAGTGCGGAGCACACTCCAAGGATTTGGATTCCAAAAGCTGCAGGACAGCGTTTGGGTCTTTCCGCATGATTGTGAGGATCTTATCGCGCTGTTCAAGGCAGATATGCGCATCGGATACAGCATGCTCTACATGATAGTCGATGAGATCGAAGGGCAAGACAGGATTAAAGAACTCTTCAGTCTCAAATAGGAATCGCATACACCAACATGATGCGGTCGCATGGAGTTGGTGTATGGACGGAAATGTGCCAAAAGAGAGAGGGGGGGAGAGGAGGGAGGGAGCAATACGATAGAGCGGGAGGTGCTACCTGCCCATACAAGGCGCTAGAGACTGACTCGTTATCAAGCTCGGGAGCGGATCTCTTCGCTGAGACGTACGGTAATCTCTTCGATGGAGAGCGCGCCGACCTTGCCTTCGCGCCCTTCGAGAGTGGCGGTCATCGCTCCAGCTTCTTCATCGCCGACAACGAGCGTGTAGGGGATTTTTTCTAGCTTCGATGCGCGTATGCGTTTGCCGAGTGAATCATCCGATGCGAAATCGGCGCGGATGCCTGCATCCATGAGCGTCCCCATCAATTTCTCTGCGTACTTG
>Ga0209542_10016437_pt1 | contig 12282 bp, 14 predicted proteins | sample RifCSPhighO2_01_FD_184028 | JGI IMG/M metagenome (GOLD analysis project Ga0209542, IMG submission 184028) | Soil microbial communities from Rifle, Colorado - Rifle CSP2_plank highO2_0.1 (SPAdes) (version 2) | ecosystem: Environmental > Terrestrial > Deep subsurface > Rock core/Sediment ...
TTTAAATAGATGTTAGTTTATCCTAAGTAGTTATAGTTTACTTAAAGTAAACTAAAAACAACAAAGTTTATAAAGAAACCAGGAATACTGGGGTGAGAGCTATGGTATGGTTTGATGTATTTGACGCATCGGAAATCGCCGCTCGTATGCTCCACGCTGCAGATAAGAGCAAGATGGCGATTTCCGAGTGCGCTCAAGAACACCCGCTCTTTAGGGCGGGTGTTCTTGACGAGATGGAGCGTATGCAGCACGAGATGAACAGGCTGGCGCAGAGAAGGCTGGGACAGAACAATGCCCCGGTCCGGACAGAGAGCATCCGGATGCCGCGCTGCCAGCTGCAGGAGACCGAGAAGGCAGTCATCGCTTCATTTGAGCTGCCGGGCGCAGAAAAGAAGGACATCGAGCTGAATGTGACCGATACTCATATTGAGGTCAAGGTCCAGAAGAAGATGGAAAAGGAACACCAGGAAAAGGGCGCTTACTATTATCAGGCATCCTCCCAGGGCTATTACCGCGCAGTTCCCCTGCCCGTAGAGGTCCAGGGCAGCAAGGCGGAAGCCAGCTACAGGGACGGCGTGCTCCGGGTGGAAGTGCCCAAGCTCAAGCAGGTGGAGCGCAGGGCGAAGCGGATTGAGATCAAATAATTTTGATTATTATGGCAAAGCAGAAGGCAGAGAAAAAAGAGGACGGCAAAGGGCCGCAGGAAAAGATAGAGGAGCTCACCCATGATCTCCAGCGCGTCCAGGCGGATTTTGAGAACTACCGGAAGCGGATGGAGCGTGAGCGTGAGGAATACGCCAAGATGGCGAACAGGGGCATGGTCGCGCGGCTGCTCCCGGTCCTCGACAATTTCCAGCTCGCGCTGCTGCATAAGCAGCACGAAGAGTTTATCAAGGCAGTGGAGATGGTGTACGCAGAGATGTATGCCATCCTGGAAGATGCGGGGCTGAAGCAGATGGATGCCCTGGGCAAACCCTTTGACCCCTATGTGCATGAGGCGCTCCTGCAGGAGGAGTCCGGGCAGGAGCAGGGCACCGTCCTGGAGGAGCTCCAGAAGGGATATCTCTTCCAGGGCCAGGTGCTGCGCCACGCGAAGGTGAAGATCGCAAAAAAGAGGAGCAATGGAGATCAGGAAAAACACGCCGCTGCCCGTGATCCTGGAGATAGCCAGGCCATGCAGGAAAGTGGATGAATGCTGCAAGGTGAAGACCTGCTGCGAGTTCGGCTCCGGCATGCTCATCGCCAGCGACATCCCGAAGATAGCGGCATACCTCGGCATCAGCGAGGAGCTGCTGAAGGACAACCTGCTGGAGAGGGTCACGCGCCTGAACAGGGTGATGTACCGCCCCCGGCTGCTCCGCAAGGGAAAGCCGTACGGCCCCTGCGTGTTTTTTGACAAAGAGCAGCGGTGCACGATCCATGAAGTGAAGCCATTGCAGTGCAGGACAGCCCTGTGCAACGAGAAGGGGCCTGCGCTGGAGCAATGGTTCGCGCTGAACTACATACTCGACAGGGAGGACGGAGCGGCGCTGGCGGAGTGGAAGCAGTACCTGAAGCAGAATCCACCGATTCCCGGGGGAAGCATCGGAGAGCTCAAAAAAGAGAAGAAAGGATAATCACGCTCAATTCGCTGTGGGTCATGGTTTGGTCACCTCTTTTCCATGGCCCACAGCAATTGATATTCATCACCAGAAATTAATCATCAGGAGGAAAGGAACATGGCAAAGAAACAGTCACAGGGAAAGGCAATCGGCATAGATTTAGGGACGACATTTTCAGCGGTCGCGATTCTGGAGGCAGGCAGGCCGGTCATCATCCCCAATGCAGAAGGGGATAGGACCACGCCCAGCGTCGTGACGGTCAAGGACAATGATGTCCTGGTGGGGAAGATCGCCCGGAACCAGGCGATCGCGAATCCCGAGCATACGATTAGGAGCATCAAGCGCCACATGGGCGACAAGGATTTCCGGCTGGAGATCGAGGGCAAAGAGTACACGCCCCAGGAGATCTCCGCCATGATTTTGCAGAAGCTCAAGAGGGATGCGGAGGCCTATCTCGGCAGGCCGGTGAGTGACGCAGTCATCACGGTTCCCGCGTATTTCGAGGATGCCCAGCGCCAGGCGACCAAGGATGCGGGAAAGATTGCGGGGCTGAACGTGCTCCGGATCGTAAACGAGCCGACCGCAGCCTCTTTGGCATACGGCATAGACAAGTCGCAGGCGCATACCATCATGGTGTTTGATTTCGGAGGCGGGACATTTGACGTCTCCATATTGGAGCTGGATGACGGCGTGTTTGAGGTCAAGGCGACTGCAGGCAACAACCATCTCGGCGGCGATGACATCGATGAGATCCTGATCGACTGGATGGCAAAGCAGTTCAAGAAAGAGCAGGGCATCGATCTCCGTGAGGACAAGGTTGCCCTGCAGCGCCTCAAGGAAGCTGCGGAGAAGGTGAAGATCGAGCTGAGTTCAGCGCAGAAGGCATCCATCAACCTGCCGTTCATCAGCGCGGCCTCAGGGAACCCGAAGCATCTCAATATGGACCTGACGCGGGCAAAGCTGGAGGAGCTCATTGACCATATCCTGGACAAGCTCAAGGGCCCGACCGAGCAGGCGCTGAAGGACGCGAAGATGACCAAGGACAATATCGACAAGGTCATACTGGTCGGCGGCTCAACCAGGATCCCGGCTGTCCAGCGCCTGGTGAAGGATATCACGGGCAAGGAAGGGGACAAATCCGTCAATCCGGACGAGGCGGTCGCGCTGGGTGCGGCCATCCAGGCGGGGATCATCGGCGGCGAGATAAAAGACATCCTGCTGCTGGATGTCACTCCGTTGAGTCTCGGCATCGAGACCCTGGGAGGGGTGATGACCAGGCTGATCGAGCGGAACACCACTATTCCCACCAAGAAATCGCAGGTGTTTTCCACTGCCTCGGACAACCAGCCCGCAGTCACCATCAATGCGCTGCAGGGCGAACGGCCGATGGCGGCGGACAACAAAAGCCTCGGCAGGTTTGACCTGGTCGGCATCCCGCCAGCCCCCCGCGGCATCCCCCAGGTAGAGGTGACCTTTGATATCGATGCCAACGGCATCGTGAGCGTCTCGGCAAAGGACCTCGGCACCGGCAAGGAGCAGAAGATAACGGTTACCGGGGGCAGCAAGCTCTCTGAGGACGAGCTTAGCCGGATGCGGAAGGATGCTGAGGAATACGCAGAGCAGGACAAGCGCAAGCTCGATGAGGTCCAGGCGGTGAATGAGGCGGATACGCTGGTCTACAGCACGGAAAAGCTCTTCAAGGAGAGCGGGAGCAAGCTGGACGCAGAAAAGGTCAAGGCTGCGCAGAAAAAGCTGGACGAGCTCAAGGGGCTGATCAGGGCGGAGCAGAAAGACATCCAGAAGATCAGGAAACTGATGGAAGAGGTCAGCCAGCAGGTCCAGGCGATGAGCGTGGAGATGTACCAGCGCGCCAGCAAGAAGGCAGAGAAGGGCGGAGAAAAGCGGAAGGAGAAGGGGGATGAGGAAGGCGAGGATGCCGTTGATGCGGACTACAAGGTAGAGGATGAAAAATAAAGAGAGGTGGCGCCGGGCATGATGGCGCGGTATGGCAAAAGACTATTACAAGATCCTCGGGGTAGGCAAGGGCGCGACGACAGAGGATATCAAGAAGGCATACAAGCGGCTCGCCAGGCAGTACCATCCGGACAACAAGGAGACGGGCAGCGAGGAGAAGTTCAAGGAGATCAATGAGGCGGCGGCTGTCCTTGCTGATCAGGAGAAGCGCGGCCAGTACGACCAGTTCGGCGACGCTGATGCCTTCAAGCGCTCGTCAGGCTTTTCCGGCTTTGATTTTGGGAATTTTGGTTCTGAGGATTTTGCCAGCTTTGATTTTGGGGATATCTTCGACCGGTTTTTCGGAGGCGGGTTCTCCGGGGGCTATTCGGCGCAGAGGCAGCGCGGCAGGGACCTGCGCGCGGAGATCGAGGTCTCGCTGCACGAGGTCGCATCAGGCATCACCAAGAGCCTGGTGGTGGCGAAGATGGACGCCTGCAGCAGGTGCGGGGGGACAGGCGCGCAGCCCGGCAGTGATGCCGTGCGGTGCCCGGACTGCCACGGCTCCGGCATGCTGAAGCAGGCCAGGAGGACCCCGTTCGGCATTTTTGCGACGAGCAGCCCCTGCAGGAGGTGCGGAGGGAACGGCGAGGTGGTGGCGCATCCCTGCGAGATGTGCGACGGCACCGGCCAGCTCGAGAAGGAAAAAAGGATCCAGGTGAAGATTCCCGCTGGCGTAGAGGAGGGGATGAAGCTCCGCGTGCCGGGAGAGGGGGAAGCGGGCGAGCGCGGCGCTCCGGCCGGCGATCTCTATATCATCGTGCACGTGAAAGAGGACGAGGCGTTCACCCGCAAGGGTGATGATGTCTATGTCGAGGCGAAGGTCTCGGTCATCCAGGCGATACTGGGTGATGAGATCGAGGTGCCGGCGCTGGAGGGGACCGCGGTCCTGAAGATGCCGCCCGGGACCCAGCCTGAGACGCTCTTCCGCATGAAGGGCAGGGGGCTGCCCAGCCTCCAGGGATACGGCCAGGGAAGCGAGTATGTCCGGATAAAGGTCGAGGTCCCCAAAAGCCTCACCAAGCGGCAGAAAGAGCTGCTCAGGGAATTTGCCGAGGCGGGAAAGGACAAGGGATTATTCAGGCGGATGTTTGAGTGATCCTCTGCTGAACAGCACATGGCATTTCTTGCAGAAGAATAAGGCCAGATCATTCCCCAAAACGTCATTCCTGCAGATAGGGCACCCCTTTATGATCCTCACTATCCGCTCCATACGTAATGGTGCAGGGGGGCAGGCAGTGTCTTTTATATATTATGGGAAAAGGCAAGGGACGGGGAAAAAGATAGAGATATAAACAAGGATGAAACGCCAGCTTGCCATGCCCTTCATCTCCACCTGCTCCCTCACCGGCAACAGGGATTTCTACAGCGTATTGGAGCGCTACGGCAAGCTCGGCATCACCGATATCGAGCTCGGCTCAGCCCACCGGCACTTCGCCGATCTCGGCAGGCTGTTCGCGTTCCAGAAAGAGCACGGCGCAAGGTTTGTGATCCACGCCTTCTTCCCGCCGCTGAAAGAGCCGTTCTTTGTGAACCTCAGCTCGCAGGACGAGGCTGTCAGGAAAAAATCTGTTGCTATCGCGAAAAACGCCGTCGATCTCTGCCGGAAACTGAACGCGAAGCTCCACACCACCCACTCCGGCTTCCTCTGCGACCTGGGAAAGGGCGGGAAGCCGATATCGTCGTCCATTCCCCCGGCGCAGGCAGAGCAGTTCCTGAAGGAATCCCTGCTCACGGTCTGCGAATACGCGCGGCAGTATGATGTGGGCATCGCGATCGAGACCATGGCAGAGCGTTCCGCCTTCTATCATGCTGACGCGTTCATCCCGCTGCTGAAATCCCCCGGCCTGAAGAACCTCGGCATACTCTTTGACACCGGCCACATGAAGGTGAACTGCTTTCGTCATGATCTGGATTTTGCCGAGCAGGTCAGGAAGATGTCTCCCTACATCCGGGCCATGCACCTGCAGGAGAATTCAGGAAAAGGCGTGGATGAGCACCTGCCCATCGCCAACACGGAGATGATGGAGCGCTTTGGAAAGCAGCTCCTCCGCAGGATCGCCATCACCCCGGAGGGCCAGGACAACTGGACCGCGGATGACATTTTCCGGGGGAAGAGGCTAGTAGAAGAGTACCTGCAATGAATATATTCAGATATGGAGATTTTATGTTTATAATCCTTAAATAGGGGCAGGAACGTGATAGGGCAGGAAAAGATCATGAAAGCGCTCCTCTGGCTCATACCGCTGTTTCTGGTGTCATGCAGCTATGTCAGCCAGTTCCAGGAAGCGCCGGCAGGGGAGGAGTCTCCCCTGGCAGGCATCATCAGCGAGGACATCGCCCTGCCGGCAGGCGAGCCGAAGGCGCAGCAGGGGCGGGCGAGGGAAGAGCAGGACACGTTCACCGTTCGGGAAGGCGAGACCATCAGGCTCCGCCCGAAGGCGATGGACCCGGACGATGATAATCTTGCCTATACCTTCTCCGAGCCGCTGGATGCTGAAGGAGAATGGCAGACAGCATCAGGAGATGCAGGCGAGTACCCGGTGACCATCACCGTTTCCGACGGCAGGTCCACAGCAGCCCGGAAGGTTACCATCATCGTCACCCCGCTCAATAATCCCCCGGTGCTGGAGGTGGACAGCGAGATCGTCGTGCCTGAGGGCAGCACGGTCCTGATCGATGCCCGGGCGACGGATCCGGACAATGATCCCGTGCAGGTCACGTACGGCGGTTGGATGGCGGACAGGAGCAAAAAGACCGGGTACACGGATGCAGGCTCATATAAGGTGGTCGTGACGGCGTCGGACGGCAAGGTATCTGTAAGCAGGGATGTGCGGATCACCATCACTGATGTCAACCGGCCGCCGGTGATCGAGAGTATTGTCCAAGAATGAGCGGGCAGCAGCGATGAGACATCGGAAATTGCCACTTGCACCATCCTTGCTAGGAGTAAGAGGGCGATTTCCGAGTGTGCTCAAGAACACCCGCCATTTAGGGCAGGTGTTCTTGACATATCTCATCATTATCCTGGCTATTCTTCTTCCAGCTGCCGCTGCCCAGAATTTCACGCTGACAGAAGGGGACCTGCTCAAGCTGCGGCTCAGGGCAGCAGATGATGATGGCGATCCGCTCTCATATATGTTCACTCCGCCGCTGGACGACCGGGGAGAATGGCAGACTGCAGCAGGCGATGCGGGCGAGTACCCGGTGACTATCACCGTATCCGACGGCAAGTCAGAGGTAACCCAGGATATCCTGATAATGGTGCGGCCTGCGCCGCAGGCAGCGCCCCCTCCCCTTCCCGAGCCGGATATCCCACAGGAAGAGCCGAACGCCCCGCCGGTGCTGGAGCCGATGACGGATATCATCGTAGATGAGGGGGAGGAAGTGCGGGTACAGGCGCGGGCAACAGATCCCGATGGCGGCAGGATAACAATCACCTACTCCGGTATCGTGGACGAGGATGGGAGATGGCAGACCAAGGAAGGCGATGCCGGGGAATATGAGGTGACAGTGATTGCCAGTGACGGCAAGGATACCGGCCTGCAAAGGGTAAGGATAGTGGTCAGCAAGAAAGAAGTCATCTTCCCTCCGGTCTCCCTGCAGAGGACGGAAGAGGGTAAGGAGATCGCCGTTTCCCTGCCAGGAGAAGGGGTGCAGTTCGCGCTCGGGGCGGAGATCCCCGGAGTGACACTGCAGGGAAACGTGCTGCGCTATCTCCCGGATACAGCAGCCGTGCAGAAGGGCTTGTTCGCCAAGATGCTGCAGCACCTCGGCATCCCCTACACGCCAGCGATAACCATCCGTATTCCGGTCATCGCGAGCAGGGAAGGCAGAGAGCAGGAACAGGCGGTTGCCATCCGGGTGCAGGACGTGAACCGGCCGCCGGTGCTGGATATTGGTGATGTGCAGGGGCAGGAGGGCCAGTGGGTAGCCCTCTCTCCTGCCGCCTCTGACCCGGACGGCGACTTCATACGGCTGAGATACAGCGGATGGATGCAGCAGGCCAGGAAGCAGGCAGGGTATGGCGATGCCGGGGACCATCCGGTCACGGTGAGCGCGAGCGACGGCCGTGAGGAAACAAGTAAAGATATCATGGTCCGCATCAACAGCACGAACAGGCCGCCCCAGTTCCAGCAGCTGAAATTTCTCAGGGCAAATGAGGGTGATGAGTTGGCTATTCCATTGTTTGCCGCTGATCCTGATGATGAAGAGGTACGATTCAGCATCGTGCAGGGCTCCCCAGGGGCGCGGATTGAGGGCAACATGCTCCTCTGGAGGCCGGCATTCACGACAGCCAGCAGAGCGGACAGGCCAGGCCTGCTTACGGGCATGAAATATCTTGATTTCCGCCCGGCAAGGGAGGTGCAGTTCACCGTCGCTGCCGCGGACAGCGCAGGAGGGAGCGTCTCCCGGTCATTTGCCGCAAGAGTGTACAACAAGAACCAGGCGCCGGGCATCACCGGCGTGCATCCGGCAGGAGACATCACCGTTGCGCGGGGGGCGCGGATCATCTTCAGCGTGAATGCGACGGACGGGGACGATGACGGGTTGGTGTACACCTGGGTCTTCGGGGCATTTGACAGGCAGAGAGGAGGGAACGCCATTGCGCGGACGTTTATGAAGAAGGGCGTGAAAGCGATTGTCGTCGAGGTGAGCGACGGGGATGAGGTTGCCGTGCAGACGTGGAGAATACGGGTTGTTTGATGTGTCAGGAGGACGGGATAAGCCGCACACGGATCAGATTCTGCTCTTCAGCCTTCTCTGCTTTTTTCAATATCTTTAAAGCGGGCGTCTTTCAGGTTGGTCTTCAGGAGAGAAACGATCTCATTGCCAACTTTTTTGATATCAGCAAATGGCTTCTTTGGTTTAGTGATTACTATAGTATCTTCTATCTTATCCACAAAGAGCTTTTCTTTCGGTTGGATTCCGAATCTTTTCGGGATGCGGATATTCCCTTGCTCATCTACGGTAATGCTCATTGCCATAACAGGGCAGAACGGAAATAAGTATAAAAACTTGCCTATTTCATGAGGTTTGTGTTTAGTACCGTTTTTGGTTTACATTTTGGGGCAGTATTTAAATAAAGCCCCGTATTACTTATTTTCTTATGGAGGTGCGCTTTATGGCATACAAGTTAAATGAAAAAAACGTAAGTGGATTGTTCGTCGTTTGAAGGCAGGAATGCCTTCTGGCAAGGTCGCTCTTGCCCAGAAAGTAAGCCGCATGGCCGTATGGAAAATCTGGCGGGCATATAAAAAATATGGTGATGATGGCCTTAGAGACCATAAGCCCGGAAGGCTTTTTGAGCCATTAAATGCAAAGTTCTACGGGCTGGTTATCGACGAGTGGAAGAGGCAAAGATGTGGAGCAAGAAAGCTCCACGCCATTCTCAAGAAAAATGGTTTTGGCGTTTCCCTACGCAAGATAAGCCAGGTCCTGAAGGCTGAAGGCTTTCAGAAACCCTGCCCTAAACGGCAGAAACCGAGAAAGTACAAGAGATACGAGTGGCCATTGCCCAATTTCATGTGGCATACTGACTGGCACGTCATAAAAGCAGAAAATTTGAGAGGAAAATGTTTCATCAGCTATATGGACGACTGCTCACGCAGAATCATGGCTTATGGCGTTTTTGACGCCATGATGACAAAAAGCTCTTTGCTCGTCCTTTACCAGGCAATAGCTGAGCACAAAGTTCTGCCTTTTGAGCTAAACAGCGATAGAGGATCGCAGTTTATACCGAGCAAATTTGACAAGAAAGGCAAAGCGAACAGCGAGTTTCAAGAAACTCTCAAAGAGCTTGGAATTCTTTTTGTGCCGTCGAGAAGGCGGCACCCACAAACCAATGGTAAACTCGAGAAATTCCATCACATTCTCGACTCAGAATTCGACGACCGCTTCGAGACCATTGACCAGTTCATTGAATGGTATAACAATGAACGCGCAAGCGAAGCAATCGACTACATGGCGCCAAAAGAAGCATACCAAAAGCGGCTTTAAGGTGTAAACTAATTTCGATGCAGTGTAACTGAAATCGGTACTCTAGGTTTTCACGACGACAAGAAAACAGTTGCACCGATTTCAGTTTACATTTCGACCATCCGAAAAAAGTGGGTTCAAATCCCAAAAAAGAGCAGCTCGTTTATAAATGAAAAGTTCCATCGGAATGTAAACCGATTTCGGTACTATACAATTTCATGAGGTTTGCACAACCTTTAAAAACGCCCTCCCCTTCTCCGGCAGAGGGGGCAGCATGAAACTCGTCTTAGTGGAAGCCAGAAGCGACGCCGATGTCGTCTTTGATGAGAGATACCTCTCCCGGCTTCCGGCAAGGCTCGGCATCATCACCACGGTCCAGCATGCCCATAAGATCGATGAGGTCATCGGTTTCCTCAGAAAGCACGGCAAGCAGCCCATCATCCATAAAGGCAAGCAGGTGCACGCCGGCCAGCTGCTGGGCTGCGATGTGAGCAATGCCACGGCGATTGCAAAGGATGTTGATGCCTTTCTCTACATCGGCTCCGGGCAGTTCCATCCCGTCGGCCTGGCGTTAGAGGACCACAAGGATCTGTTCTGCTATGACCCGCTCAGTAAAGAGTTCACCAAGATGGACAAAAAGGAGATCGACAAGATCAGGCAGCGGAAGAAAGGGGCGTATCTCAAATTCCTCTCCGCGACAGAGATCGGGGTGCTCGTCACCCTGAAATCAGGCCAGTACAACCTTCCCAAGGCGATGCAGCTCAGGGACAGGTACCCGGAAAAGAGTTTCTACTTGCTGCTCTCCGACACCCTCAACTGGATGCAGCTGAACAATTTTACCTTCATCGAATGCTTTGTCAACACCGCCTGCCCGAGGATAGCGGAGGATTTCTACACCGAGAGGCCTGTGGTGAATTACAGCGAGGTTATGTAGATATGGCCAGGGCATTTCCGCGGGAGAGCAACGTTTCACCGATTCCTTTCCCGACCATGAACGAGACATCCGACAATGTCCCGGCAAGGCTTTCAAAGAACCCCATCTGCTTCTGGTATACGGAAAAGCTCGCCTCTTCCCCCAGATAATCCTCGACCGCGGCGATCACGTCCTGCTTCCCGCCCAGCTCATCGACCAGGCCCAGCTCCTGCGCCTGTTTTCCCGTGTAGAAGATGCCGGTCCCCATCCGCCGGACGTCCGCCAGCGGCAGCCCCCGGTTCTCCGCGACATCAGCGAGAAAATAGTCATGCAGCTCGTCCACCGCAGACTGGAACAGGACCCGCTCTTCCGGGGTCAGCGGCTTGAAGGGGCTGCCGATGTCCTTGTATTTTCCGCCGACAACCCGCTCATACGTCACGTTATAGTCCTGCAGCAGCCCGGAGAACTGCAGGTAGGAAGCGAGCACCCCGATGCTGCCGGTGATGGACAGGGGAGAGGCGATGATATGGTCAGCAGCAGACGCTACCCAGTACGCTCCGGATGTCCCCTGCTCCCGAATCCAGGCGACAGTATACGCATCCACATTCTTAATCGCTTCCACGACCTCCTGCGAGGCGACCGCGCTTCCCCCCGGGCTGTTGATCTCCAGGAGGATCACCCGGACAGCTGGGTTTTCATCGGCCTCCTCGATAAGGTGAACAATATCAGAGGATGACGGCTGCCCGGCGCCAAAGAGGGAGGCGCTGCTTTCTCCCATGATCTCCCCCTTAATCTCGATGACCGCGGTATTGGCCCCGAACGGGCTGTCTACGGTGAACAGGGCTGCAGCGATGATACCGAGAAAGAGGATGATAGCACCTGCGATGATAATTCCGACTATCCATCGCCTGCCACCCCTTTTCATAGGGCGGAATGGAGAAAGGAGGTATATAAAGATATGGGAAGGCTGTCGGTTGGTCTCCGCAGCAATATGCGCAGTTATATTTTCACGTGCAGCTCGTGCTCGCTCCCGGGAACAAGAGTTACTTCCTTGCCTTTCTTCAAGTGGAGAAAATCTGCAATTTCTTTCGGTATCCGGATGGCAATGCTGTTGCCGACAACAGCCACCTTTGCTTTCTTGGCCAAGCCGAACAGGCCGAGCTGCTTTGATTTCTGCTGGATGGCGGCAGCAGCGCCTTCGTCAAAATAGGCTTCTCCGCATTTTTTGCAGACATCTGCGGGAAAGTCCCCTAAGGCGATTCCGAACTCGGTATACGCGACCGTTTTCGTACTTGTTTCCCCCCCGCACAATACGCATTTCATCGCGGCCCTCCGGCAAGATACGCAGTGATGATCACAAAATCGTCCTGCTGCTTCATGAATACTGCCTCAATCCCAGCCATGCGCGCATGCCACTTCTCGTTCTGCTGCTCTTTCCATTTCATGCCCTGCATAATGGTCTGTTCGATTTCCTGTCTTTCGATGCCCAATGCGTCCATTTTTTCCAGCGCATGTCGGGTATAAATGAACACGAAGTCACCTGGATATCCAGGGATATTCTAGTATATAAACTTTACGATATTCCCCAGCTTCTTGTCTTTTCCCGAAATAATTTCCTCTTTGATATAGGTTCCGTTTTTCATTGGTTGATCATCTCAGGAATTTGGCTGCCAGCGCATAATAGTATTCTTCTGGCAGGCGTCGCCAGAAGGCTTGTTCTGGCGTTTCTGCCCGTCTTAGGTTGAGACTTCCATGAGGTCGGTTGTTGTACCAGGC
>Ga0209542_10016438_pt1 | contig 12282 bp, 12 predicted proteins | sample RifCSPhighO2_01_FD_184028 | JGI IMG/M metagenome (GOLD analysis project Ga0209542, IMG submission 184028) | Soil microbial communities from Rifle, Colorado - Rifle CSP2_plank highO2_0.1 (SPAdes) (version 2) | ecosystem: Environmental > Terrestrial > Deep subsurface > Rock core/Sediment ...
AAAAACTAGTGGCAAGAGCTGTAGGTAACGCTGAACGTGTGCAGATTTTTGCTGAAAGAATCATGGAGTCAGATGAGGGACTGGAAATGCAACTTCCCGCGGACTATAGAGATGCGCTTAAATCGTCCCTTGGATATTTAAATGAGTTCCAAACCTCACTTCCACATTTTAGAAGAAAAATTATAGATGTGGCCCGCGGTGATGGGGAAAGTAAGGAAATTAGACAAAATGAAAGAATAGCAGCAGATGCGTTAGGACGTCCTTTATATAATTTGCGTATGCGGGACATACGCCTTTTTAGTATTGCAAACACTCCAGAACCTAGTGCTGAAGGAAGTCTTGTATCCAATCTTAGAAAAAGACATCAAACTATTCTGGTAATGGAGGATCTTGCCAATATGACGTATAAGGATTTGCAGGAACTTGGGGATAGTGCAGTAAACAATAAAAAGGTTGCAACTCAACAATGAAATATTCACAGCTTCTAGGCAAAACCAAAAAAACCGCGCCAAAAGACGAAACAAGCTTAAACGCTCAGCTTTTAATTCGTGGCGGGTTTATTCAAAAAGAAATGGCCGGGGTTTACGCTTTCCTACCACTTGGTAAGAGGGTTTTGGATAAGATTATTCAGGTGATTCGTGAGGAAATGAACGCAATCGGTGGCCAAGAGCTTCTTTTAGGTTCGCTACAAAATCCGGAAGTTTGGCAAAAAACAGACCGTTGGAGCGACGAGGCTGTTGACGTCTGGTTTAGAACCGCCTTATCAAACGGCACAGAGTTAGGACTCGCCCATACACACGAGGAGCCGCTAACTCAGCTTTTGACCCACTATATAAGTTCGTACAAAGATTTGCCTGTATACCCTTACCAATTTCAGACGAAGTTTAGAAATGAATTGCGTGCGCGCTCCGGATTGCTAAGAACACGGGAATTTGTGATGAAGGATTTGTATTCTTTCAACACCGATGAAACAGGATTGGAGAAGTTTTACAAAGAGGCCCAAGCCGCATACCACAAAGTTTTTAATCGACTGGGAATTGGTGATTCGACCTACTTAACTTTTGCAAGCGGAGGAGCATTTAGTAAATATAGCCACGAGTTTCAAACAGTTTGTGAAGGTGGGGAGGATACAGTTTATCTAAACCGAGAAAAGGGTATAGCCATTAACAAAGAGGTTTATACCGACGAGGTAATTGCTGATTTGGGCTTGAAAAAAGATGAACTTGAAGAAGTGCGTGCAATTGAAGTTGGTAATATCTTTAAGCTAAAGACAAGGTTTTCCGAACCTTTAGGCCTTCTTTACACAGACGAAAATGGTGAACAAAAGCCTGTTGTGATGGGAAGTTACGGGATTGGCCCTGGGCGTTGTATGGCCACAGTTGTTGAACTTAGTCACGACGAAAAAGGTATTGTGTGGCCGGAGGAAATCGCGCCATATAAGGTTCATTTGGTGGGGTTAAATTTAGAGGATGTTGGGGTTGGTAAGAAAGCGCAGGAAGTTTATGACTCGTTGGCGGTAGGGGGTATTGAGGTTTTGTTCGACGATCGCACAGATGTTAGTGCCGGGCAAAAATTCGCGGACGCGGATTTGGTTGGGTGTCCTTACAGAGTTGTTGTCTCAGCTAAAACCAGCGATGAGTTTGAGGTTAAAAAGAGAAACGAAGAAAAGTTAGAGCATATCTCTATGGAGAAACTACTTTCGGTTCTTGGCTAAATACTCATCTATTAACTTAACATCCCTGATGTCCTTCTCCCTTTTTCCAAGAGCTTTGAGTTTTCTCAAAACCTCGAGCGAGGCATAGGGGTATCCTTGTATCATCTCTTTACTTTCCAATAATTCTTCCGGTGATGCCACCTCTGGATCCACAAAATTCGAACTCTTCCAAAGGGCTTCTATGTTTCCAATTATTATGGGCTCCCAAGGGCTGTAACTAATACCATACTTCTTGGCTAGCTTATGCCAAAGCTTTTCCGAAACAAATATATCCAAATCTTTCGCCTCGCGGATTCCTCTCACAGCCAAAGAGGCTGAGGAGGTTATAACATATTGATCTTTTGGTAAATTCAGGGCATCTAATTCTTTTAACAGTGTTGCTAATTGCATAGTTGTTATATCCCAAGAGTATTTTGCAAGTTATTTAAGGAAACTCGCACGTATATGTTCGCTAGTACGTAACAAACAAACAGCGTTACTAAGATAATAACTATTAGATTTTTATTTCTTTCGAAGAAATTCTTATTACTTGGGGTTACCATTTCCATATATTCTACCAGCGTCAATCCATAATCCCTAAAGAGGGGTCGGGATTAATATCACCTAAGTCCCTTTCGACTTGGTTAAAATAAGCTGTAGTTGCAATGTAAATCGCGTTATCTGTGCACAAGTTCACGGAAGGAATAAAAATCTTAATATCTAGTTCCTCTGCCTCCTTTTTCAATCTTTCTCTTAGCTGAGTGTTAGCCGCAACCCCACCCCCAAACAAAAGGGTTTTAACTTTATGTTCTTTTGCCGCCCGTATTGTTTTTGCAACCAGTACATCCACAACTGCTGTTTCAAATTCTTTAGCTAGGCTTTCTAGTTCAAACTCTCTAGTATCAACAACTCTTTTAACTGCGGTTTTTAATCCTGAGAAAGAAAAATCGTAATCAAGATCTGTAATTTTTGGACGGGGCAGAACCCCAACCATTTTATTTTCAATACAGGCCTGCGCAACTTTAGAAAGTTCGGCCCCACCAAGATATTTTTTAATTCCAAGAAGTCTTGCAACTTTATCAAAAGCTTCTCCGGCTGCGTCATCCAAAGTTCCGCCCAAATATACAAAATCGCCGTGACCTTTCATCAAAACCAAATCTGTGTGGCCACCACTTACTACTAACGCAACGGCGGGAAATTCTGGCTTATTATCACCAACCCAGTTCGCGTAAATATGCCCAACTAAGTGATTAACGGGAATTAAAGGCTTTTCAACAGCCAAGGCTAAGGACTTTGCCGCTGCAACACCAACCACAAGCGAACCAATGAGCCCAGGCCCAGTCGTAACCGCAAGTTTATCAATATCATTAAGCTCAAGTCCCGCCTGCTTCAAAACATCCTCCACAACCGGCACAATAGACTCAACTTGCTTTCGCGCGGCAACCTCCGGAACAATCCCGCCAGTTTTTTCGTGCAATTCTCTTGAAGTAGCCAGGGAAGATGAAATAACTTTTACACCAGCTTGACTACCTTCAACAATAGCGGCGGCCGTTTCATCGCACGAAGTTTCTATTCCGAGAATTAGCATGAGAAAATTATACTTTAAAAGGTAAGGGTTTCTTTCGCGGCTTTTAGGGCTTCTTCAACGGTTAGATCTCCGCTAAGCACTGCGTTTACCGCTTTCTTCAACTCTTCTTCCTGAAGCCTGTTTCCGGATCTTCCGGCAATTTCCGCGCTTTGGGCAAACGCCGCTGTTTTCACAAGAGGGCCCAAATATTCGTGGCCTGTTAGTGTGGAAGCCAAATCTGTACGGGCATGCGCGGCACCAAAAGGCCTTTCTTTTGATGCGCTGTTAAACAAAGCCCTTTCCCCATCCTGCGAACCTAAATAGTTAATAAATTCCCATGAAACCTGTTTTGCCGCATCGCTGTTTTTAGGAACCGCGTACATCCAAAAGCTTCCCCACGTAACCGGGCTGTTAGCTAAAGCTTGCGGAACCGGAGCAACACCAATGTTCATATTTGGAGCCGCTTTTAAAATATCCAAAACCTGCCAGCTTGGAACAAAAATCATGGAGACCTGCCCATTTACGAAAGCTGTCGTTGCTTCTGGAAAATCGTTTCGCCAAACTTTGTGGTCTTTAAGTAAGCTTGTATAAAAAGATAGGGCATCCTGAGCGGGAACCGAGTCAATTCCGTCTGGAATACTCACGCCAGCCTGCTTCCACATCAAACCTAAAATATCCGAGAAGTGGCCGATATTATCAGCGCCACCAACCGCAGCCCCGCCCCGCAAAACCTGTTGTGCGCCCGCGCCTTCTGAAAGAACCGTAAGGTCAATTGCCACACGTCTAAACTCTTCCCAAGCTGTAGGCGGGTTAACTTGACCGATTTCTTTAAAATGATCCTGATTGTAAACAAGCATCAAACCATCGTAATAAGCAGGGATCGCGTAAATCTGCCCGTCAACGATACCGCTCGCGTTTGATACTGGATAATACGTCTGCGAATAATCCGCCGTCGACATCATACTTTCCGGTATTGGCTCAAGAAACCCGGCCTTGGCGAGCCTCGGAACCCAGCTATTGTGAACCATAACCACATCGGCATCCCAGCTTGACTGCTCCATTCGCGAAAAAACCCGTGTTTTGTAATCAACCAGGCCGTTAAGTTTCAGCACCGACATGTCGTCGTACTTTAATGTAGCGTTAGGAAACTTTGTTTGAAAGTCGGCAACTAAAGGCGCAAGAGTTGTATCCTTTTCCCACAAACCCCACATAGTAAGCTCAACCGGCGTGTTTGAGTTAACACCACCAAATAAGCCTCCGATAAGGGGTAGATCCTGCAGTGTGCAGGCGGTAAACAAAACTGGCAAAGCCGAAAGCAGGGCAAGCGTTTTTAATTTATACTTCGACATCTTTCTTAGTATATGTTAGCGCAAGTCCTACCGTCAACCAAAACAAAAGCTGAGTTTGCTGGATTGTCAGCAAGTAGTGGTCAAGGCTTCCTATAATAAAAAGTTGCAAAATTGTTACGAACAAAACAGCCGGGGTTCCAAAGGGTTGTTCGAGAAGCGTGACGGCGACAAAAATCAACAGAGCCAGAAAAGTAATAAAAGCAAATATCCCCGCTTCGGCAAGAAGAAGCACGAAAATGTTGTGGGTTGGTTGTGTGAACCTTAAGATCTGCGAGGGCGGTAAGTAATCCTCTACCCTTACCGTAAAGTTATTTAGCCCAACGCCAAAAAGTGTATTTTCTTTAAGCATTGTGTAGGCCGATCTTTGAAGGTTTGCCCGGCGGTAGATCGAGGGGTTGTCCTGAAACAATCCTAGTTTTGGAAATACCGGAAGAAAAAGTCCAAAAAGAAAAATTAGAAGTGTTACGACAATAGAAAAAATTACACCGGGCTTGCCAAACCTTTTTATTACCAGCAAAAACAGCGCCCCTAAAAGCAAGGCCGTGGCCGCCACCTGACTAAAGGTGAGGGCGAGTGCAGTCAGTCCCGCCACTAGGCTTACAGCATAAAAGGCACTTCGCCAAGCTTCCCGACCTTCTTTTTTGCCCAAAAGTAGCTGCGAAAAGATCCAAAGTAAAACAATTGCCAAAAATCCCCCAAAAACATTCGGGTGGCGAAATGTTCCGTAGACGGGAACGCGTAAAGAACCAGATAAGCTGGTTAATGCAATGTTCTCAGTTGAGGCGTTGTAGGGCTGCTCACCAAAGAAAAGGTAGTTATCAAACACCGAACCCTGACCCTGCCACTGAGCCAATGCTAAAACTGAAAGTAGAATAACGCTAACAGCCAAAGCACTTGTTATTTTTTCAAAATGTATTTTCGGAAAAACTTTCACCGCAACAAAAAGCGCAAACAGTGCGTGCAAAACTAAACCTACAAACACAAAAGCGCTTGGCAAAATTCGCACTGAAACTGCAATTGAGGGAAGTAAAGAAACTAAAAATAGCAAAATAAACTTTGTGTACTTTTCTTTGGGTAACTCTTTCAACCCCCCGGAAATAAACCAAACCGTCAAAATCAAAAACACAATCAAATCAGTTACCCAAACAACCGGAACTAAATAATCAACCAAATAAGTTTTTACAAAAGCCTCTGAAACAATAAAATGCTTGCCTAAATTCAATGGCAATAAAAATACCAGTAGGTAAAAAAGCCAGGTTTGTAGTTTTCTGATCATTGTTTGAGTTTCTTTGAGGCAGTGTGGGCAGAAATTATCAGCTCGTCATCAAGTTTATCTAAATCTTCTAGGCCTAAACTCTTCGCAATTAGATAATCGGCTAGATGTGGGTTTCTTGCAAGTATCGGGCCGTGAAGGTAGGTTCCAATGGAGTTTTTATAAATTACCCCCTCAGTACTATCTTCAGAATTATTACCGTGACCCGTTACAATCTTTGCGAAAGGCTGCGCACCTTTTTCTAAGTATGTTCTCCCTCCATGGTTTTCAAATCCTACTAGGGTGTTTCCAACCATGTTGATTTTTTTAAATAAGGGGTCGGATTTTATCTGCTCTTCAACTTCGCAAACAACATTTCCTATGCATCGTGGTTTGTGATTACCAAAATGCTTTGTGTAAACATTAAAAATACCAAGCCCATCCAGCATGCTGCCATCCGCGGATTTATAGTACTTACCAAAAAGTTGGTAGGAGCCACAAATGTATAAGCCAACTCCGCCCTCTTCCACGTACTCTTTTAGGTAGTTACCTTTAGTTTCAAGTAAATCCCTGTACATTCCTTTTTGGCTTGAATCCGGTCCGCCGCCCATGAAGATAATGTCCAGACTGTCCATTAACTCCTCTGTCACTTCGGTTTCCACGTTAATATGTGTTACCTCCGCGTCAATCCCCCTGGCTTTTGCTCTGTACAAAAGTATTTGTACATTTCCATCATCACCATATAGATTAAGTAAATCCGGGTAAAAGTAACCAATTGTTAGTTTTTTTGAACTCATAAAATCGCCTTTCCGGTTAAAACCTTCCTTAGTTGTAACATGGCCGAGTAATTAGGAAGCGCTAAAATATCTTTCGCTGACCCGTTTAAACCAACCTTGCGAACTGCTTCCTCAATTGTTTCAAAAATGTTTTCTTTTTTAATTTCTACGCCAGCGTACTTTAACCTAACCGCCATATCCAAGCCTCTCGTGCCCGTAACGTAGATATTTTTTTCTTCGCAGGCTTTCTGCAACCTCTCTGCTTCAATATCATAAATCCACGAAACATCCCGGCCATCGGGAATTTTATCGTTAAAAACAAAAACTAGGGTGTCAGCGCCAACTTCCCCGCTTAGAATAATATCTAAATTGTTATTAAAACTCGCGGGGTTTTTGGCCAGTAAAATTCTCCAGGATTTTCCGGAATATTTTAAGGTTTCACCCCTTCCATAAGCAAAGTTAAAGGTTTTAAGAGCCTTTAAGATGCTCTCATCACCAATACCAACAAGCTGGGCGGTGTAAACGGCCGCGTTAACATTCTTCGCGTTAAACTCACCCACTAAGGATGTTTGTTTTAAGTAGGTACTGTCGCCATCAAAATAAGTAATATCGCCCTCAAAAACTTCTGGAAGTTTTTTAAAGTACTTTTGTGTGGAATCTAAAACAAGCTCCGCCGAAGGATCCATGGTATCTATTGCTGAAAGCCATTTTTCCAAAATAATATCCACTTCCCCATACCTATCAAGCTGGTCTCGGGAAAGGTTCAACAAAACTAAAACGTTTGGTGAAAAATACTCTAAAACCACTGGCAGGTTATTTTCATCAACCTCAAAAACTGCAATATCCGAATCATGCCCACCTCTCCAATCCATATCAAGTAAAACGGCTGAAACAATCCCATTTAGGAGGTTGGCCCCTGTTCCATTATGCGTAACTTTTAACCCACTTGTTTCAAGAATATGTGTGAGAAGTTTGGAAGTTGTTGTTTTTCCATTAGTTCCTGTAACTAGCGCCACGCCCATTGGGAATTTGAAATGTTTATCTTTTGCAATGTGTGGATTTAGGTTTAAGGCAACGTGCCCTGGCCAGGTGTATCCGGCACCGAGGCGTAGGAAATTAATAATAAAGTTTAATGTTTTTGATAACCAGAGAATTAAATAGAACATATCCCCAACCCTCTTCAATAATTTAACTATATATTAAATACGTAGTATTAGTAATAGAAGGTGTTGATAAGTGTATAAAACGAAGTTTTGTTGCATCGGCGGCCTAAACAAGCACTTGTTTTTGTCTATAACTTAGGTTGTTGATATTTCGTTGCAGCCTTGGGTTTCCAGGAAGAGCTCATAAGGGTTTGCCTGTTGTTACAGCTTTTTCTAATGTTGAAAACCCTCAAAATCTTGTGAATAACCTTGTGGATAACTAGGCCGGTTTATCCCCATACCCTATAAAATAGAAATACTTATCCCCTAATCCTCCAACACCTTTTTAATATTCTCAATGTCCCTTCTGGTTTTTACTTCCTGAAGCATCTCGCCCCCTACTTTCTGAACCCCGTGCATTATAGTTGTGTGGTCCCGCCCGCCCATTAGCTCCCCAATACTCATATATGGCGTTTCGGTCATTTCGTACATTAAGTACATTGCAATTTGTCTTGGGACAACAATTTCTTTGGTTCTTCTGCTTCCCTTCAAATCCGTCACACGAACCGAGTAATAATTTGCGACGGTTTTTATAATGTCGTTTGTGTTAACCGTTCGTTTAACCTTTTCCCTTATTGAACCTTCGAGCGCTGTTTTTGCAAGTTCTAACGACGGTGATACTTTGTCTGCCTGAGCGCGGGTTAAAACTTGTAAGTAGGCCCCCTCAAGCTCTCTGATGTTTGTATCAATTTTCTCAGCGATAAAGTCTATTACCTCGTTTGGAACGCTGTGCCCTGCCTGGTCGCGCTTGGTTCTAAGAATAGCAATTCTTGTGTCTATATCAGGCTTTGAGATATCCGAAATAATCCCGCTGCTAAGCCTTGAAGTCACCCTTTCCTCCAAATCCGTAAAGTCTTTGGGTGGGCGATCCGAGGCAATCACAATTTGTTTTTGAGCCATGTGCAAAGTGTTAAAGGTATGAAAGAACTCTTCCTGGGTCGCCTCTTTTCCGGCAATAAACTGAATGTCATCCAGCAAAAACACGTCCACCGTTCTATATTTATTTCTAAACCAACTTGTGCCCCCAGCCCCTCCCCGCGCACCGCTTCGAATCGCGTCAATTATTTCATTCCCAAAAGTTTCACCAGTTGTATAAATAACTTTTAAATTTGGGTGTTTTTGAACGATTTCATTTCCTATTGCATGCATCAAGTGAGTTTTGCCTAGTCCCACGCCGGAGTATATAAAAAACGGGTTGTACAATTTCCCTGGTTTTTCGGCAACGGCTGAAGCAATAGCGTGAGCGAGCTGATTGTTTGAGCCCATGATATAGCTGTCAAAAGTCATGTGGGGAGAAAGCCCGGCCTTTATTGATCTTGAAGCTGCCGCCTCACTCATTGCTTTTGCTTGGGGTTCAAAAAGAGGCCCAAGTTCCTGCGAGCCATTTTTCGAAATAACATCACCTACCTTAAAAGTAAGTTTGTAGTGACCCTTCCCTATTTTATTTACACTATCTTGAACAAGTGAGCGAAGCCTTCCTTCAAGCTGTCTTTTGGCGAAGGGGTTTTCGCATACAATTTCCAAAGAATCTTTCGTTAAAGCCTGGGCGCGGGTTTTTTGAACCCAGGTTTTAAACTGGGTTTCCGAGAGGTTTACTTGCAGTTCAGCAAGAACTGCTTTCCATAAATCTTTTACATCCATAAAAGTTGAGAAATAGAGGGCAAGCCTAAATACTCTGTTGTGCATAACTCTATACAAGTTATCCACAATAAATCAAGCAATGTGGGTTGTTGTATGTCTGCGTGGTCTTTGCCTATTAACTTTCCTATAATGTTAACAATGTTTATGAGGTCCACATTCTATTTAAAGTACCGCATAGGAGTTGTGGTGTTTTTCATTATATTCATGACCAACTATTTCTGGGTTGACTTTGGCCCTAGTATTATTAATCTAAATAACTGGAGGCCTCTCTATCTTGGTATGACAGTACTTAACGTTTTATGGATGGTACCTTTATTAACCTTAACTCTATTTGGCCTTCTGAAGAAAGCTAGAGCAAGTGTGGGGAAAATAGGCAATAAAAACACTACCCCAATAAAAACAAAACAAATGCTAGCTATGCTATTTACCTTAATTGTGTTCATCTGGGGCATAGCCCTCTTTCCTTATATGTCTCCCGTTTTCTTATATAAGGATTTGCGGGATGGGGTTAGAACCTACACTGGAGTTTGTGAACTTGGGACCTATCCGCGTTACGGACCCACTTGGCATTTTATTAAATTTACTGATGAGGGTAGGTCACTAAGTCTGCGGATAAGTCGAGATCGCCTTTACTACTTGGCAGGCGGCAACCGCTTTAAGTTACGGGGCACGCTATTGCTGCCACAATACTATGATGGCCCGTGCGAGAACATAGCGAGTGTGCAGTATTTAGCAGGCTCGGAGTTTGTAGTTGCGGCTGAGATCCAGCTTGACCTTATCAACCAGACCCTCTAGAATGGCCCAGCTATGCCTAAGAGAACCTGGCAACCTAAAAAAAGAAAAAGAGTCAAAAAGCACGGATTTCTAAAAAGAATGTCCTCAAAAGGCGGGCGTCGTGTTTTGAAAAGACGCGCCAGCAAAGGCCGAAAACTCCTGGTGAGATCCCTTAAAGGAAAATAAGTTCAGTAAGCTATACTTCCTACATGCTTCCAAAATCCAACCGCCTTTCCTCAACCTACGAATTTAATAAAACCCGCAGGCTTGGTAAAAGAGTCAGCTCCCCCTTGTTTGATATCTTCTACCTTGATATATACAACTACGACGGTCCCTCCCGTATTGGGGTTGTGGTGACAAACAGATACAGTAAAATTGCTCCTGTACGAAATAGAGTAAAAAGAGTATTTCGAGAAGTTTTAAGGCACGCAGTAAAAAAAATTAAACCTGGGTATTGGATAGTAGTTCACCCAAGAAAATCTGCTGAAAATAAAGGATATGAAGAAATTAGTATTGAAATTAATAAAGCTTTACCAAAAACACCTTTCTTCGGTTAACTTTGGTGTGCACGCCTGTAGGTTTACGCCCAGTTGTTCAGAGTATGCCTATCAAGCAATAGATAAGTACGGGGTATTGAGAGGCTCTTTAATGGGAACCTGGCGCGTGTTAAGATGTAACCCGTTATCAAAAGGCGGAAAGGACCCTGTTAAATAATGCTTGGCACAATCTGGAACACAATACTTGTTAACCCAATATTAAATCTACTTGTAGCTTTATATACATTTCTTGGTGGGAATATGGGTTTGGCGATAATTGTTTTGACAATTATCATCCGCGCACTTTTAATCCCCGTAATTCTCCCTTCAATGAAAACAATGCAAAAGCAAAGAGACCTGCAGCCTGAGATCGAAAAGCTTAAAGGCAAGTACAAACACGATAAGCAAAAACTTGCGAAGGAACAAATGGAGCTTTTCAAGAGGCACGGTTTAAATCCTGCCTCGGGTTGTTTAACTCAGATTTCCATGATCGTGGTTTTAATAGCTCTGTACAATGTTATTAACCGCTTCTCAATAAACGTTGATATAAATGCCCTAAACAACCTACTCTACTTCCCAGCTTTGAGGTTTGCCGAAGGAGCGTCTATAAACACAACCTTTTGGTATATGAATCTGGCCAAAGCCGACCCGTTTTTCGTGCTTCCAGTTTTAGCTGGTATTTTCCAGCTTTTCGCTTCAAAAATGATGTATCCATATGTTGAGGTGGGAGAAAAAGCCGCGAAAAGAACTCCTGACAAGAAAGATGACCTGGCTTATAATATGCAAGAACAGATGCTGTACCTAATGCCCGTGATGACCGTATTCATTGGTGCAAGTTTGCCCTCGGGTGCAGCTTTGTACATTTTGGTAACAACAGTGTTTTCACTGGTTCAGCAATATTTTGTTTCAGGTTGGGGCGGCTTAACGCCATGGCTTAGAAAGCTCAACATCAATGTCGGAACAACTATTAAAAAATAAACTTAATGAAATTCTAAACTTTATCGGAGTTACTCCAAAAGTTTCTATTGTGGAAGAAGACGGCACGTACAAAATCTCAATTGAAGGCGATGATTTAAGTTTTCTAATTGGATACCGCGGCGAATCGTTAAACGCTTTACAAACACTTCTTGCGACAATGCTTTTCAATGAACTTAATGAATGGGTTCACGTTTTGGTTGATATAAATGCCTACCGGGAGAGCAGAAACAGCAAGATTGAAGAAATGACCAAAAACTTTATAGACAGAGTCCGTTTTCACAAGTCGGAAGCCGAGCTTCCTCCAATGAACGCTTTTGAGCGAAGGCAAGTTCACGTTTTTGTTGCCGAGTATCCGGATATTATTTCTGAAAGTGCTGGTGAGGGTCGTGATAGAAGAGTTGTTCTTAAGTTAAAGGAAGATGCTTAAGTGAAATTTACGTGCTTGCAGGAAAACTTAGCTAAAGGGCTATCAATTGTAGGCAAAGCCATTTCAGTACGAGCCCCACTACCAATT
>Ga0209542_10016439_pt1 | contig 12282 bp, 16 predicted proteins | sample RifCSPhighO2_01_FD_184028 | JGI IMG/M metagenome (GOLD analysis project Ga0209542, IMG submission 184028) | Soil microbial communities from Rifle, Colorado - Rifle CSP2_plank highO2_0.1 (SPAdes) (version 2) | ecosystem: Environmental > Terrestrial > Deep subsurface > Rock core/Sediment ...
GCCATGCTCAAGATCCTCACGGAAAAAAAATGTCTAAGTCCTTGGGAAACATTGTTGAACCGCAGGAGATGATCCAGAAATACTCTTCCGATGCACTGCGCTTCTGGGCGGCTGGTTCTAAGCTTGGGGATGATCTGCCATTCCAAGACAAAGATCTGCTTACCGGACAAAAGTTCGTGACTAAATTGTGGAATGCTTCCAAATTCGCTTTGCTGCATTTGGAGGATTACGATCATGCTGCTAAAAATGCATCTTCACAGGTCTTTGATACATGGTTGTTGAGCAAATTGCATAAAGTGATTAAGGAAAGTACTGAATCATTTGATAACTATGAGTATGCGAAAACCAAAGCAGAAGTAGAGCAATTCTTCTGGCATACCTTCTGTGATAATTATTTAGAGATTGTCAAAGATCGCTTGTATAATCCCGATACTCGCGGACATGAAGAACGAAAGAGTGCGCAGCATGCGCTCTACCAGAGTTTGCTGGCAGTCTTGAAGATGGCTGCACCGATCATGCCGCATATCACGGAGGAGATCTATCATCTGTATTTTGCGCAAAAAGAAGGAAAGAAGAGCATCCATATCTCTTCCTGGCCGACGTTCGATCAGAAATTAGTTGATGAGAAATCAGAGTTAGTAGGAGATATGGGAGTGGACATCATTAATACGGTTAGGAAGTATAAGTCAGAACAACAACTATCGATGAAAGAAACTTTTAGTAGATTGATCTTGGGTAACGATGATCTGGAATTCCATGAGATGATCAAGAGCATGGAAGCTGATCTGAAGGCGGTTCTGAATGTTAAAGAGATCTTGTTTGCAGGACAGACATCATTAGAGAGTGATAAATTTGGGATTAAGATAGGTCTAGTAAAATAGTCATTTTTCCTTATTTTTAGCTTGTCCTTCCGAAATGTTTATAACCAAAATAAGCTGAATAAGCTTAAAGGGCGTGAAATAACGTTCTAAAACTATTGAGGTGTTTTTATAATGGCAGCAGCAGCAAGTGTAGAAGGATATTGTGTTAAGTGTAAGTCAAAAAGAATGATGGCTGACGCAAAGGAAGTTTCCATGAAAGGAAAAGGCGGCGTAGTCCGAAGAGCGATGAAAGGAAAATGCTCCAAGTGTGGAACTACCATGTTCAGGATCATGGGCGCTAAGAAATAAGTACGTTTTCTTTCTTTTTCTCTTTTATTTTAGATTTGATGCACCAAAAAGATATTAAATGAGGAGAATATCTCTAAGCTATGCAGTTTTATCTTCCTATACTGTTTGCCCTGATCATCGTGGCAACTCATTACCTAGTTAGCAAATTGCACCACAACTGCAATAAATTTCACTTTGAAATTATCTCTTTTTCAGCAGGAGTTTCGATCGCCTATGTCTTATTGGAATTGCTTCAAAATTTTATTGAAGCGGCGCTTTCAATACACAAGCTCGTATTTATCTCGTTGTTAATCGGGTTTAGTATCCATCACATTATCGAGAAAGAAATATACCAGCATAAGCACCGGCAGGCTTTACGAAGATATCTTTCTTTCGAAGAAGAAGCCTTCTCATTTTTCGATCAAGTTGTTTTGGGTTTTGTCTTAGTATCTCTGTTTAAAGAGAGTTTTATGGCTGGGGCGATCGCCTTCTTACCTATTCTTGCCTTCACCATCGTCAACGCGCTTAACTCTAAACATTCAACTGAACTCAAGATCGTAGTTGCTGCCAGCGCAACTATGGTAGGTACGCTGATCAATGTAGCTTTAGGAGATCTTCCCGCTTGGCTGCAGGTTTCGCTTCACGGCTTGGCCAGTGGTTTAATCCTGTTCACGGTGACCAGACATCATATACCTTTCGGCAGGGACGGAAGACCAAAATATTTTGCATTCGGAGTGCTAGCTAGTTCTCTAATAATTATCGCGACTTGGTATTTGTAAAAAGAATTATTTTTTTTTATACACTTCTGGATTAATCGTAAATTTAGCTCTTCTTCCCTGAAGAACATCAATAATATTCTGCGCTGCTAACTCAGACATGGCCGTCCGAGCTTCCACAGTAGCAGAAGCGGTATGTGGCGTTAATACTGCATTCTTGAGTTTGGTCAAGCCGGGAGTTAATTTTGGTTCGTTTTCATAGACATCTAATCCTGCGCCGGCAATATGTTTTTTCTCTAGCGCTTCTACTAGGGCTTTTTCATCCACTACCGGTCCACGAGAAGTGTTGATCAGATAGGCAGTTTTTTTCATCAGTCTCAATTCTTCTTTGCCTATCAAGTGTTTGGTTGAAGGAAGCAAGGGAACATGCAGAGAGACGAAATCTGATTTCTTAAGCAGTTCTGATAAAGAAACATATTTAGCCTGATATTCTTTCTCAAATTGTTTGTTTCTCTTGATGTCATGATACAGTACGTTAACACCCATGCCCTTTCTAGCCCGTTCTGCAACGCCGGCGCCAATTCTTCCTAATCCGATAATGCCGATGGTTTTACCTTCTAACTCTGTCCCCAGCAACAGCATCGGTTCCCAGCGTTTGTATTTCCCTGCGCGAGTAAAACGATCAGCTTCCACGATGCGCTTGGAAAGCGCCAGCATCAAAGCAAAAGTATGCTCGGCCACTGCATTTTCTAACACGCCAGGAGTATTGCAGACAATGATTCCTTTGGCCGTAGCTGCTTTAACATCAATGTTATCATAGCCGACTGCATAATTTGAGACAACCTTCAATTTTGAATTAGCGTTGAGAACTTCTGCATCAATCTTTTCAGTAAGTAAGCTGAGAAGCGCGTCACATTGCTTTACTTCTTTGAGGAGTTCTTTTCGCGGAATAACTTGATCTTTTTGGTAGACCTTAACTAAGAAATGTCTTCTGAGTAATTGAATACCTTTTTTAGGGATTTTCCTAGTCACAAACACCTTCTTTTTTTGCATGAGAAGAGGAAGAAAGGATTGTATTTAAATGTTGTTTTTGATTGACGAAGGACAACTTTTATATACGCTAAAATTCTTACCCAGATTAAAGAGGCGTAGATATGACGGATAAGAGTCGAGAATATTTTCAGCAAGTTAAAGAAAGAGTAAAAAAAGAAGATACTGACGAAATACGAGAATTAGGATATCATGTTTCTCCTGCTGTTGGTCTTCTGGAAGATAGATTAGCTATTATACTAAACTTAAGTCCGCTAGAAGAAGGTGTAGAAGCCCCTGGTGAAGAATTAAGAGAGAGATTAAAGCGAGATCTTGCAGCAAAGTATAATGTTCCGGTTAATGTAACTTATCGCCCAAAAGGTTTTGAAAAAAGAAGATGAAAACATTTGACTTAATTGTTATCGGTTCAGGCGCAGGATTGAATGTAGCCGCTGGTGCCGCGGAAGAAGGGTTGAAAGTAGCAATAATTGAAGAAAGTGCTATGGGCGGTACTTGCCTCAATCGCGGCTGCATCCCTTCCAAGATCGTAATACATTCTGCTGAAGTAGCTGAGAATATTCATCGTGCTGCTGAATTTGGTATCGCTGCAAAAGTAAGCAAAGTAAATTTCAAACAAGTAACAGATAGAGCCAGCCACACGGTTGATGAAGATTCACATTCCATCGAACAGAATGTTCGCGCTGACAGAAATCCTTTGCTCTTTAAAGGTCGAGCAAAATTTGTAGACAAGTATGTAGTGGAAGTAAATGGTGAGCAGATTAAGGGAAAGAAAATCGTCATTGCCGCCGGAGCAAGGCCTTCAATTCCTCCTATTCCCGGCTTGGATAAGGTTCCTTATATGACCAGCACGGAAGCATTACGACAGACAGTTCTTCCAAAAAGCATGATCATTCTGGGTGGCGGATATATAGGGGTTGAGCTAGGATTCTTTTATGCGGAATTGGGAACTAAGATAACCATTGTGCAGCGCAATAAAGTTTTAATTCCTCGAGAGGATCAAGATGTAGCAGGGCTGATCACTAATCTCTGGAAGAAAAGATACAATGTACTAACCAATGCTGATGTAGTAAAGGTAGAAAAATACGGCAAAGATATTACTGTAACAGTAAAGGTAGGAAACTCCACCAAGAAAATAACCGCAGAAAAATTGTTAGTTGCAACTGGAGTTAAACCGAACAGCGATACACTTCAATTAGAGAAAGTTGGTGTCAAGACCAACAAGAATGGATTCATCTCTGTCAATAGATTCATGGAAACCAATGTAAAGAATATCTGGGCGTTAGGAGACATCGCAGGGATATATCTGTTCCGGCATAGCGCCAATCTGGAAGCAGAATATGTTTTGGAGAATGTGCTGGGAACAAAAAAAGCGGTTGATTACTACCCCATGCCGCATTCTATCTTCACTTCACCGCAGATTGCCGGTGTTGGTTTAACGGAACAAGAAGCACAGGAACAAAAAAAGAATTATGTTATTGGAAGATCGTATTACAAAGATACGGGGAAAGGTTTTGCGCTTGCTGAAAAGCACGGATTTGTAAAGCTTATTGTAGACAAAAAAAGCAAGGAAATTCTGGGCTGCCACATCATCGGGCCGGAAGCATCGGTGTTGCTGCACGAAGTATTGATCGCCATGAAAGCAGGAAAGAATAAAGCGCTGGATTTACTGCGAGATACTGTGCATGTCCATCCATCATTAAACGAAGTAGTGCAAAGAGCAGCGTTGAATGTGCCGGCGTGAATATACTTTGCAAAAATCAACACTTTTCTTCATTTTATTTGTATCAACTATTCTCGTTACTAGGCTTTCTATTTTTCTTATTCCTGAAGTAGATGTCACTGTTGTTGGATTAGTCATTCATCATTTTTGGTTTGGAGCTATTTTGCTTCTTTGTGCACTCTTTATTCCAGAGAATCATCCACTCAGGATATTTTTTTACGGTGTTGGTAGCGGACTTTTTGCAGATCAATTGGTTTTCATGCTTTTAGGAGCAGGAAACGATAGAGAATATTGGTCCTTGCCATCTATATTTGGAGCGATAGTATTTACAGTAGTGATATTTTTTATAAGAAAAAGATTTATACAATTTTCATTATACCAATTGCTAAAGCGAGGAGATTAATATGGTCATCAAAAAAGAAGGATACAAATGGGTTTTGTATACTAAAGATAAAAAGAAAGTTCTAGGTACGTTTAAAACTAAGAAAGATGCTCTGAAACGGGAGAGGCAGATTATATATTTTAAGAATCTTAAGAGATAATTATGGGAAAATATTACGTCAGTCTTTATTTTGATAAGAAGGAAGATTATACTGCTGCTTCTGGAGATGAACTTCTAGATCTTGCTTTTCAACATCGATGTAATGGCCATGGCGATCCGCGAATGAATAATGCAATTCCACAATCTCCAGATCCAGACGACATAGCTTTTTTATTTGGAGACGCTCAGAGAGCATCAGATTTTGCGCGAGAAGCTTTAGGATTAGAGAATATCGTTGGTGTAAGAATTGGATTAGTTGATCAAAAGAAATAAATAAAATAACTTAACATTCACAGCAACCGACGCAGTTCTTGCAATCCGGACAGATATCTGCGCTGTCTACTTCATCTCCGCATTCAGGACATTCTCTCACTGCCATTGTTTTTCACCCCTACTATTTTAATTGCGTCAGAATAAGGGAAGAGATATATAAATTTTATCCTTTGCTTGGAAATCCTATTCCCCTTCCCTACACTTACATTTCCCAACTTGCTGCCCACAGCCTTTACAGATCACGCACATGGGACAATGTGACAGAGCTGCTAATTTATACGCATCATAGCCGCATTTGATGCAGGCAAATCCTTTATGTGCTTTTGGTAATTTTGATTTGGCTGCTTTTTTCATTTTTTACCTTTCATTTTTCTTCTAAAAATATATGTTGGAATAAGTAAGCCGGCAAGAGGAATAAGTAAAATAGTTGCTAAGGCGATTAGTTTTCCAGGAAGATAGTTCAACTCTAGGTAAAATAGTTTGTAGGCAATAACGCTGCTTACTAAAAATGAGAGTACCGTAATGGTGAAGAAACTTAACTTTACGTTGTTTAACCAAAAATAAATCTTAGTTATAGCTAAGGCAGCTGCACCAAGTATTAAACCTATTACACCAGCCCCTTCAAAGCCGGATCCAAAGAAACTCTCAGAGCCATAATTGCCGCCATATATCGCTCCGAAGAACAGGCCTACTATTGCGCCAGGAAGAGCTGACAACAGAGTCAGTAAAATCTCGCTCAAGATAATTTTCGCTTTCATTTTCGTTTCATCTTCACCGCTGCTCTTACTGCTTTAACAATATCATCGGAAGTCAAGCCAAATACTTTTAATAATTCCGCCGGTTCGCCGCTTTCACCGAATCTGTCGCGAACGCCAACTCTTTTAATTGGAACAGGACAATTCTCGCCGAGAAATTCCGCCACTGCTCCAGCTAATCCGCCATGCCATTGATGCTCTTCTGCAGTTACTACGCAGCCAGTCATCTTTACTGCTTTAAGCAAAGCTGCTCCATCCAATGGTTTAACCGTATGACAATTCAAAACTTGGCAATCAATTTCTTTCTCTAATTTCTTTGCTGCAATCATCGCTTCATACACTAATGGCCCATTAGCGACAATAGTGCAATCTTTTCCGGAACGGAATTCTTCTATCCTGCCAACCTTGAAGGGAGTTTTTTCCGTGGTAATGGATGGATAGTCAGCACGGCCAAAGCGGAGATAAAAAGGCCCAGGAGTTTCTGCGGCAGCAATAGTTGCTTTTTCACATTCTACATCATCACAAGGAACGATCACCGTCATACCCGGCTGTAATCTCATTAACCCTACATCTTCTAAAGCTTGATGAGTCGCTCCATCTGGACCGACAGAAATACCTGCATGAGCACCGGCAATTTTAACATTAATTTCCTTCCCTGGCTTGCTGCCCCAACTGTTGTAGCTGATGGTAGTCCTGATCTGCTCATTGTTTCTTCCAGGACTGAAGGCAGCATAGGAAGAGATGAAGGCTATCTTTCCCGCTGCGGCCATGCCGGAAGCAAGAGAAGCCATATTTTGTTCGGCTACGCCTACTTGCACATACCGGTCAGGAAATTTTTTCTGAAACCATTCACTTCTTGTTGATTCTGAAAGATCTGCACAGAGAACTACTACATTTTTGTTTTTCTCCCCCGCTTTAACTAAACCTTTTCCATAGCCGTCTCTGGTCTTGACTTTCTTAATGTCTTTCGCGTATAAGTTTGGTACAAGATATGCTTTTGAGTTTATTGCCATTCTAGTTCAATCTCTATTCTTCATTATATTTTCACGCCACACTTTCAGTTCTGCTAAAGCAACTTTTGCTTGCTCTGCTGTTGGTGGTTTTCCGTGCCAGAGAAAATCATTCTCCATGAAAGAAACTCCTTTTCCTGGAATGTTGTGAGCGATAATTAAAGTTGGTTTTTCATAAATGGTTGCTGCTTCGTTGCAGGCATCAATAATAGCTTGGATATTGTTAGCATTAATTTCGATCACGTGCCAGTTGAAAGAACGATATTTGTCTGCTAAAGGCTCTAATGGCATGATATCTTCTGTGTTTCCATCTATCTGGATATTATTGCGATCGATAAAGCCAACTAGATTACGCAATTTATTTTTTCCCGCAAACATGGCTGCTTCCCAAGTCTGTCCTGCTTCTTGTTCGCCATCGCTCATCAAACAGTAAACGCGATTCTTTTTATTGTCCATCTGAAAAGCATAGGCCATTCCTGCTGCCTGGCTTAATCCAGAACCTAAAGGGCCTGAAGTGGTTTCCAACCCCGGCAATGCTGCCCGATGTGGATGTCCTTGCAAGCGTGTGCCAAAATGACGCAGCGTTTTCAATTCTTTTCTGGGAAAGTATCCGACATTAGCCATAGTCGAATAGAGAACGGGACAGATATGCCCATTGGAAAGGACAACTCGATCGCGCTCTTCCCAGAAAGGATATTTAGGATTGTGCTTGATAACATTGAAGTAAAGTGCAGTAAAAACGTCAGCCATGCCTAATGGGCCAGCAGTATGCCCGGAACCTGCGGAGACTAAGGCTTCGATTAGGTCCTGCCTGATTTGATTAGCCAGAAGTTTAAGCTGCTTAAGATCAGTTACTTTTTTGATAGGTTTAATAGTTACCATGAGCCTCTTTTTAGGTCAAATGAACAAAAAAGAGTTAATAAATGTTTGTCTTAACAAAATTCACAGACCTTAGCCTTCTTCATCTTTCCTTTAGAAGATTTCTTTGCTTTTTTTGGAGCTGCTTTCTTTTTAGCCATATCACACCTCTTTTTTGGAAGGAGGTAATTCCGATTTATAAAATCTTTTATAGAGGATTTTGAAAAACAATAAATGAAGAAACTACTTCATTTATGTGCCAATAAAGTCGTTGCTTTATTGAGCACTATTCAAAATCCTTCTTAGAAGGCTCTGGATAAACTCAAAATTTTTTGTAAACTATGGTTATTCAAAGCCTTCTATAACCCACGATGGTGAGAATTAAAGATACCGCTACCAGGACATGGACTACCGTGCAGAAAGGACAAAAAGTGCTCAGTAAAAATTCTATATAGACAAAATAAAAGACCGACAGAAAACCTCCCGCATTCCATAATAATAATTTTTGAAAGTTCTTTTTGTTTCTTACTGAATTCCAAGACAGTATTCCTAAAACAATAAACCACGCTACGCCGTAAATAGCAACCGGGACGCCTAGAATTTTAGAATAAATCCCGGAATTTAAAATAGTACAGGAAACAGAAGCGGTTATATCACAGACACTGCCTTCTAAGGATGGATTATAATGATTATATACCAAGTATAGGGAAGTTCCTAAGCCAAATACACTTAAAATTAAAAGACTGATGATAAAGTGCTTTTTTTGCATGATTGCTAAGAGACCGGATTTTTAATAAACTTTATCACAAATTACAAAATGGCTTCGCATTTTGAACTTTCTCATAGAGAAAGGAATATAAAGAAAATAAAATTATATGTTTCAAAGAGGTGCAAATATGGCAGCAGTTAAAATTTATACAACTCCGACCTGCCCTTGGTGTCACAAAACTAAGGAATGGATGAAGGAAAAGAAAATCAAATATACCGAGTACAACGTCGCTAAGGATGAAAAAGCCCGTAAAAGGATGATTGAAAAATCAGGACAGATGGGTGTTCCAGTACTGGAAATTGGAGAAGAGATAATTGTCGGCTACGATCCTAAAGCGATTGAGAAAGCGCTGAAGAAGAAATAAAGTCATAAAAGTGCGAGAAAGCGTCACTTCGAACTTTTAATCTATCAGAAGAACATATCGTCTGGTGCAGGAAGAGTAATCCTTTCATCTTCTGCTATTTGTTCAAGAGGAGAATATTCTGCTCTAAAACCAGGAAGAGTCTCTTGCTCATCTTCTGGTACAAAATCATACGGAGAATAAGTATCATCCTCCGAGTTATACAAGATTCCTGGACTTGAAATGCTTAATTTTACCATTTTATTGTTTCTTTGCGTAGTACCTGACTACATTTCCGTATTTATTTCCGTATTTATTTCCATATTGTTTTCTGAATTCTGGTTCTTCATCTATGTCAAGGACGCGATAACCTACAACATCGTCAATAGATTTTCCTAATACTGCAAGCATGGAACCAGCATTTCTGCGAATCATATATTCATCAGCTACTCCAATAGAGTAAGGACCCCCTATCGGTTCATACTTCTCTGCTTCTTCCTTAGTCAACTCGCGAAGAGGAGGATAATGCTCTGCGCCCAATCCTTCAGCTACTGTAGCATGATCTACTTTTGGAAGTGTACTTTCCTTTATTTTTACCTTTTTGTTAACCATTTTAATTAAAGGAATCTGTTATTTTTAAAACTTAACAACTTTTTTATCCAAAGGTAAAAGCGTGGAAAGAAAAACCAGATTTAGATGCTTTCAATTTTAAGGTGTGTCGTTCATAACTGCTGTCAACGAGGTTATATAATCTTGGCTCGTTTATTTCAATAAAAGCTCTTTCTCCATCAAATTCAACGTCTGTTCCAGCTGCCTCTGAAGTGATGTATGAGCCATCAATGAAAACTTCCAGTTCAGCATCGCCATCCATAGCTACGATATTTACATCATTGGCAATGTAATTCAATAAAATAGAAGTTCCAACTTCTTTTGCTTCTAAATTATCTTTATTGTTCTTCCAGAGACCATCAAGATAGATGACATTAGGTTCAATTGTTTCAGGCAAGCTATAATCAATAGTTTGATCAACCTGCAGGCCTTCTTTATTCCCGATATTTTGTCCTCGATTTAAGGCAAAAGCATAACCTGCATAGAGTTCGGGAGTGGTAGGTTTGGTAGGGGTCGCGTCGGGAATTGCAGTTGTGCCCATCTCTTCAATATTAACATTAATCTCTGCTAGAAGTTCCTGGATTTTCAGTTCTGTCTCTTCATATCCTCCCTCACCAATATGGTCATAACGGATGTATCCATCAGCATCAATCAAGTATTTTCTAGGCCAATAACGATTACGGAAAGCACTCCAGGTTGCATAATTATTATCTTGCACTATTGGATATTCAATGTCGTATTTTTCTGCTGCCATCCTTACATTCTCTGTATCTTTCTCAAATTCAAATTCTGGAGTGTGTACGCCGATAATGACTAAGCCTTTGTCTTTGTATTTGTGGTCCCAGGCAACTAAATGTGGCAAGGTACGAATGCAATTTATGCAGGAATAAGTCCAGAAATCAATTAAAACTACTTTCCCTCGGAAATCCTTAATTTGTACTCCTTCTTCTGTATAGATGTAACCAGTTATTCCGGTTAATTCTGGAGCCAATTGATATTTTCCATCTTTTAGCAATGGTTGAGTTTGTTCTATAGCTTGGGCTTCATTTTGAATAAAATCTTCTCCAATCTTTGAAGTTGGCTTTACTTTGGTCGATTCAAAATAATAAATCGCTCCAATAATAAAGATTGCCAGAACGATCAAAATAAAGGTTTGCTTTTTCATTTCTTCTGCACTCCGACGGAGGCAAGATACGATAGGAAAGCGGGAATGAGGGGAAGAACGCAAGGACTAAGGAAAGAAACAAATCCAGCTATAAAAGCAATACCAATATTTAATGAACCTGAACCGACTGTTCCGATATTAAGCGAAGTTAAAAAAGTAGTTGCAAAAGCTAGGTTAGCAACCCGGCTGAGTTGGTTGACGAAGACCAATATTCCCAACAAAATAAGAATGACTCCAAAAATATATTTGAAATAGGTAATTACTTTTTCTGATCTTTCGATAACTCTCTGGGCTTGATTGGTGAATAAGCCCACTAACAAGAAAGGGATCCCTAAGCCTAGTGAATATGCTAACATCAGCAAAAAAGCAGTTCCTGGTTGGGTAACTGCTAAACTTAGAACGGCTCCGAGAACTGCGCCGACACAAGGAGTCCAGCCAACGGCAAATGCTGCACCAAAGATAAATGAGGTAAGATACATGGAATTAAATTTTCTTTTTACAGTCAGTTTGTGTTCTTGTTCGAGGAAAGGGATCCTTATGAGCCCTAAAAGATAAATACCGAAGAGGATGATGATTATTCCGCCGATCCTTCCCAGCCAGACCTGTACGCTACTGGCAACTGAGGATAAAACGCTTTGTAGCAATACACCAACTAAGGAGAAGATCACTGAAAAGCCTAGCACGAAAAAAAGGCTGGCAATAAAGATACGCCAATTTCTTGGGGATGTTGGATTCATAGCGTGAGTTAAATTTTCTCCGTTATATAAAGATTTGCTGGATAAAACAAGGAAAAATAGTTAAATAATTCCTTATCACTTCTAACTATGAAACAATACGACGTAGCCATTATCGGAGCAGGAGTTACCGGAACTTCTCTACTTTATGTCTTAAGCAAATACACCAATGTCAAAAGCATGGTTCTATTGGAGAAATATCCAGAGATCGCTGCCGTCAATTCTCAAAGAAACAATAACAGCCAAACCTTGCATTTCGGAGATATTGAAACCAATTACAATCGGGAAAAAGCGGTCAAAGTAAATGAAGCGGCAGAGTTGGTAGCAGCATATCTGAAAACCATCGGTAAAAATGAAGGATTGCATCACCAGTCGCATAAGATGATATTAGCAGTTGGGGAGCATGAAGTTGCTGAATTGGAAAAAAGATATGAAGAGATTAAAGATATATTTCCAAAGCTTAGGAGATTGACTAAAGATGAAATTGCTGATCTAGAACCAAAAGTGGTAGAAGGACGAGATCCAAATGAAAAATTGCTAGCTTTATGTACAGAAGACGGCTATGCAGTTGATTTTGGGAAGCTTTCAGAATCA
>Ga0209542_10016440_pt1 | contig 12282 bp, 11 predicted proteins | sample RifCSPhighO2_01_FD_184028 | JGI IMG/M metagenome (GOLD analysis project Ga0209542, IMG submission 184028) | Soil microbial communities from Rifle, Colorado - Rifle CSP2_plank highO2_0.1 (SPAdes) (version 2) | ecosystem: Environmental > Terrestrial > Deep subsurface > Rock core/Sediment ...
CCCCCTCCTCCCTCTACTGATGGGCAAGCCGAGTTTCCCTGGGGTGTATTCATTCCTCCTGGACTTGCGATTGCCGGTATGGCAGAGGCATTAGCAGGTAAAAAACTAAGACGCTCAAATAATGTGATAGCAAAAATTGGTGGTTATGTGTTAGAAGGAGGCGGACTGTTACAAACCGCAGCAGGAACCGTACTCGTCTGTGGAAGTTCAATCGAAGCTATACAGCAGGCTACGCCAATCATTATAGAAACCCCGAAGCCCGCGGATACGGCGAAACCGCCGGAGCAACCAACGCGCACACCAGAGCTGTCGTTTGATTACCTTAACGACCCCACAATCAATAGCCCATTGGCGGACTGGAATATAATCCCCTCACCGATTGGGCCGTGGATTCATGAGAAATATACGTATGACACCCGTCCCGATGGGTCGCTTGCAGTATATTATGGGTCAGATGGCACGAAATATGCATTCGCTGTAAATTCGTATTTCATCCCAACTGGATTCGTGATACCGACCCAAGGAGGTCAAAGTATCCAGGAAGTGGATTACGGTAAGTTCTATATGATGCTTCGCCAAAAAGCCACTGGCGGTCCGATCGAAGCCATGGTACTTCTGGATCCGAATCAGGATAAACTTGCATCTTTACCTATTGATGCGGGTGTGTATCACTATCCGACTGGATCCGGATTGCAACAAGAAAATAGTATCAGTGTCCGTATCGAAACGAACGCTGAAGGAAAAACCATGTATACGGTGATACGAAATGGCAAAGTTATGCCGCTCGTAATGGATGCATCCACAGCGGCAACGGCCGCAACCCCAACTCCATCAGAGTCCGACATATTTAACGTAGTCTATCTTGACAAGAACCCCTCGATATTTGGGGGAGAAGTACACAATCCCGACACCACACCGACGGCAAGCGGGATCGCCGTTGACACCGGCGGTGAGACGGTGATGGTTACAACGACGGTGAAGCATTCAGAGACCACAAACTTAAATATAGATCGCACAAAAATTCAAGTTATCGATGCGACAGAGATAGCCGGGGAGAAGATCATTGTATATCGAGACTCGGCAACCAATATCCGCTACATCTGGAATCAGGAAATTGCCGCATGGTCGCCTGAGATACAATTCATCCAAGATTGGATTCATCCAGAAACCGCACCTTTTTTTGAACGGTCGGTTGTTGACGACGGATCAGCTGATTTGAGCGCAACGCTTTATGCTGTAGAACACCCCGATCTTATTCCGCCAGGAGCAGTAGAACCACACTATAAGATTAATGCGTATGGCACCTGGTTTGACCTTGGATTGTTTCGAGATAATCAATTTCAATATCCTGATGCAAAAGATCCAAGTAAGGTAACTATTTTGGAAAGATCTGAGCGTGCTGAGAAACGTCCTTTTGGATGGGAAGGTTTGTTTAAAACAAAAGATGGTCAAGGCAATGTAATATATGTATTAGTTCAGCATCGAAAAAACAGCCCGACACCTGACAACCCGCGTACAACAATGAATATCTTTTTTGGGTTTGATAAAAGCGCATACGAGAATTTTTATCTCACCATAAGCGGAACAGGGGACCCATATATTATAGATGAAACGGAGGGTTACTATAATGAGATGGTTATAGTGTTTCCCCCGCCACCAGGATTCGGTATCTTTAATCCGGCCAGTTTTACATATAAGGGTGAAGAAGCAAATCCAAACGTTGCCAGATTGCAACGTCAAAATGCATTCCTGATGTTTCTCGCTCAAGAACAAGAGGCTATTAAGCAAGCATTCCTTATATACACTTCAGCTTCCAATAAATTTTCTTCGCCGACACAATCTTTCAGTGCTGACATAAGCACGTTACCATCAAAATTAAGCTTTATGATTGTTTATCCCGGAACAAAAGGATGGACGCCAGTGCGATGAAAGTAATTCCTCCAGCTTCCTTGCCCTCCTTCCTTCAATTTGCTACAGTCATAGTTAATGAGATTCCTGTTTTGGTTGAGTATTTTTTTTCTTTTCATCACCCCGTTGGGTAACGTATCAGCTCAATACCCAACCCCGCCGCCATCTTGTGTTTGTCCGACGCCCGCACCTGCATGTGGGAACCCTCCCGGTAGTTTTGCAGTCTGCAATCACGACCCTGAAGGGTGCAATTGGGGTTGTACAAATGCAGATAGTCAATGTTGCAGTAGTTGTTGGTCTGATTGGAGCGGTTGTGGTCCAGGGGTTTGTGGAGAGACGCGATATTGTTTGACACCGGGAAATAATGATGCGCAGGCGAGGAATTGTCCGGGGCAGTGCGGTAATCCAGGACCTACGGATCCGCCGTTTAACCCCCCGACGAACACCCCCGGAGGGGCGACGGCTACCCCTACCCCTCCCTCTCTTGGGACGATAGAAGCCCGCGCCGTGCGGGTAGATCCTGCGGATACATCCTGCACGGCAATTAAAGCCGTGCTGACGACAGATGGGGAGATCAATGGAACGACGCTCCAATTTACCCCATCGAGCGCCAGTGAGCCTACTCCACAAACGCAGGTTGGCGCCAATTACGTGACATTTGCAGATATTGTGACGGGTTCGTATACGCTTGATCCTGTCCCCCCGACTGCGGATTGGGTATTTGCCCGCGCGTGTTCGACCAACCTGGATAACGGCACGACCGGCGAAGGATTGTCGCGGACGTTACCGGCAAACAGCACGATCCGGTGGGATGTGGGATACACGCTTGGGACGTCGTGGGTACAAACCGAAGGTGGCGATGTGTATGCCGCCGGTACGGTGCGATCCTTTATCCCCGCCGTGACGCCGCGGGTGTTTAACCTCGATGGAGACGCAGGGTACCCTGGGGTCGTTACCTACGGTACGGGCTACGACTTTGACAGCGACCCTTTTTCGACCGGCGGAACGCTGATCTCGAGCACCAATTGGGAGGTCAACACGAGTCGATCTCGGATAAATTACTACGACTTTTTCTACAGCCGGTATGGGTCGCCTGCCACCCCCACGACTGATCCGGCATTTGACAACCCGCTGGCAGTCACCAAGCCGCCGTCGAGCGCCACCCCCTACTACGTCGTCGGCGACATGACGACGAGTGGCAACTGGTCGGTCGGAAGCGGTGAGTCTATTGTAATTCTGGTTAACGGTAACGTAACCCTTGGCGGTAGGGTGAATATCACGGGCAGCGGTTTCATCGCGTTTATCGTCAACGGGACGATTACTGTGGTCGACACGGTCGGTACCACCTCAGCTTCCACCACTCCGGTGATCGAGGGAGTTTATGTGGCGATGAAAGACGATTTGACCGGGAGCTTTGAGACCGGCAGTAGCGTGGCCGCGGCAACAGCTCGGTTCGTGGGGCGCGGCATGTTTATCGCCGACGGATTTGTCCTCGGGCGCAACCTGGAAGGGTTTGGCGTGGGCAACACGGGAGCGGCAGCAGAACTTTTTACCTACAATCCCCAACTCCTCTTTACCATGCCGGATGGGATGAAAGAATTATCCGTGACATGGCAGGAGGTAGCTCCATGACGAACGAAGTGCACGACTCGCCATCCCACCTGATCGTTCCGCGTGCGCCTGAGCCTCCGGGTGTAGCGATTGCCCCGTGGCTTGTCGCTGTTTTGGCGATTGTTCTCCTTGGCGTTCCGCTCGTTTTGAGTTTATGGCGTCCCCGCCCGTCCCCTGTCCCGCCGTCAGCCGATCGTTCCTCGAGAGGAATCCAATCGGGACACACCTTTTCGGAAGACGAATTCAAACGGGGATGGTATTGGGGAGGTCAGGAGAAAAGTCCAGGCACCCCCAGCGACTGGGTAGTGACCCAGGACGGTACGCAGCACTGTTGGCATAAACCGGCAGTCTCCTGCCCGAAGTAAGAGGCGTGAATGCTCTTTATGGTCTTGACATATGCCATAAATGTACTATACTAAGACCATGAATACACAGACTGTATCTTCCGCTACTGTAAAGGTGAATCTTCCCTCTGGAATTTTGGCGCACGCTGAAGGTGAAGCAGCGCGCATTGGTATATCCCTCCAGGATTTCATCCGTATGCTTATGGCGACGTATTTTGCGCAAGCACGGGCTATTCAAGCTGTCAGCCGCGTTTCCTATGGCAGTCACGCGTGGTGGGCAACTGGCGAAGCTCAAGTAGATGCCGAAATTCAGAATAAGCAATATACGGAATTTGCCACTATGGACGATGCTGTAGAACATCTCAAACATCTGCCATGAAGGTGATTCTCACCCATACCGCCGAAAGGGATTTCCAGCGACTTTCTTCTCCTATCCGAAAAAAAGCTTTGAAGCAATTACACTATTTGGCAGCCAATCTTCGTCATCCATCGCTTCGGGTCAAAAAAATGGCCGGGAGTACCCATGTTTGGGAAGCACGTATTGATTATCATTACCGTTTTACATTTCAGAAGAACGACGATTCGTTCATCATTCGCAAATTCGGACCGCACGACGAGGGATTGGGAAAACCGTGAATTTGCCCCGAAAACACCTCAAATTCACACCAGATTGACCAAAAGGCGTGAATTTGGGATGGATACATTGTCCTGATACAATACAGGGATGACGCTTGAACAACTTCGGCTGAAACACCCACGACTAGTCTATAAACGTTTTTATATTGAACAGGCAGGCGGCGTGCTCACTATCTCCCATGAGTTTCTGCTTGAGCCGGATATTGTATTCCGGCCGCGGGTTACCATCCCTTATAACGGCAAAATAGATGAAAATATGCTTGCTCCGTATGCATTCAATCTCGGGATGGTCGAGGCGATAAGCTACTGGAAAGCGGCATGCCCAAAAGAGTTTGTGGTGGAAGCGGGTTTCTTGTCTCAAGACCACATCCGTTTTTGGTACGACCTCACCCTCCACGGGTTGGGAGAGTTTTTCTATCGCAATAAGATCGATTTTACGAAAGAGGATTTTTTTCATATTGTTACGTCGGAGTTGGGTAACGAATCGCTTTCCAGACCAAAGCTAAGCCTTGAAGACAAGGCTGAGCTTTTTCCACGGGAGGCTACCCCTACACCCTATACCCCTGCCTCGCCGGCAGGCAGGCCACACGCTATTCCCTCTTCCGGCGACCTTATTCTTGTCGGTGGTGGGAAGGATTCGGCGATGACGCTTGGGATTCTGAAACAGAGCGATAGGACGCTACAAACTATGGTTTTAAATCCAACGAAAGCAGCGCTTGAAAATATCCGGGTATCAGGTTTATCCGATCCGATTATTGTCAAAAGAACGATTGACTCAAAACTATTGGAACTCAACGCCGCCGGGTACCTGAACGGTCACACACCCTTTTCCGCGTACCTAGCGTTTTTGGGGATTACCGTGGCCGCGCTCTATGGTAACGAAAACGTGATCGTTTCGAATGAGAAAAGTGCCAACGAAGGAAACGTCATGTATCACGGGATGGAAGTGAATCATCAGTATTCCAAAAGTTTCCGGTTTGAAACGATGTTTCGGGAGTATGTGAGGGAATATCTAGGTGGTATGGGGATCCCTCGACTCCCCTCGGTCGCTCGGGATAATGAAGACATTGATTATTTCAGTTTTCTCCGACCCCTCAATGATCTTCAGATCGGCATGATGTTTACCACGTTTCCGGAGTATTTCCCGACATTTCGAAGCTGTAATGTGGGAAGCAAAACTGGAGTCTGGTGTGGGTCGTGTGCAAAATGTGCCTTCACCTACCTCTCCCTCTCCCCCTTCATCTCCCGCGAACAACTTATTACGATTTTTGGAGGAGACCTGTTTACCCGACCAGAAATTCTCGAACATATTCGTGCCACGGCGGGGTTGACGCCGGTCAAACCGTTTGAGTGTGTCGGCACCCGTGATGAGGCAACGCTTGCCGTTTATTTGACTGTTGAAAAATATTTCGAGGAATCACGTGAGGTGCCGGAGGGGCTTCTCAAGATCAAAAGCGACCTTCAATTGACGAGCGCTGATATCGCGAGACTTCAGGAAGCGGTGATAGAAAACTGGGGAGATGCGTACAACCTCCCGCCGGAGCACCTCTCATTACTTCGAAGCGCTTGGGAGCAAGCGCGCAATTTACGCGGGCCGTCATGACGCCCAAAACAAATTCAAGGCTCAGCCTTGAAGTCAAGGGGCGATTGGATATGGAAGAAATACAAGGGAAATCGGTACTGATCGTCGGCTACGGACGCGAGGGGAAAAGTGTCGCGGCGTGGCTCCGGAAACACTATCCCGCGCTTCAAATAGACATAACAGACAAACAAAAAGATGGAGACAACTATTTAGGGCAACTTAAAAAATACGATACTGTGATTCGAAGCCCCGGGGTGTCGCCGTACTTGCCGGAGATACAACAGTACATTACGCGCGGCGGACATCTGACAAGTCCGACCAATATCTTTTTCTCGCGGGTAACTGGTATCACGATCGGTATAACGGGCACAAAGGGAAAAAGCACGACGACGAGTTTGATCGCACACATCCTTACCGGCCGTTATCCAGATGTCCGGTTGGTGGGTAATATCGGCAGTCCCATGCTGGACGCTTTAGATACTGCGGTCAAGGACACGATTTTTGTCGTTGAACTTTCGAGTCACCAGCTTGTCGACATCCGCTACAGCCCGCACATCGCGGTACTTCTCAACATTGTTCCGGAGCATCTGGATTACTATCCCAATTTCGAAGCGTACAGACAAGCGAAGGAGAATATTTTCCGTTTCCAAAAGCCGGGAGATCATCTGGTGCGAAGCGAAAAAACAAATGAAATATTTACAACCAAACTGCTCGGCAACCGGGAAAACATATCGGTTGCCGTCCGGGTCGCCCGCCTGATGCACGTTCCGGACGAGATGATTCAAAAACAGCTAGCGACCTTTGCCCCCCTCCCCCATCGGCTGGAGTTCGTCGGGGAATTCCGCGGGATCCGGTTTTATAACGATTCACTCGCAACCATCCCGGAGGCAACGATTCATGCACTGGGAGCACTGGGAAGTGATGTCGCGACGCTGATTGCCGGCGGCTATGATCGTAGTCTGGATTTTTCCAAATTGGGCGAGCATCTTGCTTCACATCCAGTTCAAACACTTATCTTGTTCCCTGATACCGGAGAGAAGATTTGGAAAGCAACGCAAGCAGCACAAGCAACACTAGTAACGCAAGTAAAACAACAAACACAAAAATTTGATGTGAATATGATGGAAGAGGCGGTGAGATTGGCGTATGAGCATACTCCCGTGGGAAACATTTGCCTCCTCTCCCCTGCCTCGGCAAGCTATAATCTATTCCGCGATTACGCAGACCGCGGCAACCAGTTCAAGGAATGGGTACTGCGACTGAGTGGTGCATAATTTACAGTTTGGGTCCTGCCGCGAAAAGTAATCCCGCCAGTACTCCTCCTCACCGGATCAAAGGAATCTGTCTAAGGAAGTTTTCTGACCTCACCCCTTCCTTCTGGAGTCTTTCTATTCCCATCATGTTTTCGTTCGGAGTGCGTGCTGTCGGGAGCCCTTTTTTCGCGTCACCCAACTGCAGCACACTGTTTCTTCTTGTGCTCAAAGTGGTTTTTGCGTTATACTGTATATCATGCCAAAGCGAACGTATCAACCCAAGAAGCTCAAGCGGAAACGCGTCCACGGATTTCGCACGCGCATGAAGACTGCCAAAGGCAGACTCGTTTTGAAGCGCCGCCGATTAACGGGACGAAAGAAACTTACGGTGTGAATCCATGCTCCCCCGCTCCAATAGACTCCCAGCACAAAATATAGCTCCATTATTGCGTCTTGGGAAGCGTGTTCGCGTCTCGGGTATAGAATTTGTATTCACCATGACGACAGCCACCCCCCGTTTTGCCTTCGTCGTACCCGTTGGCGTGAACAAAAAGGCAACCGCGCGAAACCGCATGAAGCGTTTGCTCCGTGAAGCGGTGCATCACCTTTTGCCGGAGATGCGACACGGGGTAGATGGCGTTTTTTTCGTACGCGGGAAGATTCCGGAAACAGAGGGAGAGGTGGAGAAAATAGTAAAAACCATAATCATGAAGATTTGGTCAAACACGTAATTTCATAAGGCCACCCCTTGCCCCTCGAAACTCGGGGTAAACATGCCAAGGAGGTGGCCTTTTCAAAACATGAAGCGTTTCGTATTGCGACTGATTCGGTTCTACCAGAAATATCTTTCGCCGGATACCGGTTGGGTTGCAAACGTCGGCCGGACCCTTCGACTTCGCTCAGGGTTGGCGATGTGCCGATTTACGCCAACATGCAGTGAATACACGTATCAGGCAATCGAGCGCTATGGTATAATCAGAGGATTGTTTTTGGGTTTGAAACGTATTGCACGGTGTCACCCACTAAGTAAGGGTGGATTTGATCCCATTCCCTGAATCGGGATGCGTATCAGGTATTATGTATTATGCATAATACGTAATACGAATCCCCTGATACGAATCGTATGACCAATCCAACGCTTTGGAATCAATTATTTGTGTGGCCGATCGTCAATGTGCTGGTGACCCTCTATAAATTTTTTGAGTGGCTCCATATACCGGGCGCATTGGGGTTTGCCGTCATCGGGCTTACGGTGCTTATCCGGCTCGTCCTCTACCCCCTCATGGCTGCGCAGATGAAGTCAGCGAAGAAAATGCAAAACTTGAAGCCCCACCTCGATGCAATAAATGCCAAACATAAGGATGATAAAAAGGCCCTCCAACAGGCGCAGCTGGATTTGTATAAACAGCACGGGGTCAATCCGGCGGCTGGGTGTCTACCCCTTCTCATTCAGATGCCCGTCCTTATCGCGCTTTATAACGTGTTTTACCAGGTGCTCCAAAACGGCAATCTCGAGAAATTACTCGCGGATATTAACCAGGTGCTGTATTTCCCGGCGATCAAGATTGCCGCACTTGATTTATCCTTTTTTGGTACCAATCTTGGGGTGAAACCGAGCCAGTGGCAATCACACGGGTGGTGGCTCCTCGCTATTCCTATTGTCACCGCGGGATTACAGTGGTGGCAGTCTAAACTCATGATGCCGCAAACACAGGGTATAGGGCATAGGGAACAGGGTACAGGTACACAAAAACAGGAGAAAAAAACTACACCCCAAACCCTATCTCCTAAACCCTCTGAACCTGATATGGCAGGCGACATGCAAAAACAGATGGCGATGATAACGCCCATTATGTTTGGGATGTTTGCCTACCAGTTCCCGCTCGGATTAGCGCTCTACTGGAACGTGTTTGGACTTTTTGGTATCATGCAGCAACTCCGCATCAATAAAGAAAAATAAGATCGGGATTGGTATTTCGTATTAGGTATTAGGGTTAAAATCCGAGATACGTAATACGAAAACCATAATACGAAAAATGGAAGACACAAAAATAGTACAAAGCACCGCAGAAGAATTACTTCAAAAATTAGAGATCGCTGGCTCCGTTTCCGTCTCGACGGACGAAACGGGTGCATTTCGCGTGAACATCGATACGGAAGAAACAGGGCTTCTCATCGGCCATCACGGGAAAACGCTCGAAAGTCTGCAGCTTATCCTCGGCATCATGGTGTCAAAGAAGCTCGACCGGTGGGTGAAGGCGTATGTAAACGTCGGCGATTATCGGGAAAAGCGTGAAGAAGCGCTTATGCACATCGCACAGCGGGCAGCCGAGCGGGCGCTTGCCCTCGGCAGATCTGTAGAGCTTACTCGTCTATCACCAGCCGAGCGGCGCATCATCCACCTCACTCTCTCCGGAGATGAGCGTATCGCCACAGAATCTATTGGTGAAGGCGATGAACGAGTGCTCCTCGTAAAACCAAAGTAATTACTTTACTGATTTAGACTCTTTACCTCAGTTTTAATTGAACTATTGTTAGGGATACGTCGGATGGAGGAACATCAATAGTAGAATCCGGCATTTCTTTTTCTAATATTTGAGCAAGCTCATTAGATTGGTCATACAAAATTATATGAGAGGAGCCCGTTTTTAATGCCCGTTGTTTAATAGTTAGCGCGAGTTTTTCCAACGGTTGATCCTCGTCACCGCTTATGAGATGAACAGTATTATGTTGATACCCATCGTACCAGAATAACGGGTAATCATTTGAATCCTGCGACTCTACGAGAAGATACGTGGTAGGAGTGGCATTGATAAGCAAACTATCTGGATATGGCCACATATTTACAAAACGATGCGAGTTTGTGGTTATGAGGTCTTGATTCCACCACGAGTCAAGTATGTTCATGTTCGATAAAAACAATTGGGACGATGAGAAAAAAAGTAGCACAAGGAATAGAATTCCAACCCCCCGTCTATACAAGAATAATAATTGGTTTGCATAGAATACTGAGCACCCGATAAAAAGAGCATAGGCCGAAATAAGATGTCTGCAAGGAATGTTTGATCCTTCAGCCCACCTACTATCAACAACAAATACAAAGACTGCCAATATGAAAAAAAACGTTACCACTCGTTCTTTTGAGAGCGAATGAGTTTTATATCCCAACACAATATGTACGATAGTAAGAAAGATAATAGCTAGCCAAAGTATGCCGCCAAGACTAAAGTTTTGGTTGGGAGAAGCAAGAGAGTATGCATACTGCCCTATCCAGTCATCTTCGTTCTCCATTGATAATGGCGTGTTAGCTCCTAAAAATGTAGCAATAGGCAGCGTTGTCTCTGTATAGCGCTTCGTTATATACGATGAAAACCAAGGGAATTCAAATAACAATGCGATAAAGCGAGAACTATTTGTTCGTATCTGCGAGAGGGATAGTTCAGATCGGTGAGTTCTCTGAAATTCAATCGTACCAAATGGTGATCCATATAACCCGAAGTTTTGAACAGAAAGGAAAAGATATCCTGAGAGTATAATGCTAATCAATAAACCAACCGTAATCATAACAATACGACGAACGTGCCTGTGGTAAATAAATAGAGAAGCGATGATCGGTATTAAAAAATATGCAAAGCTTAGTTTCATAAAAGGTAGTAGTCCGGCGGTAAGACCAAGTGAAAACAGAAGTTTTTGTAGCATTGAGGGCTCGTGTACGCGCACAGAGGCAAATAAAAAATATCCATAACAAAGTAAAACAATAGCCCCCCAAGATTCTTGAATCATGGTATGTGTAAAATACGATGACACGATGGGAGTGCTCGTAAATAAGAGGCCGATAGTTGCGGATAATGTTACGTTTTTACTAAACACGTAAGCGAATGCGAGTAGGTAAATTACCAATATGGGATACCCGAGCCAATAAAACACCCGAGTATTTTGTTCCGAGAGTTGAAAAAGTGATGGCCATAAGTTGATGAAACCTGTGCCCATAAGGAACACATTTTTCCGTTCGTTGGCCGTTGGAAATCTGAAGATGCTTTTGTTTTGTGTCCAATAAAGCGGCGTTGAAGCGCGATACATTTTGTCATCAAAGTCGCTAATTGGCGTGTAATATCGAATACCCATTGAGGTTAAAAGAAGGAGTAATGTTGTTATAAGCGTTAACGAGCCGTAAGGAGATCGAAAATGGTTTCGCAATATTAAAATTTTTGAATCAAGCCATGACTTTGCAGGAGAAAGCTTAATCAAGTGCGGATGGGTTAGTGCATCGATGGTTATGATCAATATCATCACGAGTTGAAGAAAGAGCACCCAGATATCAGTCAGAGACTGAAAGAATGATAGCGTGATGCCGATGCTTCCGAGATAAAGGAAGCATAGCGGTACGAATAGAAAAAAAGAATTTTTGAAAATTAATACGCAACCTAAACAGAAGGTAAGAAATGCTCACGAAAGCAAGGATTATGCTCCAGAAAAAAAGAATTTGCGATGCCATATAGCTATAATAGTATAGTTTATGCTTCATCGCACGTTATTTTCATTGCTTTTGATTTTGCTTCCTACTCAACTTGGATTCCATTTTTGGCCGGAGTGGGCGTTTGTGTTGGGAAGAAGAGTGGATTATCTATCCCCCACTGTTTATCTTACTGATTTCATCATTGTTTCTATGTTGGTGTCGTGGCTGTATGCAAATCCGAAATCCGAAATCCGAAATCCGAAACAAATCCAAAATCATAAATTCAAATTTCTAAATTGGAAAACTATAGCATTTGTTGTTTGTTTTGTTGGCATAAATATCTATATTGCCTCAAATCCATGGGTGGCGGTGTATAAGTGGTTCAAGGTGTTGGAGTTTGTGTGTTTGGGGTTGTATGTGGTTTCTACGAAACCCCGATTATCCGCTGTCGTTTTTCCGTTGTCGGTTGGCGTGCTGTATTCCTCGGTCATC
>Ga0209542_10016441_pt1 | contig 12280 bp, 10 predicted proteins | sample RifCSPhighO2_01_FD_184028 | JGI IMG/M metagenome (GOLD analysis project Ga0209542, IMG submission 184028) | Soil microbial communities from Rifle, Colorado - Rifle CSP2_plank highO2_0.1 (SPAdes) (version 2) | ecosystem: Environmental > Terrestrial > Deep subsurface > Rock core/Sediment ...
CAATGTCATATCCCTCTTCTATTTTTTTTACCATTTCCGGAAGGTATACCGGATCTGTCTCGAGATCTGCGTTCATGAGAACTGTGAATTCTCCCTTTGCGTGTGCGAACGCCTCTCTTACTGCATATCCTAAACCAGGGGCGCTTTGATCGAATGATTCTACACGTGGAAATTCCCGCGAGATGCGCGCTATCATGTCGCGCGTTTGCGTAGTTGTGAGCTTTTTGTCCGTGACGATTATGAACTCCAGACCATATGCCGGCAAAAGTTTTGTAATCTGCTGGACAGTTTCTAGAAGAGAATTAGTCTCGTTCGTCGCTGGAAGCACTATGCTTATAGACTTGCTCACGAAGAAAGCATACGACATTTTCGATATTCCTAAAAGGAAAGGCCGGTTTCCCGGCCTTCCGAAAGTGTGGCCGCCCGTACCACTAACGTCTGTGCAGCGCCCACACCGTTCCTGCCCCGATCCATAGCACTACCACTGCCGCGATGCCCGCCAAAGCGGCGCCAGTGTAGAAGGCGACCAAGAACCCCAGCATGGCAGTTCCGAGCGCGATTTCCGTGACAGAAAGTCTGCTCGGTACCAACCAGTAGGTTTCTCGCCATACATGGTGATCCATGTATGGGAGGTCGCGGTTCGTCAGCGGCCAGGTCCAGTCGATATCGCTGACACTCCCTAACCAGGCACTGTCATGCGCGTAGTGCCAGGTAAGACAGAGCCCCGCGATGACGGCCCAATCAGCGCCGCCAGCTATGTACGCCGCGAGTGCGGCTATTGGCAGCACGACCAGTGGGCGGTGCAAAATTGTTAGACGATGGTCACCCTTTACTTCGGTGAACATCACCGTGAATGCATCAATATCGGGCAAGAAGCCCAATATTGCGCCCACGAGAAGATGCCACCATGGTGCGGTCTGGCCCGACACCTGTCCCACCACGAAGACAATGAATGCTCCCATGGTGAGATCCAGGAATCCAGCCATACCGTCTGCAGCCAGTGCTGTAGACTTTTTCATGCGTCACCTCATTGAATTAAGGACTGCGCGGACAGTAAAGTAGTTGAGCTAATTTGTCAAAACATTGATGCATTATTACCGGGTTGCGTCGTTGACATTCTGGCAGCTTTTGAATAGTATGAGCATTATTTTCTTAAAACAGTTCGGGAAAAAATCAGCACGATGATATGAGATTTCGGAACTGGCTGACTAGGGAATGGCCGACGATTGCAATAATCACGGTAGGAATTTTACTGCAGGTATTCCTCATTACTCGTCCGATCGAAACTGTGACCGCGACTACTCTCTCGGACGATGCATTCTTTTACTTTAAGGTAGCGCACAATATCTCTCAAGGATTTGGCTCGACATTTGATGGAGTTAATCCGGCAAACGGGTATCACCCGCTGTGGATGCTCGTGCTTGTCCCGATTTTCCAGTGGTTCGGCTCATCCGTTCCTGATGTCCCGCCCTTATATGCATTGCTATACCTGTCAGTTGCAATGAATTTAGTAACTGCGTTCGTCGTGGCGCGCATTCTTACGCGTTTTACGGAGAGCAGATGGATTCGAGCCTTCGCGCTGATCATTTGGGTCCTTAATCCATTTCTGCTTTACCAGCAGCTTAACGGTTTAGAGACTTCGCTCGCGCTCTTTTTCTTTTCTTTTGTATTTCTTCTCGCGCTGCGAATAGAAGAGAGAAAACAGAACAATCTGGACGCGAGGGCAAGAGATTATTGGCTGATAGGCGCCCTTTCAGCTTTCATGATAATGGCGCGCCTCGATATGGCTTTTTATCTTGTCGCATTTCTAGCATGGATATTCTTTAGAGAAGGACTGTCTGGATGGAAAAATGCACTTCGTACCGCCGCTATTCCGGCAGTATTCACCGGGATCTACGAACTTTGGAATTACGTTAACTTCAAAATGATCCTTCCCGCTTCCGCTAAGGCCGAAATGCTCTTTTCGCACGTTCTCACATATCAGGACAACGGCGAGACTTTTGCACAGTTTATAAAAGCGATCATATACTTCACTCACTACGTGGCGATAGCGGTAATGCGCGACACTGGCGCCTATGCTCTCGCGGCTGCCACATTCGGTATGTTCATCGCGCTGTGTATTCGAGGGGATATTAAAATTCCGCGATCGCTATCAGAAATACGTGTAACCGCTGCGCTATTCGTTGGATTTCTCATGCTTTTTATCGGGAACGCGTCAGTCCGCTGGGCAGCTCGCGATTGGTACTTCGTCTCTTTTGACCTATTTTTTGCAATAGCAGTATGCATCGTTCTTGCAAAACTTTTTCCTTATATCACTTATAAGCGCGCGGTATCAGTTGTTTTACTTGGCGCTATTGTCCTCGCATTTTATGCTAATTGGAGCAAATACCTTCGCTGGCCGAAAAATCCGGGATGGAACCATGGCGATCTTATACTGGCAGCCGACTGGATGAGCGCGAACCTTCCTGAAGGCTCTCGAGTAGGAAGCTTTACGCCAGGAGTGATGGGCTACTTTTCTAAAGCGCCGGTCGTGGCATTAGATGGGCTTATCAATAACAGCTCTTATGTAGCGATGCGCGAGCGAAAGCTATGGCAATTCATGAAAGATGACACTACTCACTTTGTGGAGACAGGAAATCATATAACCTATAGTTTTAAAAGCTTTTTCGGCACTGATGAAGATCTCTTCGCTAAGATGACAAAATTACCAAATGACCCCGGCCTCCCAAATATGACTTTCTACAAGCTCAAGCCCTAGAACCAGTCTCAAAATAAACCGCAATAGAATAATAACGAAGATACGGCTTGGCTACTGCGGGGCGAATTCCACGGCTGCGGCACCGAACGGCTCGGCCTCGTCGTATCGCAGATACGCCTCGCCCTGCGCCGCGGCGCCTCGCCCGCGGAATTCTCCCCTCGCTACGCCATTTATTTTGAGACTCGGTTCTACGGCGATTTGATCTTGTATAGTCGGTATCCATCCGGATTATTGGTTAAATCGTGTATTAGCTCCATCCGGGCAAATGGATCATCAATGCCAAGGAAGCTCTTGTAGCGATACCTTAGACCATATCCATAATCCCAAACGTACTCAATTTTCTCGTCGAGAATGTATTGCCATAGCCGTCTCTCCTTTAGAGCCTCCGCGGCGGAGTTGTTTATCCAGCCATCAAGGTCAATAACAGGTATATTCGAAAAAAGACCTTGGCTGCCGGGCATGAATGTGCCAACGCGCGCATCCGGCGGCAAATTCGCATTCATCCACAGTGCAGTTTGGACGTTTTCTCTTTGATTTCGGCCATCGTTCTTCGACGGCTGAAGGCGCTTGCTCCAATTGACAAAAAATGAAAAAAGCATCAGCGCCAAAAGAAATGCAGCAACTGTTTTCTTATATTTGATGCGAGGCAGGAGTCGATCGAGTACTACGACAATGATGACCGAGAGAAAAAGACCGAAGGCGACAAAATACCAGTGTCGCCATGTCCATCGTATCGTAGCATTGCCTATATAGATGGCGACAAAGCCCAAGAACAGAGCGGTTATTGCGTTTATTTCAGAAAGCCGCTTCGGGAGGCGTATCTCTCGGAAGAGTACTAGAGTTGCGAAAGCGCCGATTGCTCCGGCTGCGAGTGCATACATTCCGGAACGCTGAAAGATGGTATCGAGCGCTAATTGAGAATGATAAACTATGGCTTTATAAAACTGGAACCAGCTGTCGCCGTGATCTTGTACGATAAGTTGATGGTAAATGAGCATTTCGGTATTTGCAGACGAAGTGAGGAGCATCTTGAAAGTGATTACATTCCAGACCCACCAAATTAGAAACGGCGTGAGCCCGACGCCGAAGTAAATCATTTTTTCGAGGAAGTCCTTCCAGTTGGCCCTCCGGAAGAATGTCCATAGGATAAATGCTGCAACATATAGTGCCATGTCTAGACGAGCGAGAATTACGAAAGCCGCGACAAGACCCGCAAGGAAGTAGCCTCCTGTCCTTACTGGAAGATCGATAGGTCGGCCTTCCTCGATGCGAAGAACAAGGAGTACAAATATGCTTAAAAGTAAAAGCGCAAGTGAAGTCTCCAGTCCGTTCATGGTTTCATAAAGAAAATATGGATTAAGCATCCATACCGAAAGACCGAGAGCGTGGGCCCATTTATCTTGAGTGAATCGCGTCAGAATACGCCATACGAAAATCGTTGAAATGAGATTCATTGCGACCGCGAGGTATAGCGCCCAATATATTGCCGTTGTGTCGCCGGGAGTTAGTGCGCCGCTTGCTTTTGTGATGAGAGAAACTACGAGCATCCACAACGGATGAAAACCGTTCGTTACGTGCATGCCGTCGGATGTAATCCCGAATCCTTGCACGATGTTGCGCGCAATATTGAAATAAAAATACGCGTCATCCGGCAGCAGATTCTCGAGCAGAAAAAGGAATTCTCGAGTGACGAGGAAGATCTGAATCGCGATTCCTGCGACGACAACCAAGAGGGCCCCCCACCATTCGGAAATCATGCGCAGGGGGTAATATAGGGACCTCATAGGAAATATGTTTGCTGAAGTTTACAATACCCCTGACAAAGTTCAAATGCTACACTTTTTTGGATTCTTATATGAGAATAACCTATGTAACAAACGCACGTCTGCCCACGGAAAAGGCGCATGGTTTGCAAATAATGAAAACATGCGAAAAGCTCGCTGCGCTTGGGACTGGCATCGAATTAATTTCTCCGCGCAGGCGCAACTTCCTCCACGAAGATCCTTTTATTTATTATGCAATTAAGAATAAATTCCCGCTTCGAAGGATATGGACACTGGATTTGATACGCTTTGGCAGATTTGGATTTTTGATACAAGAAATTACTTTTGCGATAGCGACCGCTTCTTTTTTGCGATCCTTTAAGGGAATTATTTATTGTCGCGATGAAGTTGTGCTTGCAATTCTAATTCTGCTTGGTCAAACAAAAGTTTTATGGGAATCTCATGACGGCGCATGGAATGCCGCGGCGCGCTTTGTTGCGCGCCGCGCACGCGCGATCGTTGTTGTTTCGCGCGGACTTAGGGATTGGTACGTGAAGCAAGGCGTTCCTGCAGAAAAAATCACTGTAATTCCTAATGCAATTGATACGGAAGCTTTTGCCAAAGCGGAAAAAAGAGAAGACGCGCGAAAGCGCCTCTCACTTTTCCCAGATGCAAAGATCGCCATGTATATCGGCCAGCTCGACGGATGGAAGGGGACGGATACTTTGTTCGAGGCCTCGCGCTACATTGATCCAGGGATTCAGATAGCGGTAATAGGCGGCGCAGCAAATCGCATAAAAGAACTGTCAAAAAAATATCCAGGCATTCTCTTTCTTGGCCAGCGTCCTGTTCGGGAGCTTCCTCACAATCAGATGGCGGCGGACGTACTAGTCGTTCCTAATACCGCAAAGAGTGAGATCTCTCTACGGTTCACATCACCCTTGAAGCTCCTTGCACACATGGCTTCGGGCGTGCCGATAGTAGCTTCCGATCTTCCAAGCATCCGCGAGATAGCAAGCCCCGACGAGGTGCTTCTCGTTCCAGCCGATGACCCAAGAGCATTAGGTGTGGGGATCTCAAGCATTTTTGAGAATTCGGTAGTAGCAAAACGCCGGGCAGAGCGTGCGAAAGAAAAATCTCATCAGTTCAGTTGGGAATCTCGAGCAAAATCCATCCACGACGTTATTAGCCCCATATGAAAAAGGTAATCATTGTAATAGCGAGAATGGATATCGGTGGAGCCGAGCATTTGGTGATCGAGGAGATACGCGAATTTCTGCGGCGCGGATGGGAAGTGCATCTGGTAACGCTCCTTTATGAGCTTCCGAATTCGCTAATGCAGCTTGTGCCGCAAGAATGCCGCACGCACAGATTCAGATTTTTCTCCTTTTTTGAATTTCGCTCGTGGCTCGCTTTCATACGATTTCTCAAGCGCGAGGATCCCACGCTTGTTCTGACAAATCTGTGGTTTGGCAATACGATAGGACGCACCGCCGCTTTACTTGCGGGATTAAAAGAAAGAGTGCTTTCACTCGAGCACAATATCTATGATGAGCTAAAGACGAAGCGCCAATTCTTTGCCGACCGCATCCTGCAGCATTTCTGTCGCAGGCTTGTCGCAGTATCGGGGGCCGTTCGCGAATCGCTGATAGCGCATGGGATCAAACCAGAGAAGATCGCGGTCGCTCATCCGGCGATCGACCTTTCCAGATTTCAACATGCTTTTCCATCAAATATGAGGGAGGAGCTCGGGCTCCGCGATCAGTTCATCTGGCTTTTTGTCGGCCGCCTGAATCGCCAGAAGGCAGTGGATGTTCTCATTCGCGCATTTGCAAAAGTGGCGCGAGGCGTGCTCCTGATCGCTGGACAGGGACCGGACGAGAAAGGGCTGCGACTGCTTGCGCGCGAGCTTGGCGCGGAAGAGCGGGTTTTCTTTCTCGGCGTCCGCGACGATATCCCATCACTTATGAGATCGGCCGATTGTCTTGTGATGCCGTCGCGATGGGAGGGCTTTGGATTGGTCTTGATCGAGGCGATGGCTGCTGGCGTTCCAATTGTTGCTGCGGATTTCTCGGTGGTGCCCGATATAGTACAAAATGGAAAAACCGGTCTTATCGTGCCGAGGGAAAATCCGGAGGCACTGGCGGAGGCGATGGAGAAGGTTGGCAGTGACAAGGGACTTCGCGAACGGCTGCGGGATAATGCAAAAAAGGAATTAGAGCGCTTCACTCCCGAGAGGCATGTAGGCGCATTAATCTCTCTGCTTAAGCAGTAATTCGTTATTCTTTATCGTTCTATAGAGACAAATCAGCGCAAAAGCGAGAGCGGGGTAGCGTCTAACGAGTTCAGCTTTTTTTGGGATCCGTGCGTACAAGAGATTGCGCTCCGAAAGAAATGGGATCGATTCATCAAGGTCCCTATCCAATTCTTTGGAGTGGGGAAGCATGGCAGGCAGCGACATACCAAAGCCGCTTTTTTCCCGATAAACGAGATCGTGTGGCAAGGCGCGAGCAAGCATTTCCTTAAGAACCGGCTTTTGGAGATTAGCCGATATATATTCATCCTCAAATCGAGGCGCAGCGCCCACAATTCGGGAATCGAGGAGCGGCACTCTTCCTTCGATCGAGTTAAGGGAGGTTGCATAATCCGTCTTTCGGAGGAGCGCGTTTTCCAAATACAAGTCCCGATCAAAATACAGAGGGTCTTTCGCGTGCTCGGTGAGTTCTCTCTTTGCAGCCTTCCACGCATCGGGGGATATAAGATCGCGGGACGGAGACATAGAAAGTAGATATGCGCTTGCCGGTTTCCCGGCAAGAATGAATAATTTTTCAAACAAATAATTTTTCCCTTTAAAACTCGGGGTATAGACAAATAGCCGGTCAAGCAATGATAGGCCTGTGGCGTCTTCCGAGGCGCGCAAGTAACTCATGGCTCGCTGCCTTTTATATCCGAAAAATAACTCATCTCCTCCTTCCCCAGAGAGGACCACTTTCACATGCTTTGCCGCACGCTTAGCAACGTAGTAGGTGGGAAAAATTGAAATGTCGGGATTTGGCTCGTCCATTTTGCTCATAACTTCCTCGTAGACTTCGTTAAATTCGCGGGCCGCAAAATCATAAACATGCGAGCGCAACGCCAAGTGTTTCGCGATCTCTGAAAAATATTTTCTATCCGCCTCGCGGCCGAGAACGCGAATAGAGAAAGTTTCTAGATCAACACCGCGGCGGTGGAGGACCGAAGCTATCGTGGAAGAGTCCGTTCCTCCGGAGAAGAAAACGCCAACCGGCACATCCGAGACGAGATGCTCCATGATAGCCCGCTCGACAAGGGAGAAAAGCTGCTCGTGATTTGCGGGCGGCTCGGAAGGGGGAGAGAAAGTCTCGATGTGTATTATTTCTTTTTTCTTGAGGTCGAATTCTAGAAATGAGCTGCGCGGGAGCTTCCGAATATTCTTATAATGAGTTTTTGGAGAGGGAATATAAGCGAAAGCGAAATAGGTCTTCAGGGCCTCATGATCAATCTCGGGCTCAAGCCCCTTTGCTCCAAGAGCCCGCATGATGGCTTTCATCTCCGAGGCAAATAGAAAAAGGCCATCCTTTTCATAGTAATAAAGCGGCTTAATGCCGGCATGATCTCGGAAAAGGAGGATCTTGCCTTTTTTTATGTCGTAAATACAAAACGCAAACATCCCATTTAGTTGTTCAACAAAACTCGCTCCATATTTTTTATAGCCGTAGAGAAGGACTTCGGTGTCTGACGACGTGCGGAAGCGGAAATCCTTCTCCAGTTCTTGTTTTAATTCTTTGAAGTTATAGATCTCGCCGTTGAAAACTATGCCAAGTTTCTTATCCTCATCCCACATCGGCTGATTTGCCCTTTGGTCGAGATCGATAATAGCTAGGCGATTGAATCCAAGCGAAACATGTCTGTCTGCCCAGACGGCTTGTTGATCGGGGCCGCGATACGCGATCGTCCGTGAAGCAAGTTCTGCCAGTTTTTCGTTGCTTTCGTTTATTCCGAATATTCCACACATGGCTCGATTGTACCTTTGACAGCTTTTTTCTGAAAAGTATTAGGGCGGGTATACTGCAATATCTGTGTTATGGAAAATCAGCTGACTTCTGCGGAAGAAATTCGCGCTCGCGCCGAGCGCTATCTTGCGGCGTGCTCGGAGTACACGGACCCCGGCGAGAGGGAGCGCCTTATTGCGAATTGGGTAAGGAAGGGGGACGTAGCGCCGGAGGTGGTCGGCGATTTCCGCCGGCGCGCGGGAGAGCCAAGTGGAAAGCGCCTCTTGGAAGTCGGATTCGGCAGCGGTTTATTTGCGGTGGCGTTTGCGCGCGCGGGCGCGGAAGTCCATGGTCTTGAAGTCAATCCGGTGCTTCTCGATATTGCACGGGAGAATTCCAAGAGGGATGGCGCGGCAGTTGATCTCAAAGTTTATGATGGCAGAAAGTTTCCGTACACTGATAATTTTTTTGATTATGCTTTTTCAACAAGCGTTCTTGAGCATGTTTCGAATCCCAGAGAAGTACTCGCAGAAATAGCGCGCGTATTGAAGAGAGGCGGAAAATGTTATTTGTCATTCCCAAATAGATGGGCGCCTCTCGAGACGCACACGCACATTTGGTTTTTGAGTTTTCTACCGCGGACGCTTGCTGAATTTGTAATGCGGCGCTTCTACAAACGAAATGCGATAGAGGAGCTGAATTTGCATTTTCTTTCCTACTTCAAACTCCGACGACTGATCCGCGCTCTGCCGCTTGCCGTTTGTTTTGAGTACGAAGCAAAAACCACTCCGCGGAGAATCGCGAAGCGTGTCTTAGGGACATTCGGCATTCATCACAGCGCGATCCTGCGAACCGTGATGGTTATTTTGGAGAAAGAGGGAATTAAAGAAGAATTCTAGCGCCTATCCGTTCTGGCTCGGCATATTAAGAAGCGCGAACGCCACGAATGCAAGAATCAGACCCGCGATCTGATAATAATTTATGCTTGCAAGCGATCCGCCCTGGGCAAGACGTATCGCATCGTAGAGAACCGTCACAAGAGCCGCGGTAATTGTTACGGTGAGAAATACATATGAGAGGATCGGGGTCATCGGGATGGCCTTGTACTGGAGGACATTCTGCGCGAAGAAAAATAAAGAGGCGATAACGGCAAGCAACACCGCGTATTTGCCGATGTTGGCTATGCTTTCGCCTCGGAAGACGATCCCGATCGCCGTCGCGACGGCATACACGGCTCCCATGAGCCCAACGAATATATAAGATGGGATGCCGTAATTGACCGAGGCGCGAGCGAATAAAAGCCCGACTCCCAAAAGAGTGCCGGAAATGATCGAGAGCTGGAACCACCCCATGGAGAATAGAATAGCATGTCAAGCAATCTTGGGAGAATCAATCAATAAATGAGACCCCGTTTGCGCAGGGTCTCAAGGCACAATCTCAACTTCGTCGAGATTGACCTCAATTTCGACGACGTCGCCATAGCTGATGCCGGGAATGAACTCGGCGACAATCTCGAACGTAGAAGGTCCGAGATTTTTCACTCCCGGCTTTTTCACCGGGTAGTAGACCCACGCGGCATGTACCTTCCCGCGAAAATACAGGCGGCACGCGGAGAAATAAAATGTCTCCGGTTCGCGGGTCTCGAACCAACGAACGTTGCGAAACACGCGCTCTCTGCCCAACAGCCGAAAAGTACCAACAATCCTGACATTGAGCGTTCCCGCGAAGCAGGCCGAAAGATCCAGTCCCATTTGTTTGAATATCGGGAACTGGAGTTCCAACGTTCCTGCTCCGTAGCGCGCCTGCGTATGCGGGTTGCGACCGGAAGCGTTCTGATACCCGGGCGTGACCACGCCCGGAACACGAACCCAGGCCATCTCGCCCTCCTTTCTTTAGTGAAGACCACACTTCCCGCTTGGGAAGCGACGACTCAATAAATACAACAGATTCCCGTTCCCTCCAAGTGAATGAACGGCTTATCAAACCTTCACCTCGTAGAAATCGGATCCTGCTGCTCGCGCGATCATTTTTTTGAAAGCGACTCGCTCGGCTCCGATCTTGCGCAATTCGAGCGTTCGCCGGCCCATTTCGGCAAGGCCATATTCGGCTTCTCTCCTCGCCCGGATGGCTCCCTCCATGTCCCAAACGCGCGAATTGATCTCTTTCAATCCGGAGAACCATTCATTTTTGAGTTCGACACTCTCTTTGCGGAATGCATCGAGCACAGCTTTGTAAAAATCGTATTCTTTTTTATGCGCAGGATTCTCGGGCAATCGCTCCAGTTTCAGCTCGCATATCGTAAAGCGGTCGATCGCCTCATGCAGCGGCAACTTTAAGCTCGTCTCGCCACGCGGTCCCTCGCCGATTTCATAAGGATCGAAATCAAGCTTTTTCTCGAGCGAACTGCGGAGCCGCGAGCGCTCGTCGTTGCAATCCCGCAGCTTTACGGCGAGTTCCCCGACCTCTTCCAGCGAAAGACCGCGCTCTCTCGCGGTCCGTATCTGCGCCTCTACGTCCCACAGCCGTTGATTAACTTCTTTCAGGTTCGCCATCCACTCATCTTCGAGAATGACGCCACTGACCCGATAATGCTCCAATACTCTCGAATAAAAAAGATATTCATTCTCGACGGCTTTGCGATCGCTCTCGTTCCGGAGGCGCTCGCGTTTGATCTCTATTATCGAGAATCTGTCGAGCGCGTCCAAAAGAGGAACGGTCAAAGAATTGTTGACATATTTCATGAGCGTATGTCGGCGAGGGGGTTGATCAGCGATTTCTTCGTTCTTCCCAAAAGTTCGTCATATAGCGCAAAGGTTTGCTCGATGACCCGCTCCCAGGTGAATAAAGCGGAACGTTCGCGCCCGCGTCTTATAAGCTCCATGCGGAGCGCATCATCTTTTGCAAGGAGCTCTAGCGCTTCCGCGATCATCTGCGGCTTCAGGGGATCGACAAGAATTGCCGCGCCACCGGCTACTTCGGGCATGGCCGTTACCGTGGAGGTAATGACAGGCGTGCCGCATCTCATGCTCTCTATGATGGGCACACCGAAACCCTCGTTGAGCGTCGCAAACACAAGCGCGCGAGCGCCGATGTAGAGAGAAGGCATATCATTATTAGGCATATAACCGAGGAAGCGGATGTCTGTTGTGTATGGAGATTGGGGGAGCGGCCCGAATGCCTTTTCGTATTCTTCCGAGGGGTCTCCGGCAACGACGAATAATTCTCGGCGCCCTGGATTCTGCTCGCGGTACTTTAAATATCCTTCGATCATTCGCGCAACGTTCTTATGTTCTCGACATCGTCCCATGTAGAGGATGTATGTGCCCGGCAGTAGTGCATATTTCTCGAGAACGCCCCGAACGAATTTCTCATTCGGCAGTTCCTTATAGATCTCGTCGATGTGAGGATAAATAGTGCGTACTTTTTCCGGAGGCACATGATAGGCGTAAATGATCTCCCTATTGCCGTAGTCGGAAACAGCGATCATCGCGTCTATGTACCGATTGAACAAAGTGAGCACCCAGACGAATATAAATCGCGGCAGTGTCCAAAATCCCGGTGCGAGCCGGTCGCCGCCTCCATGTACCATTACGACTACGCGCTTTGCGGGAAAGAGCCAAAACAATGGGTAGAGGCGTCCTTTGAAATAATGGACGATATCATACTTGTCGTTGGTCGAAAGACAGTAGCGGATGAATGTCGCGAAATGGCTTGCCCACGGCAGACGGACCTTCCGCATTACAACCTCG
>Ga0209542_10016442_pt1 | contig 12280 bp, 13 predicted proteins | sample RifCSPhighO2_01_FD_184028 | JGI IMG/M metagenome (GOLD analysis project Ga0209542, IMG submission 184028) | Soil microbial communities from Rifle, Colorado - Rifle CSP2_plank highO2_0.1 (SPAdes) (version 2) | ecosystem: Environmental > Terrestrial > Deep subsurface > Rock core/Sediment ...
TTCCATTTTTTGTCGGCTCCCCCCACACCCCCCGCCGAGGAAAAGAAGAAAGGTAAGGAAAATTTTTGGTTTTTGCTCCCGCGACCGCAGGGAGCGGACGAGGCGCGCAGATTAGTCGGTATCAGGATTTTGCTCAAAATGCGTTCGGATTTCGTCGTACAGAGGGAGCATAATAGGACTGATAGAGGTAAAAACCTCATTTCGTCCTGATACATCAACAGTATTTATAGGTTCGAACGAGTCATTTTTTGACCATGCCATACCGAAGTGTGGTTTAGGTCTCTGGATATTTAATTGTGTCCTTATTTATATTAGCAAGCACTCTCACCAACGTCTAGTGAAATGTGAACGAGCCCCAGCCCCCGACGACGTGTTGTCGTGGGAACTGGGGCTCGGGGGACGACTACTTGAACGAGACAGTGGTGACGCCGAGGACCGCAGGGCCTCGGATGTCATCCTTGTTCTTCTCGACGAAGACACCGGTAATGGTTCTACCGTAGTTCGGGCCATCTGTTTTGTCAGTGACGACTTCGATGTCTTCTCGGCAGATGCCAGCGACGTAGGTCTCGAGGCTCTCGTGCATGAGGGACGCTACCTCGATTACCGTGGCGTTAACCTCGCCGTGTTGGTCGGAAAGGTAAGGGAACTCGAACACCCGTCTGACCTCTGCCTTGTGACCCTCGGAGCCGCCACACATCATGAGAGCTGCCAGGAACTGGTCATGGTACTGGTCCCGACCAGAGACGGCGATTACTCTCTCGTTGTGTCGCAGACCACCTGCGTAGCCAAGCCCGCCCTCTTCCTTCGTGAAAACCGGCGTGCACGTAATTAGACTATTGGATGTCCATCTGGCCACGAGCTCACCCGCCTTGAACTGAGCGATGGCCGGGGAACGAGAAGTGCTCACGAGATCCTGCTCGATGGCTAGGGCTTCGTTGCACCAGTGAGCCTCATCGGACAAGACCCGCTGATGTTGGCCGATCTCTCGGGCTACTGCATAGAAGGCGATCTTGAGCTCTCGGGCCAACATCTGGCCAAAGAGCATTGACTCGAACGTCCAGTGTCCTCTTTCTCGTGCCACGGTTTCCTCCTTGGTTTGTGGCCGTGGCGGGGTGCCTTGGCCGGGTTCTGATTCGACTCATATATTACACCAAAGCACTTGACTTTGTCAAGGTTTTTTGCTAAGGTGCCAAACAGAGAAAGGAGACCTCTGACAGGCCCCCCGAATCCTGGACACAAAGTATCTCTCATTATGAGAGTAAACTAGTGTCATGGAAAACAATCAAACAAACTATGTCAGCAAGCGAGGTATTCATGTTCCAAAAGATGTTAAGGAGTACATATTAAAAAGAATCAAAGAGGGTAGCAAAACTGTACCAGAGATTGCCCAAGAGCATGGCATCGGCAAAACAGCTATATACAACTGGCTCAAGAACGAAACAGGCGGATCAAATGATCCAGAAATCTTTAAACTCAAGAAGGAAAACCAACTTCTCAAACAATTAGTAGCTGAGCTTGCTCTCAAGGTCAGGGAGGGAGAAAAAAGGGGGTGGTAATGGCCATGGAAAACAAATCCAAAGCTCTGGAGTATCTAAACATCGCCCGCTCAAGCTACTATTACGTTCCCCTGCTCGACGCTAAGGATGATGATCTTCGACAGAGAATCGAAGGTGTCCTGGACAAGAATCCTAGCTACGGCCAAAAACGTATTGCTCTGGCACTAAAGATGAATCGCAAGCCCGTCAGGCGGATAATGGTAAAGTTTGGTATCAAACCCAGGCGAGGACGCAAAAGACCATGGAAGTGGACGCTTCGGGGTTATATTAACTTAATATGCGAAGGTCAGTAGGTTAGGCACCATGCCTTCATAAGTAGTATTTTTACTGGACTCCTTAATAGGAGCATGCAATATGAAGTATTCAAGAAAAATCTTCTCTACATCCGGCTGTTCAATTCGGAAAGAGGCTATAAGACTTTTAGCTATCGCGAAATCGCCACCCTTCATTTTCTCTGCCAGTACTGCTTGTCCAATGGCCAGCACTTCAGGATCGGCAAGAAATTCCTCATAACGTCTGTGGCTTTTAATAGTCGAAACGATGTTTGTCTCTATGCAATGCCTTACAAAAGCGAGGTATTCATGCTTTTCAGGAGACTCTATACCAGATTTAGTTTCTTCTGCCATTTCTAATAGTTTATCATTATCAAAATCAAAAAGTGTTTTCTGTTATGACTTGCTGGGCGATCCTATGCATGTCTTCTCGCAGGAGCTTACTCTTTCTCTCATTCTCTGGAAGGAGGGCATGGCGTAGTAAGAATAAATTTAAGTCGCCATACAAGCCAGCAAGGAGGAAGTGGTGCTCGAAATAATCATTCCATTTTTTTACTTCTGTGTATTTCGACTGGACCTCACTATTCTTGCTCGCGGAGCCAGTCCGATACTCATCAAAAGATTTCTTTATTATTGGTGATTCATGATATTGTTTAAAACGTATATAAATTTGGTTCACATCATTAAGTACACTTCTTAACTCATCCCGTAGAGTAGTCATCATTGCTTCGGTGAAGGTCTCCGTGGTATGAAGAAAAGCAATTATCTTTTCGACTAAATGCCCGCCCTCTTTTGTTGTTGCGAGTAGCTGAACCCCACTCTCTCTTGCCTGTTTAGTCCATTCTGTATATCTCCGATATTCGGATCCATAGTCTAAAGCCGGGCGAGGCCGGGGATGCGCTTCATCCTCTTCGAGCATAGTGTCAAAGAAGGCTTGCCATCGGTTCTGCTTTCCGTAATCTTCAAAAAGTTTAGAGAATCTCTTTACATCTTCTACTAGCTCACTTTCTAACCTAGGATCTGTTTCTTTTCTCAAGGCCGCCATAAATCCATCTATTTGTCGCCTACGAAACTCCTCTGTGTTTGGAACAGCCAAAAGTGATTCATTGCCGCCACTGTAATTATCCATTACACCCGTGATGCCTTCTTGAGTTTCAGCCTCTTCTTGGATTTTACTCGTTCCCTCCATTAGGGTGCTCCAGGTGCGCCAGGACATGCCACTCTTGGGCACACCTGATTTGTTCTCATCAATTGAGTAAAGATAGGCAGTGTGGACCTCTTTGGGCTTTATAAGAAGTCTAAGAATGTCTTCTGCTCTAGATAAGCTGACTCCAGAATTTACAAAGTCATCAAAAATTAAAACATTTTTATCATTCAGATCCCCCCAACTTTTCTTCAGGTTAGAAAATTGAGGCAAATTCCTCACAGCCTCTTCTTCGTCTTCTTCAGTTCGACCGCCTACTCCGAGAGAATGTTTCTCTGGTCCGATGTTTATAAATTTAATCTCGGGGCGGTCTTCGGATTTAAGCAGGGCGTCTATTGCTTCATGGAGTGCCCAGGCAATAGGTCTAGCTGATTTATCTAAAAATACAACTGCTGATATATCTTTCTCTTTTATCTGTCTGATTACCTCCTGAATTTTTACGGAGATTAATTCTGCCTCCTCGCGATCAATGATATTGAATGGCTGTTCAGCCAGTGATCCCTCGTGTGCCGAGGCAATTTTACCCTCATCTTCCATGGGCGCATTATATCACTGGCAGGTTTATATATTCTAAACGTTGAAGGCCACCGTCCCTGTGCTGGGTCGGTGGCCTCGTCGATTGTCGTGCTTGGGCGCTAGTTCTGCGCCCGGTGGCCCTTGTAGCGACCGCGCATGCCCCCAGGGGCGGTGCGGATGAGCCGCCGCTCGAACTGGAACTGCTCGCCGGGCGGGGTGGTGCCCTTCTGCCGCCCGCCCCAGGTGTAGCCCCGGCTGCGGAGGAACTGGGTGGCCTGGCCCTCGACAGTTCGCCTCTCGCTCCTGCTCATGTGAGCCTCCTCTCCTTGGGTGGACTGGAATTTAGCTATAAGGAGTGTATCATAGTATATATTAGTTGTCAAGTTGACTAATTAATAAACATCTGCTAGGGTCAGAGCCGGTATCATAGATTTTCAAGGTCTTTCCCATTAATCAGTTACATGGAAAGGAGGGCCAGCCAATGGCTGAAAAGCCCGAAAAGAGGCGTCAGCGAAGGCGCAAGGAGTGGAAGTACGATAACTTCGCGGCCGTTCTGGCTCTGCCGGAGCGGCTCGCCCACTTCCTGCGTCTGTGGTTGCATCTCGACAAGTCCACCTGGGACTTCTGTCTCGACAAGCTGCGACAGCATCGCGCTTGGGACGAGCAGGTCGCCCAGTTCCGCGCACAGGAAGGCAAGAAGCGCAAGAAGGGTGAGGCCGAAGTGCCGAAGCCCCCACGTTGCGGACCGGCCTACCTGGAGTGGTCTAAGAGCAAGGGGCGAGGCAAGGGTCGGCGATACTTCGCCGCACCCTGCGAGGAGTTGAAGGTGGTTCAAAAGGCCATTAACAATCGCATCCTCGCGCACATCACCGTGCACTTCGCCCGACACGGCGGTCAGATCGGTTCATCGATCCTGACCAACGCTGGGCATCACGCCGGGTTCGCCAAGACGGTGTTCTCACTGGACATCGTCAACGCCTTCCCGAGCGTCTACCGCTCTCGCGTCAAGGCAGTGCTCGGCAAGCCGATCCGCTTCGGCCTGCAGCAATTCGCTGGCGTCGCGTTCTCACCCGAGGACGAGGAGGCCATCTGTGCCTCCATCGCCGACCTGCTCGTCTTCAAGGAGCGCTTGCCTCAAGGCCCGCCAACGTCACCGCGGGTGTTCGACATCTGCTGTGGCAAGCTGGATCAGGAGATCTTCGCGCTTCTGCAAGGTCACTCCACGCCCTTCCAGAGCTACCGCTACACGGCCTGGACCGACAATCTCACGTTCTCATCGGACGGCGAGATCCCGGAGCCAGTGCGAGAGCAGCTTGTCGAGCTCGTGCGCAAGAACGGCTTCTTCCCCCACACACGTCCCGACAAGATGCGCTACTACAGCCGCGAGACTGGCGAGGTGCCAATCGTCACGGGCCTCGTGCTCGGGGCCGAGGGTATGCTCACCATGGCGCCACGCAAGGTCAACCAGCTTCGGGCACGGCTGCATCGCTTCGAGCGCCTCGCCAATTGGGACGATCAGATCCAGGGCGAGGTGGCGGGTACGCTCGGCTACATCCGTCAGGTGTATCCCAAGCGCTTGCCCTCCAAGCTTCGGGATGTGGTGGCCGCGATCGATTCTCGGCTTGCGGCAAACAAGGCCGTGACCACTGAGGTCGCGACCGCGCCGACACCAGCTCCGTCAACGAGGCCGAAGACTTCCAAGGCTCCAGGCAAGTCCAAGGGCAAGGCACGCGCCAAGTCCGCGGGCAAGCCGAAAGTCAAGGAAGAGTTGCTCGCCGAGGCCGTGAGCTAGAGCGAATCCATCCTTCAGTTTGCTAGACCGCACAAGCGCAAGTAACTTTAGTTTGGCGTTTGGTGGTTCCTAACTGCCTTGTCGCCTAAGCGTGGTCGTTTGAGCCGAACCTGAACCAGGATCGGTGAGACCGCGGTCCGTAGCGCTGGCCTTTACTCTGACACGTGGTGTCAGTCATTGTCAGGCCTCGTCTGTGCCCTTCGAGGAGAAATCTTCTCTCCGGGACGGCTTCGCCTCACATCCTTCGGCCTGACAATGCTCCAGCGATCCATCCAAACTGATCTGACTCAAGCGGGAGGCGAGACGCTTCGCTTCCCGCTCCCTTTCCTCAATCTTAGAAGTAATATCTCTAGGATTTAGAAAAGGGAAATTATAAGGTCTTTGAATAAAAAATTTCCAGGTTTGCTTGACCGAGACGCGAAGCGTTGAGGTAGATAACCGAAACGTTAGCCTGGCCGCTTGAGCTCGCCTTGTATCAAGGTGAGTGAGGTCACGGTCCATAAGGATCGCCTTACCAGTAACGATCCCGTCACTTCCGGTAGCATTTCTGCTACTTCCCCTTCGGGTCGGTCTGCGACCTAAGTAGCAGAAACCGGCGGTGAAGCTGCCTTGCTACCGGCGGCTGCGCCTAAGTAACGGCATCGTGACTCGAGGAGGCATCTATCCAAACCGGAAATTAGTTTCCAAGTTTGCTTGACCGAACTCGAAACTGAGTGTGCGTAGGTAGTAGAGAACGGTATAGAACCGTTGTCGCTTACGTCCGGTTGCCTGAGCTAGCCCTGTACCAGGGTTGGTGAGACCGCGGTCCGTAGGAGTGGCCAATACCATCACGCCCTTCGGGTGTGATGTCCCGTAACGAATCCGTAACGCCCACACCACATTTTCGTGGCGTCCCTTCGTGACCGGGCTTCGCCCTCGCCACGAAAACCGGACTGCGTCCTTGTGGTGTGTGCCCGGCAAAAGCGCCTGTTACGGATTCGTTACGGAACTCCGGCATCAGTCCAAACTTGGGTAACACTTTCTTCAGTTTGCTTGACCAACGCTTCTACACAGCGTGCGTGTGTGGCAACGTGGTACCAACCGCTTGCGCAAACGCGCTGCCGTTCGAGTTCGTCCTGGACCAGGGCGAGCAAGGTAGCGGTCCAGAGCAGTTGCCTTACCACTTTCGCCTGCGACGAAAGTTAAAACCTTCGGCTCCGCTGTGCAAACAGCAGGGATTGCAGGGTAACGACCGCCGAAAGTTTTAAGAGGCATCAATCCAAACTGAAGACTGCGGGGAGTGTTGCATTCCCCGCTCTATTTGTGCTCTCAAGCGTTCAAACGTTTGAGCGTAGAAAGGGAGCAAAGGTCTTTGTAAGCGTTAGTTAGATTGGAAGAAAAAATCAATCGAGTGGAAAGGGGAAAGCGGCCATGGCCGACCTGCTTCGTATTCGCGCCTCCAATGGCGCGGGCATCAGCTGGAGGTTCGTCGACCAGACCATGGTCGGCTACTCCATCGTCCTCGATCAACCGCCCGCCATGACCATCAGCGATGGTGACGTGTGGCAGGTGGAGTTGGTGGGCACTGGGAGCAAGAAGGGCTCACGGCAGAAGATCGCGACCGTACGCCTGGTGGCTCGTGTCCAGGAGCTGAAGCTCTGGGAGAAGATCACCGAGTTGCCCGGTCATTGGATCGAGCCGGTGGACTTGAAGTGCATCCTCACCTGGCTGCACAGTGGCACCGACATCATCCTGATCGGTCAGAAGGGCAGTGGCAAGACGACTCTCGGGTCGGTCATCGCTCGCACTCTTGGCTGGCAGGAGCCGTGCAAGGTGGATGTCTACACCATCCAGCGGACCACCGACCTCTTCGGCACCGACGTGGCCCGCTCGGGTTCGTCGCTCTTCATGCGCTCCACGCTCCTCGAGTACATCGAGCGGGCACGGATCGCGCTGCAGAACGGCCTCGACACCCAGTTCCTCGTCATCCTCGACGAGATCAACCGGGTGCACGCCAAGGTCAACGAGAGCATGCATGGCCTTTTCGACGACACCCGTCAGGTGACCATCATCACCGCGGAGGGAAGCAAGGTCGTCAAGCTGCCGCCGAACATCCACGTCATCGGGACCATGAACATGGGCGCCGAGTATCTGGGCACACACGGCCTGGACGAGGCGCTCAAGGATCGGTTTGCCCCGGTCAAGATCAAGCCCATGCCCGTCGACTACGAGGTCAAGAAGCTCGTGGCCGAGACGCACGTGCTCGAAGTGCAGGCTCTGTCCATCGTAAAGGTGGCCCAGACTCTGCGCGACGCAGCCACGGGCGGGCAGATCTCGTTCGCTCCGAGCTACCGAGCGTGTCGCAATGTGGCACGCCTGGTGAATCACGGTATGGACCTCAAGACCGCCATCATCAAGGGCTTCCTCGGCTGGTACGAGGGCGAGCTGGCTCTCGACGCTCGAGGTGAGGTGGCAACGCCCAACACCGAAGTGGCCAAGGCCTTCTCGGCCCTACGGATGAAGGGCATTGCCAAGGCGAGTGACACACTCGCCGACGCAACTTCGAAGCTCTAGGCTTTACTTCCAATCAAACGCGCGAGGAGGACACGTGCTTCATGTGTCCTCACTCTTTTTGAGCACTTCTGCAGCAATGCAAGAGTGCTGAACGAGGGTTTGCTTGACCGGCTCCAAGTGGAGCGCACATCTGCGAGGAGTAGGTTCATAACCACTTTCGCATTGCGAGGTCGTTTGAGCCAGTCGTGTATCACGATTGGTGAGACCACGGTCCAAAGAGGACGCTTGTTGTCTGCTCGCAACGGGGGCAATTGCGCGCGCCGAACTTTTCGCTTCATGTGAGGAGGTTCGGTGCTCTGTGCCAGATCGACGAAAAGTTTGGCACGGCAATCGCTGTCGCTGCTTGCTCCCAATCAGTCCAAACCCTTGTAGGTCTTTAACAAGAGATGCACCTAAACCAAGGAGGTCCGCGTGACGAACGTAGTGTCAATTCACAACCTGCGTGAGTCGGGCGAAGACCTTCAAGAAGGTCTCGAACCCGATGAGCGTAACGCCAAGCTCTTGGAAGCGGAACTGCCCTATATCTGCAACGATATTGCGATGCTGATCGGCAGACCCTTCCGTCTCATCTGGGACCCGGAGCTAGAGACCGCCTCAACTGATTGCATCGCCGAAGTCCGCGTCGCGCCTTGGCCCTTCCTCGAAGGGCAGCGTGATGTGGGCTTCGGTACGATCTATCACGAGACCGGCCATATCAGACAGTCGCCATACGGAGCCAGGTTGCTAGAGCGGGCACAGGAGGAAGGTGGAGATACACTCCAACACCTTCTCAACATCATCCTCGACCGCAAAGACGACTACGGCACAGCCGAGCACGCGCCCGGCTTCGCCGAGACACTCCGCAGGCGGCTGCTCTACATCTGCACGCTTACCAGGCGACGCAAGTACCAGAAGCTCTTTGCTGGCAAAAGCGGCGAGGAGATCGCGCGAATCCTTCGGCACATCAAGCCGGGCGATCCGTACGAGGATTTCTTCTTCGCTGCCAAGTGGCACAAGAGCCCTCGCTTTCAAGTGACCACACGAGCCATGAAGTTGCTCCGCCAGCGCCAGTTGCGCAAGGCGGGGGCTGAAGAGCTTTTGTGGACCGCCAAGCGAGTACGCGAGATCCTGGGTGAGATTCCTGGGCGCGAGCAGAACGAGCGCGGCTTCAACAAGCTTTACGCGTTCTCAGGTGGCGTGGAGTGCAATGGCAAGGGCGAAAAGCTCGATCCGAAGCTCTCCAAAGCCATTTCTAAGATGATGGCCCGGTACGTGGCCAGCATCCGCAAGGGTGGAATGAGCCAGCTCGTGAAGTTCCTCAAGTCTGCTGGTATGGTTTGGCCCGGCCCGCTTTCAGTGGGTCGTACCAACTCCGTACCAGTCGAGCGAGTGGCTCCGAGTCCAGGCAATATCGCTCGCTATCAGGGTCTGCTCGAACCAATCCGTCCTCAGGTCGGACCTCTGGTCCGGCGTCTCAAGCGGATCGATAACCCGTCGGAGTACACGCTCTACGGGCGTGAAGAGGGCCGACTCGACTTGTCGGCTAGCGCTCGGATCGCAACAGGTCTGAGTGGCTGCTACCTCGAAGTCGTCTTGGAACGCGACATCGACGCCGAGGTCCATCTGGCGATCGATTGCAGTGGCTCCATGGGTGGCAAGAAGGTCAAGGTGGCCAAGCAGATCGGTGTGGCCTTCTCGGAGGCTATCAACTCTCTCGAGCCAATGTGCACAGGTCGAACGTGGGCTTTCAATAGCAAGGCCATCAGCGACTTCGGTAAGCCGTCGAGCAGCTCGGGCTTCGTGACCATTGAAGGTTCTGGGGGCAACTCCGACACTCACATGCTCGCGGTGGTGGGCAAGGAACTGGCCAAGTCGCATAAGCGGCGCAAGGTGCTTCTCGTTCTCTGCGATGACGGACCCGATGACATGGCGCTCGCGAAGCAGCTTTCGCAGCAGCTCATGGCTCGAGGCATCATCGTCATCCACCTCTTGGTTGGTGTGCACGGCACGCCGGACATCTATCCGGTTGAGCTGCTCTACACCTCCATGGAGGAGTGCCTTCTCGAGTTTGGCGATCTTCTCGAGACAATCATCAAGAACCTCAAGTAGAAGAGGTTGGGCCGGGTTCCCGCGCGTTGCGGGCCCGGCTCTTCTTTTTAAATGAACGTGCTACACTTGGAACATGGAAGAAGTTCCAGGTGAAAAAGGCTATAACTACTATAAGGAGCACCCGGAGGAGCTTACTGTAGAGAACTTCCCAACGGGTCCCGGGTTTAGTTTCCTTAACAATTTCTGGGCAAAAGTTTTGTACGTAGATGATAGTTCCGAACAATGGGGTAATGAATCGTTAAAAGCCCAAATTAAGCAAGCCATAGAAGAGGAAAATTTTAACTTTGAGGAGTACCGTCTTCTTCAGGAAGAAAGAAGTAGCGCAATGCAAGAGCTAGTGGATATTCTTAATGAACGAGCAAAGGGGAAGGAAGAAAGAATAGACCTCTTTCAAAAGTCCCCGTTCCCGTGTAGAATGGGGCTATGTACACACAAATAAATAAGCTCAACGATGCCCAGTTTAGGAGAAAAACAGGGGTCAAGAAATCCACTTTTAATAAAATGGTGGAGATAGTGAGGGAAGCAGAGAAAAAGAGGAAAAAGATACTGGGCAGACCCCAGAAGCTCTCGTATGAAGACCAAGTACTCATGACCCTGGAGTACTTGCGGGAATACAGAACATACTTCAGCCTAGGCCAGATATACAAGCTAAGTGAGGCCAACACATACAAAGTGGTTAAGAAGGTAGAGGATATTTTGATACAAGCCAAGGAGTTTCGGTTGCCCAACAGGAAGGACGTGTTTGAAGACCCAAACATCGAGGTGATCGTGGTAGATGCCGTGGAATCGGCAGTGGAGAGACCCAAAAAAAGCAAAGACAGTACTACTCGGGAAAGAAAAAGAAGCACTCCATCAAAACCCAAGTCGTCATAAACAAGAAGAATAGAAAAGTCCTGAAAACCAGCTTTGCAAATGGCAAAAGGCACGACTTCCGCATCTTCAAGGAGTCGGGTCTTTTACTTAGGCCAGAAGTGAAAATGCTTGCAGACACAGGGTATCAAGGTATCCAAAAGATACACGCGAACTCGACCATTCCCATCAAGAGGAAGAGGAACGAAGTATTAACAAAAGAGCAAAAGACGTTTAATCACAAGCTGTCGTCAAAGAGAGTGGTGGTGGAGAATGTGATTGGTTTCCTTAAAAGATTCAGGATCATCTCGGACAGATACAGGAACAGGAGAAGGAGATTCGGGCTACGCTTCAACTTGATAGCCGGGTTTCATAACTATGAGATTTAGGAGTTTTGAAAGAGGTCTAGTATTTATAGGTTCGAACGAGTCATTTTTTGACCTCGCTCTTTTTAGGGCATCTACGAACAGTCGCACCACTTCTGACGTCTAGTGAAATGTGAACGAGCCCCAGCCCCCGACGACGTGTGGTCGTGGGAACTGGGGCTCGGGGTTAGTCGAACCGTTCGCTGGGTGTGGGGTCGTTTTCGAAGAAGGTCTGTTGCGGGTAGATCTTCTGGAGGACCTTGACCTCGAGGTACTCGATCCTTCTGGGTCCGACGTTGCACTGGAACGCTGCCTGTCCGTCGGAGAGACGCACAGCCAGCCACTCCGCGGTGCCTTGTCGGAAGCTGTGAGTGCGGACGTAGATCTCGTAGTCGCGCTCGACTCGCGTGAAGAAGGTACCTGCTTGCACGTCTCGCAGCTTGACGATCTTGCTCATCGTGACCTCACATAGATTCCCGCTCGCTCAGCGATCGCCATCGGGATCGAGAACCACCCGAAAATGGCAGATACCATCATCACGGCGACGGCGCCACCGGGCGCACCCATGTCCTGCATGAGGTTGGTGAGCACGATGTACGCCAGAGCCGTGAAGTGAAATACGAAGATGAACAGGAGAACTCCGATCGCGGCCACAGTGGCGATGGCGTTCTCGAAGAGACGCACCGCCGTTTCGGTGAGGCTCTCTCCCTTCATCCGAGTCCAGCTCTGGCCGTCGATCACCTTGCGGGCATCGACCTCCCAGCCCGGCACGACTGCGCCGAGCATCATGCAGAGCGCCATGAGCATGCCGATGAAGTAGGGTATCTCCCAGGTGTGGAACTGCCCGAGCTCCGGGTGAAGTGCGTAGACGAGACTCATCTGACTCCTCCTTCTGGCCTGTCGAAGGCCTGTTTTCTGGCTGTGATATTACACCAAGACACTTGACTTTGTCAAGGGAATTTGCTAGGCTCATTCTCAGAAAGAGAGGTGCTTGAAATGACCGAAAACAGGCATTCGAAGCGGGAGTACAGCTACTCAGTCTTTGGGACGCAGGGTGGCGGACTCGTTCGTGAGGTGGGGGGCAG
>Ga0209542_10016443_pt1 | contig 12280 bp, 14 predicted proteins | sample RifCSPhighO2_01_FD_184028 | JGI IMG/M metagenome (GOLD analysis project Ga0209542, IMG submission 184028) | Soil microbial communities from Rifle, Colorado - Rifle CSP2_plank highO2_0.1 (SPAdes) (version 2) | ecosystem: Environmental > Terrestrial > Deep subsurface > Rock core/Sediment ...
AGATAAAGCCCGTGTTTGAATTCGCCTCAAACGCGCATAAGGACGAAAAAAGGTTCTCGGGCGAGCCTTATATCGTCCATCCGATCGCGACTTCGCTTAAAATCGCGGAATTGCGCCTCGATATTGATACGATATCCGCCGCGCTTTTGCATGACGTCGTTGAAAATCAAAACATAAAAATAGAAGAGATAAAGAAAAAGTTCGGCGAGGAGATCGCTTTTTTGGTGGAGGGCGTCACCAAAGTGGACAGAGTACGCTATCACGGAGTTGAAAGAACCGTGGAATCCTTGCGAAAAATGTTCCTGGCGCTCGCCGAAGATATACGCGTGGTCATAATCAAATTGATGGACAGGCTGCATAACATGGAAACACTGGAACATGTCAGGCCGGAAAAACAAAAAAGGATCGCGATGGAAACCCTGGAACTCTACGCGCCTCTCGCGGACCGTCTCGGCATGTGGGACGTAAAAGCGAAGCTGGAAGACCTTGCATTTCCATACGTAAATCCCGACGAATACAAATGGCTAAAAGACCAGATCAAATCAAGAAAAGAAGTTGGCGAAGCATATTTAAAAAGCATAAAACCAATTTTAGAGGAAGCCCTAAGAAAAGACGGCGTCGAAGCAAAAATAGTTTATCGTGCAAAACATTTGCTTTCCATCTGGAAAAAACTTTTGCGCAGAGACATGGATTTTGACCGCATCCGCGATCTTGTGGCCATACGCATAATAGTCAACAACATAGATGAATGCTACAAAGCGCTCGGAATTTTGCATAAAGTATGGAAGCCGGTGCCCGGGCACATTAAAGATTTTATCGCGCTTCCAAAAACGAACGGATACCAAAGTCTGCATACATATGTTTTTGGGCCCGGCAAGAAAACCGTCAGCGTTCAGATACGAACAGCCGCCATGGACGAAGAAGCTGAATATGGCATCGCCGCCCACTGGTTCTATGAGGCCGAGGGTAAACGGGCGATTACAAAAAAAATGGATGAAAAAAAATTCGCTTGGGTGCGCCAGTTGCAAGAATGGCAAAAAGAACACGCCGGAAAAGATCATACGGATACTCTGTCAGCGCTAAAAATCGATTTTTTTAAAGACAGGATATTTGTTTTTACTCCAAAAGGAGATGTTATAGACCTGCCGGAGGGCGCCTCCCCTATAGATTTTGCCTACAACGTGCATTCGGAGATAGGTGACAAAATGTCCGGAGCTAAAGTGAATAATAAAATGGTGCAATTTTCGCATAAACTTAAATCCGGCGATTCCGTTGAAATTTTAACGCGGAAAAATAAAAAACCGACCCCGGACTGGCTCGATTACGCAAAAACTTCGATCGCAAGAGGACATATCCGTTCATATTTGCGCAAAGAAGGACTGCTTGAGCCGCCAAAAAAATCGCAGCTCATGCTTGAAATAACTGTTTCGGCGGAAGACCGCGTCGGGCTTTTGAAAGATTATTCGGAGGTATTCGCAAAACTAGGCATCAGTATTTTGGACGTTAAGGTGGACAATAAAAACGAATTTTACCCGAAAACAATATTCCGCTTCCATCCGAAACATGGCTTAAACAACGCAAAAATACTTACATCATTAAAGCAGATAAAGGGCGTCGAAGATATAATTATTAAAGAGATCAAGCAGTAAATGCAACCGGAGGAACGATCTTGTCAGAGATGGACAGAAGCTCTTCTTCCGAGAAAAATTCTATCGAGATCTTGCCTTTCGGCCCCTTTCTCTCAATATGTACTCTGGTCCCCAGCGCGTTTTCGAGTTTTTGCTGAAGGCTCCTTGTTTCCGGATCAAGCGAAGCTCTCGCGCGCTCGGTCGCAATAGACCTCGCCGCGCGCTCGGCCTCCCGAACCGAAAGACTGTTTGCCAGAATATTCTGATAGAGGTTTTTTTGATCATCGGGGTGATCGGTAAGCATCAAAAGAGGTCTGGTATGCCCTTCCGTTATTTTTCCTTCGGCGACAGCAGTTTGCATCTCTTGTGGCAGCGTCAAAAGGCGCAGGGTGTTCGCGACAACTTCCCTGCTTTTCCCTATTTTCTCCGCAATCTCACGCTGGAGCATGCCGAACTGATCAACTAATTGCTTGAATGCCCACGCCTTCTCCAACGGATTTAAATCCTCGCGCTGGACGTTTTCAACAATAGCCAGCTCCAACTTAACTTTATCCGAAGTCTGCTCGCGGATTATGACCGGGATCTGATGAAGTCCAATGAGCTTCGAAGCCCTTAACCTGCGCTCTCCGGCAAGCAATTCATATTCGACTACCCTTCCGGTATTAGTCTGGGTTTCTTTTCTGGTAACAACGACCGGCTGTAAAACACCATATTCGCGGATCGACTCGGCAAGGTCTTTTAGGGCGCCTTCATCGAATTCTCGCCTCGGCTGGAAAGGGTTTGGCAAAATCCTGGATGTTTCTATCCAGAATACGGATTCTTTTCGTTTCTCGTTGATTTTTTCATCCATTACATATAAAATACTAAAAACTGATAAAATATGCAAATGCCCAGATGGCGGAACTATTAAATGGCCAGATGATGGAATTGGCAGACATGCACGACTCAAAATCGTGTGCCGAAAGGCATGAGGGTTCGACTCCCTCTCTGGCCACAACGCGTCCCGCAACTGTGGGATGAGGCAACTCATGTGGGTTCGACTCCACTCGGGACAAGTTCAGAACAGTAGATTGGAAGCAGATATTACGAGAGTTTGAATGGTTGAATCTGCCTGTTGCAGTGCCAATAGCCGCATAATGAGATTTATTCTTCAGATAGCATTTGCTTAATCTTTTCTGATATTTGAGAGCTTGCTAACACGCCACCTACAAGTTTCTGCAAAATACCATCAGGCATCATTTCTGTGCACACCTTAAGTTTGTTCTGTTCGAGTTTCTCAATGAGAGTTTGTGAAGTTTTCTCAAATACTCTATTGCAATCAATCATTGTGTCTTTTGAAAAAATAGAATACTCGGATGACAAAATGATAACTTGTGTTTCCGATGGGAATCCAAGCCGTTGAGCTATTTGCTGTCTTTTTTCAATTTGCGATGATGCACAAACAAGAATAAGAAACTCCTCTGTGCGAGGGTTTTGATTGAGAACAACGAAGTAATGCGGCTCGTCTGATAAAAGTTCCTCTTCCTCAAAATAGTAAACCGAGCCAGTTTTGATTGTTGCTAAAATACGAACATTTGGCGGAATATCCATATCCGTGATTGGTCATACCCGCCTATTTCCAGTATTCGGCAACCTTGTAATCTTCTTCGTAGAGCTCCTTTGAAGCGGCAAGCACATCCCCTGCAAGAGCAAACTTATCTTCTGCGCCGTTAATTGGGTCTTTGAAGAAATCCGAATATGACATAGGTTCTCGAGTCGTCTCTTTTGATTCCAGAGCGCTTTTGAACTTATCCCATTCTGGATAGCGGTGAGTTACATTTACCAATGTAGAAGCGTGATATTTACCGAACTCATTATAAGCAAAATCAAGCGCCTCAACTTCGCTTTTTGAAAAAACATCTGCGTCAACATCCAAGACGGAAACAAGGGTATTATCTTGACCTCCGCGAGCGAGATATTTTGAGGCATATCCGCGTTCATCATCGGCAAGAAAATCAGAAAACTCCGCAATATCTTTTACGGATGATCCTACGGAGCCAAGCGGCATCGCATAATAAGTATCGTTGAGCATCGGCCTGCCGTTTCGTCTCAAATGGTATCTGTCGGCAAAGTATACGAGCTTGATCAATTTCAGCTTATCTATCTGCCCGCCTTCCTTCTTCGTGAGATAGTTTATCGCTTGGGTGGCCTTTTTGTAGTCAAACTCAAGCATCATTTTCATACCTATATATTACCACAACGGTAGACCTTTGAAAACACAAGTGTGTATATCAAGCGCCCGCCATCATTAGTATTTGAATTATAGCAGAATGTAAAGTAAAGAACGATGGAAAATCCGACAAACGAGGAAAACTTTGACTATTTCAACGCGGATGTATACCTACTCACCCTCAACATTTTGCTTGAGGGGTTTTATAGGGGCCAAGGCGTCTTTACGCTGGATCAATTCCTAAAAGGAAACTACTGGAAAATTGAGGAGATCAGCGATGAAATCCGTGATACCAACGATTTCGGCTCCGCAGAAGATATGGTTTTGCATCAGGTCGCTTCTATCGTTGAAGGTTTGAATCTCGGCAAGATAAGACGGCTTAGCATTAAAGATATTTCTGGTTTTTAAAAATAAAATTAATCAGCCAGGCGCTGAATATTCCCACAATCATACCACCAAAAATATCGCTTGACCAGTGGACACCGGCGGAAACCCTCCCCGCGCCCATGGCTAGCGCTCCCAGAAAAAAGATAATGCTCGTTTTCGGGTAATAATAGTAAATAGCCATGGCGAGTGCAAAAGAGAACGAGGCGTGGCCGGACGGAAAAGATCCGCTGGATTCATGAAAAATCAGCTGGCGGACATTATCAAAAACCATAAACGGCCTCGGCCTGTCATAAAAAAATCTGATGATTTCTGTAAAAACAAATCGGGACAAAATACCCGCCAAAAACGCGTGAATTATTGCCAATTTTACGCGCCCTATATTCTTATCGAACGCGTAAAATAAAAATACCACAACTATCATCACATAAAGCAAATACTCCGCCCGGAACAAAATATTCCAATCCAAAAAATCATTAACTCCCACCCATGAATTGAACCAGCGGAAAATTGTGAGGTCGATTTGATACATGGACACATTATATCACATATGCTAGGGTTGGGGGAGAAAAATTGAAAGGAGAGAAAGTATGGAAATAAAAGGTGTTGTTATCGGCGGCGGTGAGCTGCCGGATAAAATGATGAAGGTAGCGCGGTGTCATGATAATGAACAAACAATTGAAATAAATGTATCTAGACTGACAAGAAACCTGCTATCGGCGGTGGCCAATGTTGTTGTTGATTTCGCAAAAGACCATGATTTAAACCATTTCCAATGCTCGGTTGGAATTCCTGACTTTGTAACGCTGGAAAAAAACATTGCAAACTGCTTCAGCGAGCATAATGCCGATTGCTTAGAAAGATTTGCAAAAGAAGCAACTTACGAAACCGCGAAACGCGTAAAAAAATTAGCCCAAGAGCTTGGGATTGAACCTGCAAAATTCGATCATTTGGAATGGAATAAATTGGCTCTTGAGGAATCAAGAAAAGAGCGAGAACATTGGCGGCCAGACGAATCACAAAAAAACTTTACATAAACTCGGACGCTTGTCCGAGGTTTTTTATTTTATAACTCCACAGCCCAAATCCATAACCCCCTCCTTCCCCCTTACCTTAAGGGGGACGTCGCTTCGTTGCTTTGATTATTTTTGCAATTACGCTATCGATATCATTTATTAAGTCACTATTCCAAAATCTCAGAACTTTTATGTTATTTCCATTTAAGTATTTAGTTCGTTCTGCATCATACAATTTTTGTTCGCTTGGGATATGACTTCCTCCGTCTAATTCAATAGCTAATCTTGCTTTTGGGCAGTAAAAATCAAGAACATAACCACAAAACTCTTTCTGCTTTAGTTTGGTTGTGCCGCAATTCCTTTCTCCTGTCTTTTAAAATTTTATTATTATAAATATGCTTCATATCTTCGCCCCCTTAAGATAAGGGGGCTACGGGGGTTACCTCTTCGCAAGTTCCACCAAATTCTTAAAAAGCATGGCAACTGTTAGAGGACCAACCCCGCCCGGTACGGGAGTAAAAAGTGAAGCTTTTTCGGCGACTGCGGGATCCATGTCCCCCGCCAATTTTCCATTCGCCTCCGAAGTCCCGCAATCTATTGCGATAACCCCATCTTTTACCATGTCCGCTCCTATTAAATGAGGCATCCCTACGCCGGAAATAATGATATCGGCATTCACGGTATAGAGCGTCGGGTCGTCGGTATTCTCGTCTATCGCCGTTACCGTCGCCCCATGATTGATAAGCCAAATAGCCGCGGGCTTTCCCACAAGACGGCCTACTCCCAAAACAACAACTTTCTTCGCCTTAAGCTGTATGCCATAAGCCGTAAAAATATGATCTATCGCGCCAACGACCGGAGGTAAAATTTTTGACCTGCCTGAAGAAAACAATCCTACGCTTTTTGATGAAAGCATATCGGGATCTTTTTCCGGCGTTATCGCATCCAAAATATATTGAGTATTTATTTGTTTCGGAAGCGGCAACTGGATTATCACTCCTGTGTTTTCTTCAATGTGGACAATTTCCGAGACTTTTTCCCGCAATTTAGAAGTAGTTATGTCGTCTTCTATATTATAAATTCTTACATCTATACCTACCGCGCCACCAAATTTCTTTTTTTGCTCCATAAATTTTTCCGTTACCGGATCACCTCCGACACGAATAACGGCCAGCCTCGGCTTTTTGGACAATTTAAAAACCTCGCTCGCAAGCGAGGTTTTTAACTCTTCAGCCATTTTTTTGCCATCGATGAGCATAATCAAATCTTAGCCCAATCAAAAAAAAAAGGAAGCTGGTTGCTTCCTTTACTTAACACTAAGCGCGTAATGTTTTGGGCAGTTGAAATTCAAAGCGCGTATTGATACCGCATGGATTAACCACTAAATAATGTCCGTTTATCTGTTTGGCATAATTTTCCAAAGCGATCTTCTTGGTTCTCCCATATCCATATACACCACCAAAAATCCTGCTATTTTTGCTAACTTTGATCTCTATATTTTTCGAATGAGCAATAAACCTAAAAATATGTTGGGAATAAGATACATCAATCTTACAACCCGTAATTACAGATAGTTCCTTTAGCGTCATGACGCCCTCCTTTTTTGGATATTTCTATTTTAGAAACTACTGACCTTCACCTAACTCCCTCCCCCCAGGAAACAGACCTGACTTCTTAAGCGCTCCCCGCAGGATATGCGGGGAGTTTTGTATTCGCATGACGCTTTTCTGTGCGCGGCGGAGAAGGCCGTTATCGCCGATCGGACAAAAATTTGCCATATCTTTAGTCTTTGATGCCGCCCAGATATACTCCTGCGGGTTCAGTTCAGGAGCATAGGCGGGGAACCGCTCAACAATAACAAACCTGTTTTTCCGCAGTTCGAGAAACTCCCGAACAATTTTTGCACGGTGCTGGGCAAGGCCATCCCAAAAAAGAGCAATCGGTTTTTGTATGTGCCGAAGGAGATGCCGGAGCGTGAGCAAGGTGTTTTCTTTTCTTACCGCTCCTTTGGTGAATGTGCATAATGCCCGCACCCGCTTCATACTCGCGTCAGTCGCAACAATGCCGGTTGCCGAGATGTTCTTCCATGAGCCGGTGGAACGGATGAAGGGCGTTTTGCCTTTCAGAGCCCATGTCCGCCTCACTGTTGGGCGCTCGGAAAACCCGGATTCATCGTAAAAACAAAAGACGGCTCTCAAGAGAGCCCCCTTTTTAACAGCTTTGGCCAAGTCGTTTTCCTCCACTCCGCGATTGCTTTTTCATCTCGTTCTTTTGCTCTTCTGGACGGCTTTTGGCATGAGAATCCAAGCTCATGCATAAGGTGCCAAACAGATCTTGGCCGGTAGAGTATATGCTCTGTTTTACGGATAAGCGCCGTGATACGCTCGAGTGTCCAGAGCTGTGTTTTGTACCCTGCGGCCTCCGGGCCTTTTTGTATGCCGAAGTATAGGCGTTTTTTCTGTGCATCGGTAAGCTTGGAAATACGGCCTTGTTTCTGCGCCGAAATGGTTCCATTATTCCACCTTTCCCTCCATTCCCTGGCGGTAGTGGAGGACACACCGAACTTCTTCTCTACATAATACGCAGTTTTACCTCGCGCGAATAATCGCCCCGCCTTTAGACGGCGAGCTTGGAGCTCTTCTACCGGAAGAGCGCGGTTTGGATGATGGTTGTTCATGCATCAATCATAGCATGGCGCGGTATTTAAGGGGAGGGAGTTAGGTGAAGGTCAGTAAGAGAGGTTACAAGAAAAGAATATGTAGTTGTTGGTTTTGATACTCAAAAAGAGTTTTTTGAAAGCATGAAAAGATTTTACCCGAATATGACTTCAGATTCCCCGGTAACTGTTATTCGTTGGGATAACGTGAGGGGTTATTTGGTTGATAATTACGACCAACAGCTAAAGATGCCGAAAGATTTGGCTGCGGATTTGCGCATTGGACGCTAAAAAATAAATTAAAAACTAATGGATAAGACCATTAGTTTTTTTTTAGTCAATCTACACAAAATATAAAGACGATGGGATGATGAACGCATGAGGAGGAAGGTTCATGAATTTCTCATGCTGGAGAACGATGACCCGCGGGAGACGGCTGACGAAGTAATATTAAAAAAGTCGGTGAATAATCCGGCGCTTTTTTCGATTTTGGTGGATAAATACCAGACGCCATTTTTGAGAAAGTCGCTCGGAATAGTCCATTCAAAAGAAGAAGCGGAAGATATCGTTCAGGAAACATTCACGAAGATCTACGCGAACGCCGGAAAATTCAAAAAACAGCCCGGAGTCGAGTTCAAAAGCTGGGCATGGCGCATTCTTGTAAATACGTCGCTTACGCATTACCGAAAAGTAAAGAAGACTTTTGGGGATGTTGGTTACCTAGACGAGATACTGGCTGGGGACGATGACGATATCGAATCGAAATTAAAACTTGTTACCGAAAATTCGATAGATAAAGACGATAGGGTGGGTGTGATCAAAGATGCCATGGAAACTTTGCCGACTGAGGCTTCAGCGCTCCTTAAGGCGCATTATATAGAAGACCGGCCGTATAATGAAATAGCCAAAAAACACGGCCTTTCAATAGGCGCTTTGAAGATGAAACTTTTCAGAGCACGCAAGGTTTTAAAAGATATAGTCGGAGAAGTTTAAAAGCCATAAGCTATACGCCACATGCAAACAAGAGAGCAACAGCTAAAAAAGCGAATAATGACGCGAGTTTATGGCATTTGGTTCATGCGAAGGGGGATACCGATGCTAGTAGGCAGCTCCCTATTCATTACCGTTGCTTTAAAACTTACCGCGGAGCGCTTTTTTGTAGCCCAGATCTGGAAAAATTTTGAATTTGTGGCGACATCGAATCTTATGGGTTTGCCAAGATTCATAGCTTCGGCATTAAATAACGCCGAACCTATGTTATTAATATTTATTTCTGCAACTGGTATAGTCGGTTTCGTTCTTGCAGTAAAGCTTCTAAGGAGTATTCGCAGTATTTTAACCGGACAGGCAATTTTAATAGGATACCAATCCCGGCGATAGCCGGCTAATGGTAAGAAAGGTCGCTTAATTACCATAATAAAAAATCTCCCTATAAGGGAGATTTTTTTGTTTCTACGTAACCAACGCAACCTTTTTGCTTTTATGGCCTGCTCCGCTTTAAATTTTATCGAACAAGAATTTATCAAAAACTTTCATTTTTTCGAGATAGGTTTTTGGATCGATCAGCCAAAGAGTCGCGGCGACGGAGGAAAGGAGAGCGTTGCCGTCTTGCGGCGTAAAGCACCCACCGGATATTCTCAGTCCGTTATCAGAAACTCCCAAGGTCTGCTCGCAGAAAACCGTTTGGTTGAGAATTCTTCCGAGAATAGATCTCGACGAGTCTCTCGCGCGCGCAAATACTTTATTGCTGCTTTTAAATTTTGTGAAAGCCACAAGCGGATTTTTGTACAGTCTTTCCCTGGCCTCCGCAAGATCGATGCCGGATTTTAATTCCAAATTAAAACAAAAAGTGTGCATTAATTGTGTAGGGGCTTTTAATGCTTGCGCGGAAATGGGGAAAAACTCCCTGTCTTTGTAAAGAGTTCTTAATACTCTTGCCGCGTCGTCCGCCTGATGCGAGCCGTATGGAGGATGCGAATATTTTTCAAATTCCACGCCCAAAATTCCCTTATCTTCGCTAATATCGCTCGCGCGCCGGAAAATGGTGAAAATTCCGTATTGCAGATTGAGGTATCCGTGCGCCATTGCGATGCTTTTTATGACGCAAAGCATCTGGTGCGTATTACAGCTTACTATCTGAATAAACCGGTTTTCCGGAGTTAGTGCAGAATCATTTATTGTCCAAGCATAAGGTTTTCCGAAGTCTTTTTCACTGCCTTGGGCAATGAACCCTTTTATTTTAGGAAAATCATTATAAAATTCTTCTTTGAGTTTATTTCCTTCGGGCGTACAATCAACAATAACGTCGACTGATTTTGCAATCTCCGGGAACGTTCCGACAGGATAAAGGCCGAGCTCCAGGAATTTCTTTTCTTTTTCTTTATTCTCAACGATCAATAGCGCCCCGGCTTCTATCATGTCTTTGACTTTGTCCGCCTCTTCTTCCAAAGGGGAGCGTTTGTAAAAAAATATTTCGCCCAAGCCGATTTCCTTGCGCTCTTTCGTAAAGAGATGAATAAGCGGTTCGCCGATGGTGCCTGTGCCAACAATTAGAACTTTTTTGCCTTCTGACACTTCAAAAACCTGCGTCTTCTTATATAAACGCTGCAGAAAAGACGACGGTTACAAAAATCGGTTTAAGTGACGAGCACTGACCAAAGTAAAACGGCTACGGCGATGGCGGCTATCTTTTCCCGCATATTTCCATGCGGTATCCAGCTTGTTTTGCCGCCGGTTTCTTCAAGAAGATGCGTTCTTAAGAAATCATGAACCCTGAACGCAAGTTCGTTCTCGTCGCCTATTACTTTGATCTCGCCGTTTTCAGCGAGCGATACGGTCCCTTTTTCTTCGGAGACGATAATGATAAGGGCGTCCGAGCGCTCGGCTAAGCCCAAGGCGGCGCGGTGTCTTGTGCCGAAATTTTTGGTGGCTTCTGCTTTTCGCGCCAAAGGCAGATGCGCCCCGAACATTCTTACCCTGTCGCCGGTTATTATTACGGCGCCGTCATGCCCCGGGGAAGATGTATCAAAAATGCTCAATAAGAGCTCACTGGAAACTTTACCGCCGAGAAAAATACCATTCTCCAAAAAACTTTCGATCGCTTCATCGCCGGATAAAACAATCAGCGCGCCGGTTTTTGTATTGGCTAAGTCGTTAATCGTATGAATTATCTCATTGGAGACGATCTCGGATATCATTTCCCGCTTGGCATAAGGAAATCTGTTCCACGCGGAGAGCCACTCAAAAAATCTCCGCAGCTCCCTTTGGAAGACCACGGCTAATATTATCGCTACAAATCCGAAAAACGCGTTAAAAAGAGCTGTCGTAAGATGAAGATTTAAATATCGCGCCGCGACATAAACCAAAAAAAGAATTGCGATGCCGTTAAAAAGAAAAAGCGAATGGGCTTTTTCGAAAAGCAAAATAACCGCGTAGACCAATACCGCGACGACTAAAATATCTATAACTACAAGTATATCAACTCCAAATGAAGAAAATACGGTCATAAGAATATTATATAACGCGCGACGCGCTGCGTCTATTATGCAAGGTTTGCTTGGTTTTTGGTTTTGCCCGGTCATCCGACCGGGCTTTTTGATTTTTAGAAAAAATTAAAACGGATTCCTGGCTCCTCTTACTTCGAAGTGCAAATGACAGCCGGTTGAGTTTCCCGTAGAACCCACTGTTCCTATTGTTGTGCCCTGCGCGGTGTATTGACCTACAGAAACAAATACGGAGGAAAGGTGAGAATAAACGGTCTGCGTTCCATTAGGATGTGCAATGACAACATACTCTCCATATCCTCCATTCCACCCCTGCGATCTTGCAACCAAAACTGTTCCGCCGGCAGACGCGTACACCGGCGTCCCGCACGAATTCGCAAGATCAACTCCGTTGAACCCGTGCAATCCTTGCGATTTTCTTCCTCCATTGATCGGCTTCATATAGTATCCGTCGATGGAAGGCCCTCCCACTCCGCGAAGCCTCGCTGTCGAACCGGAACTTCCGGACACCGAAGCAATAGTCACTTCCGCGTCGGGAATAATTATCGTTTCTCCTACTGTCAATGAACCGCCCGGCGCAATATCATTAAAAGCAAGAATTTCTCCTTCGTCGCTTTTGAACTTTTTGGCCAAAGATTTTATTGTGTCTCCCTTTTTTACCTCGTATTGAATGCCCGATATCGGCAGTATTACCAAAACTTGCCCGGTTTTTATTACTTGTCCTTTTTTAAGATCATTCGCCCAATAAATAGTATTTGCGCTAACCCCGAACATTTTGGCGATTTCCGAGATGCTGTCTCCGGCACGCACGGTGTAGGTGGTTATCTGATCCAGTTTGTAAGTATCCACATCGGCAATGCTTCCAAGCGGCCCGACAACCGGCA
>Ga0209542_10016444_pt1 | contig 12279 bp, 16 predicted proteins | sample RifCSPhighO2_01_FD_184028 | JGI IMG/M metagenome (GOLD analysis project Ga0209542, IMG submission 184028) | Soil microbial communities from Rifle, Colorado - Rifle CSP2_plank highO2_0.1 (SPAdes) (version 2) | ecosystem: Environmental > Terrestrial > Deep subsurface > Rock core/Sediment ...
TGGCATAGAAGGTTTTACCCAAATACCAAAAGGCTCAACTATCTGGTTTCCAGAAGATGCTGTGTTTTATATTGAAGGGGAAAATTTACCTTGTATTGGACCCGGTGAACAAATAGCTAAACAGCACCCAGAAGTAAATCCTAGTAGATTTGTTAAAGCTGCAATGGGACTTAGAGGTTTAGTTGGAACTGTTTACAGACCAGGACTTATTAGACCTGGAGATTTAGCAACAGTTTATTTACACGAACCAAGATCCTACTCTATTCCCACCTCTAAATAAATTAAGCATATAGAATTTGCTGCATATAATTGAGGTACAATCTAATGGTTGATAGGGATAAGTCCATTGTGGGCCGTTAGAATTGTTATGGAGGGCTTAACTCCTGAACAGTATAGAGAAATAGATAATAGAAAGAACCCTAAAGAGAAAATGAATAACTGTCAAATTTTACAATATACTAGGCAAAATCCTGAAAATCCCCTCCACAGGGAACCAAATTTCGCATGGATGAGGACGGTTTGTCCCTGGGATATGACACTTTCCAAAAATGAGTGGGTAGAAATTAAAAGACCAAAATATACCAGTGCCCAGCTACTAGACATTTAAGTCACAAAAAATCCCGAATAATCGGGATTTCTTGTAAACCTATTTTTCAATGAGGCAAGGATATTTATATCATCTATTAAACTAACTAGTCAATTAGTACAAAATGGATCACTGTGATATTATCTAGAAAAGGAGGTGTAAAAATGAAAGTAAAAATTTATACAACTACTACTTGTCCGTTTTGTAAACTGGAAAAAGAATACTTAGATTCTAAAGGAATAACTTATGACAACGTTTTCGTAGATCAAGACGCAACGGCTGCCAAAAAAATGATTGAAGAATCAGGTCAGATGGGAGTGCCTTTTACTGAAATTACTAAAGAAAACGGCACATTGGTCAAAATTCTTGGATTCGACAAAGAAAAACTGAATGAGGCACTAGGAGTATCATGATTTTTTTAGGAGCTGATCATAGAGGTTTTGAGCTAAAAGAAAAACTTAAAACTCATTTAATAGATGAGGGTTTTGAGGTGACAGATTTAGGGAATGATCATTTAGATCAGAGTGATGATTATGTTATTTTTGCACACAAAGTTGCTGATGCTGTTACTAATGATCCACAAAATAGGGGAATTATTCTTTGTGGATCTGGAGCTGGTGTAGATATGGTAGCTAATAAAATTACAGGAGTTAGAAGTGCTTTGGTTTTTGATCTGCCGAGGGCTCGTCAAGCTAGGGAACACGAGGATGCGAATGTTATTTCACTTCCGGCAGATACATTAGATGAGGAGGATGCTTTCAAGATTGTTAAGGCCTTTTTAACTACAGAATTTAATGAAGAAGAAGAAAGACATAAAAGACGTTTGGAAGAAATGGAGAAAGTTGAAGAGGAACATTAGCAAGATTGCCACGCTTCGCTCGCAATGACGCCAGCACTGAAAGTGCGACGCGAAGTGTCATTGCGAGGAGCCGTGGGCGACGAAGCAATCTATTATATGATACAAATTATTCCAGCCATTGATGTGGCCACAGAAGAAGAATACAGGGATACTCTCAAAAAAATAGAGAATTCAGGAGTTTTTAAAGGTGGATGGGTGCATGTAGACGTTTCTGATGGTGTATTTACTCCCTGGAAAACAATATCTCCTGAAGTAGTAAAAAAGCATCCAACTAAGTTAAAAATAGAGCTACATTTAATGGTAGAAAATCCTAAGGAGATAATAGATAAGTTGGAAAGTGTGGATCTTGGTAGGATTATTACTCATATTGAGGTAGAAAAAAGTGCTCATATAGCCATAAATCCTGAAACACCGGTCTCTATTTTAGATGGATTACAAGCTGAGTCTGTTTTAATTATGGCAATTCATCCTGGCAAACAAGGTCAGGAATTTATTCCTGAAACTTTAGAAAAGATAAAACAAATTAGGAAGAGTCATCCGAATATATTAATAGGGGTGGATGGTGGAGTAACACCGGAAAATGCTAAACTAATAATAGATGCAGGAGCAGACTACCTAGTAGTAGGTTCACATCTAATAGAAGGTAATATTGATGAAAATTTGGAAGCTTTCTGGGAAAAAATCTACGCCTGAAAAAGCAGAAGGCCTTATAAAGGCGAAAAGCATAGAAAATATAGCCATTTTTGGTTATGCTGATTGTCAGGATAATGATAAGCTTTGTGGCAGCGTGGCAAATGTTGCTAAGGTTTTAGCAGAGGCAGGTTATACCATAGTGGATGGTGGTGGACCTGGAGTTATGAGGGCTGCTACTATGGGGGCGAAAGCTGGGGGAGGAAAAGTAATAGGAGTGACATGGTATCCTAAGGATGTAGAGCACTTTGAAGGTAGGGATCCAAAAAATTTATTTGATAAAGAGATAAAAACTGATAGTTATGTTGAGAGGACCTTAACTTTAATGAGGGAAGGTCAGGTTTACATAGTTTTTAATGGTGGTACAGGGACTATTTCAGAATTTGGCATGGCTTGGGGGTTGGCTAGACTGTATTTTGGTCACCATAAGCCGTTAATTTTATATGGAAAGTTTTGGAGGAAAATCATAAAATCATTTAAAGAAAATATGTTGCTAAGACCACAAGAATTAAGAGTTTATAAAATAGTAGAAACTCCGGAAGAAGCTCTACAAGCTATAAAAGATTTTGAAGTAGAAATTGGTAAGGGTGAACATGATCATGGACTCAGGGCTACCAAAGGAGATTATTCTATTTAATATGAGTCTATCTGCCCAAGAAAACAAGAAGCTAGAGCTACAAGCTGATACTATTCGCCAGGATATTATTAAAATGCTGGTGGCTGCTGGTTCTGGTCACTCAGCTGGACCTTTAGGAATGGCAGATGTTTTTACTGCCCTATATTTTAAAGTTTTAGAACATGATCCAAAAAAGCCAGACTGGGAAGGTAGAGATAGGTTGGTATTATCTAACGGGCATATTTGTCCAGTTTGGTATGCCACTTTGGCGGAGGCAGGTTATTTTCCTGTAACAGAATTAAATACTCTTAGAAAATTTGAAACGAGGCTTCAAGGTCATCCTCACAGAGGTACTTTGCCTGGAATAGAAACAACCTCTGGACCACTAGGATCTGGACTCTCTCAAGCTGCTGGAATGGCATTAGCTCTTCGTATGGATGGAAAGAAAAACTGGGTTTATTGTTTAACCTCTGACGGCGAACATGACGCTGGGAACACTTGGGAAGCTGTTCTTTTTGCTGGGAAAAATAAGTTAGCTAATTTAACAGTTATTATTGATAGAAATAATATACAAATCGATGGTAATACAGAAGATATTATGCCCCTTGAACCCATCAAGGATAAATACGAAGCTTTTGGTTGGTATGTACTAGAGATAGATGGGCATAATTTTGAAGCCATCATTGATGCCTGTAACGGCGCCAAAGCCATCCAGAATAAACCAGTAGTGATTATTGCCCATACCATCCCTGGGAAAGGGGTAGATTTTATGGAAAATGATTTCAGATGGCACGGATCTCCTCCTGGGTCTCAGGATATCCCAGGGGATCCAGCTAAAGAAGAACAAGCCAAAGTTGCTTTAAAAGAATTAAGAACCTTACAAGGTAAGATAAGGAGCGAGCATGAGTAGAGCTGCCCACTTAAATCCAAAAGTTTTTGACGGTGATGTTGAGCAAGTGCCCTCTAGGAATGGGTATGGGGAAGGGTTGGTTATAGCTGGGGAAGAAAATAAAGATGTGGTAGCACTGTGTGCTGATTTAACCGAATCTACTAGAACTCAAGCTTTTAAAGATAAGTTTCCGGAACGGTTTGTAGAGATGGGAGTAGCAGAACAAAACTTAGTGACAGTAGCCTCTGGAATGGCTGCTGTTGGCAAAATTCCTTTTACTACATCATATGCTATGTTTTCCCCTGGTAGAAGCTGGGAACAAATCCGGACAACTATTTGTTATAACGACCAACCGGTTAAAATAATCGGTTCTCATGCAGGTATTTCTGTTGGTCCGGACGGAGCTACTCATCAAGCCTTAGAAGATATGGCAATAACTAGAGTGTTACCTAATATGGTTGTTATTTGTCCGGCTGATGCTATTGAGGCCAAAAAAGCTACCATTGCTATGGCTAAAAACGGTAAACCCACCTATATGAGATTGTCTAGGGAAAAAGTGCCGGTTATAACTACAGAAGAATCCCCTTTTGAGATAGGCAAAGCAGAAATAGTTTGGGAAAGTGAAAAACCAAAAGTGGCTATTATTGCTTGTGGGCAGATGGTTTATAGAGCTTTGCAGGCAGCTAAAAGATTAAAAGAGCACAATATTGGTGTTCGAGTAATAAATTGCCACACTATTAAACCAATAGACAGGGATATGATCCTAAAGTCTGCAGAATATTGTGGGGCTATAGTGACAGTAGAAGAACATCAGGTTAATGGAGGTTTGGGTTCAGCCGTAGCAGAGGTTATATCTCAAGGTTTCCCAGTTCCATTAAAAATCATCGGAATTGAGGATCATTTTGGAGAATCTGGTGAGCCAGATGAACTTTTGAAGAAATTTGGTTTAACAGTTGAAGATATTATAAAAGGAGTAACTCAAGTTCTGAGGATGAAAGGAAATATTTAAAATGGAGGGGAAAAGTGTAGGTTGGAAGAAAACTTCTGCTATTGTTTTTATTGTCTTTGGGCTTTGTCTCGCGTATGCGATTGTCCGTTATAATATTGTAAGAAGTGTTCCGTTTGATAACCTACCTTTATTTATTGCCAACAAGGCGATTGCCTTATCAGCAACGATTTTGATTGGTTTATCTTTTCTTCTTGGACCATTAGCTCATGTTTGGACAGGCCTTATACCTCATCTCTATTTAAGAAAACATCTTGGAGTAATTGGTTTCGGTGTGGCAGCTCTGCACACATTAATGTCACTAGCTTTACTAGATAAAACTTATTACCCAAAGTTTTATACAGAATCCGGAAAATTTAATTTGATGGGTGAGTCAGCACTTTTATTTGGTATTTTATCTTTTCTAATATTTAGTGTTATTGCTATAACTTCCCTACCTCCCATTGAAAAACATATGCACCCTGGTCAGTGGAAGTTAGTTCAAAGAATGGGCTATTTAGCATACTTTTTTGTACTGTTACATGTGACAGTTATGGGTTTTGCTGGTTGGTTTAACCCCGATAGTTGGAAATACGGTTTGGCCTCTATCAGTCTAATAGCAGCTCTATTTATTATTTTTGTTTTACTCGTAAGAATTTTAAGTATAGGATTTAAAAAGTAATGGACAGTGAATATAAGTTCAAAATTTTAGTATTGTTTTATTCTTTTACAGGTAACACTGCTAAGTTATCAGAATATATTGCACAAGGTGCTAGGGAAATAGAAGGAGCAGAGGTGATAGTTAAACAGGTGCCAGAATCAATTCCTGAAAGTGTTTTTAAGGAAAAACCAGAGCTTCAAAAAGTTCGTGAGTCATTTAGCCATATTCCAATAGCTACAATGGAGGATTTAACTTCCAGTGATGGGGTAGCTTTTGGTACACCTGTGCATTTTGGGTCTTTTGCTTCGCAACTTAAACAGTTTATAGATCAGCTTTCTCCGGTTTTTATAAAAGGAACAATGGTAAGCAAACCTGCTGCTATTTTTTCCAGTGTAGGTAGTACCCACGGTGGAGAAGAGGCGGCAATGTTATCATTGATGATCCCTCTGCTTAATTTAGGAATGATACCTATCGGTGTTCCCTACCCTATACAGGGTGAAGGGTCAGAATTTGATGCGGGTAGCCCATATGGAGCTATTTTCGTCTCAGGGCATAAAGGGGAGAAAGAGTTAACTGAGGGAGATATTAAAGTTGCTAAAATTTTAGGAAGAAGGCTTTCTGCTATGGCAAAGATTATTAAATATGGTTGCATTAATTTCCCCGAGTGTGAGATTTTATCCACGAAATATCAGTAAGATTAAAATCCTAAAAGTTAATACTAGTGCTGAAAACCAAATTAATTCGATTGTAACAGAATAAGCACTAACAATACTAAACTAACAATAATGCTTATTACAATATTTACTTCCAGGATTATTTTTAATGGTTTGGGAAGTGTAATACCAAGTTCACTTTTAATTTGCAGCGTTTCTTTTTTGTAGAAAAAACTATAAGGAATGAGTAATAGAGAAATAGAAAATAATAATAAAATAGTGTAGTTTGTAGTCATATTAAGCATGAGCCACCTTTCCATTAAAGACATCTTCTGTAAATTTAGTAATTTCATTACCTCTTTCATGATTGAACCATACAGAGGCTGGCCGCATTAAATCTTCTAGGGCATCAGCTAAAAACTTGGCAGTTTCTCTTGGGTCTTTAATATTAGATAGGGTATAGACCTCATCGTGTGATGGGCGATCAAAAGCCACAGTGACACTGCCTATATCTAAAAGCTCATGTATGAAACTAGGAATAATCGTGTCTACTTCAGTTGTCCTAACCTGATCAAGAAAAACATTATCTATGGTATCAGCGAAAAAAGGTATACATTTTACTTCGAGGATTTTTCTAGTAGTAACAATGTATATATGGTAGTACCAATCAACAATAGCTTTACTTATGGCAAAGGAAGTTAGGGTCAGTGCTATTAGCACAAAGGAAATTGTTAAAGGAGGTGATTGTAATATTGTATATAATAAGTATATAAGAAGACCTGTAGTGAAAATTCCAGTGAATAAAATACTCACTGAAGTAGCTATTAAGACAAGGACATGCTTTCTTTTGGCAATAATGATCTCTTCATCAGATAAACTTAAACATCCTTTTAAATCATCACTTGATAACTCTATCAATCCTTTCTTCATGATTTCAGATTAAGGGAATTGGCACAATAATGCAGTGATATGGATCACGAATTTTGGAGTTTGTCTTTATCTAAAATAGTAATTGAATGCCTATTATAGTTAATAAGCCCAGCTTTGCTTAATTGTTCTAATTGCCTACTAACAGTTTCTCTTGTTAGAGAAGTCCAGGAAGCTAAATCCTGATGGGTTAAGAGTAGTTTAATGACTGTTTTACCATTTTTAGTTCCTCCAAATTTTTCTGCCAGATATAACAGAAGTGAGTAAACCCGGTTTTGGGCTTGATGGAACGAGAGTTCTTCCACACGAATAGATAATCCTAGAATGGCAGCTGAGAAGCGTTTAGCTAAATCTAATAATACATCTGGGTTTAGTTTTAGAAATTCTAGCACTTCTTTTGTGGGTGCCTTAAAGATTGCAACATCAGTTTCTGCTTGGAAAAAATACTTATTAGGTTGATCAGCTAGAACCAACATAATTGGGAAGAAAGAATTAGGTCTAAAAATATTAATAGTTAACTCTTCACCATTTTCTGAAATAGCATATTGTTTGATTAATCCTTGTTTTAATAAATAAATGCTATGAATCGGATCATTTGGCTGATAAAGAGTTTTACCTTTTTTCAAACTTAGTGATTTGTATCGGTTAAAGAAAGAATCGAGTTTTTTTACAATTTCATTGTTCACAGCAAACGAAATATATCATATTTGGTGATTTAAAACACTGGCTGATTAAATGTATTTGACATATCCCCCCAGGGGGGTATAATGGTTTCATGGCATATAGACCAAAAGATACACAAGAAAGAATACTTCACAGATTAAAGATTGCTCAAGGTCATTTAAGTAAGGTTATTAAGATGGTGGAAGCTCAGGAATATTGTATTGATGTAATCCATCAATCACAGGCAGTTCAAAGAGCATTGGAAGAAACAGATGCAGTTATTCTAGAGAACCATCTTAAAACTTGTGTAGTGAGTGATATGAAAGCTGGTAAAGCCAAAAAGTCGACAGATGAAATAATGGCAGTTTTTAAAAAAAGCGGATTCTAAATGAAAGAAATAAAAAAAATATTTGATGTTAAAGGAATGCATTGCGCATCCTGTGTCAGGGTAATTGAGAGAACTTTGCAAAAAGTTGAGGGTGTACAGGCAGCTACTGTTAATTTAGCTACTAATAAAGCCACTGTAAATTACGACAAGTCAACTTTGGAACATGATATGGCCTCAGCAGTTAAAAAAGCAGGTTATGAGCTAATGATAGAGGAAAAACCTATAGAGGGTATGGATAATTTAAAAGAAAATGTTACTGTTTCTCTAGTTTTAGTTTTCCTAAGTGCTTTAATTATGATTTGGGAACTCTTCTTCCCCATGAGTTTTACTATAAAAGAATTTTTCCATCATCTTTTACCTATTTTTGCAACATATATGTTATTTGTTGTTGGCAGACCATATATTGCAGGGATGTGGAGGTTCATTAAATATAAAAGAGCAGATATGGACGGTTTGGTGGGTATTGGTACAAGTATTGCTTTTATTTATAGCTTTATTGTTACCGCCTTTGAACAGCAACTTACAAGGATCTTAAATACGGAACATACATATTATGACGTAACAATTATTGTTATTGGGCTTATCACTTTAGGTAAATACTTGGAAAACAGGGCAAAATCTCATACTTCTGATGCCATTAAAAAATTAGTTAGACTGCAGGCCAAAACGGCTAAGGTTATTATGGATGGAAAAGAAATGGATATGCCAATTGAACAGGTTACTGTTGGTCATCTAATCAGGGTTAGACCAGGTGAAAAGATTCCGGTTGATGGAGTAATTATCGAGGGAGAATCCTCAATTGATGAATCAATGATTACAGGTGAAAGTATGCCAGTTGATAAAGCAATTAATTCTCAGGTTATAGGTGCTACTATCAATAAATCGGGTAGTTTCATAATGAAAGCTACAAAGGTGGGTTCTGAGACCATGCTTTCTCAAATTATTAAATTAGTTGAAGAAGCCCAAGGTTCAAAAGCTCCAATTCAGCGTATGGCAGATACGGTATCCTCTTATTTTGTCCCAGCAGTGTTAGCAATTGCTGTCCTAACTTTCATAGGATGGGTATTAGCTGGAAACTTTGTTTATGGTTTAGTAAATATGATTGCAGTGCTCATTGTAGCCTGTCCCTGTGCCATGGGTTTGGCTACTCCAACAGCCATTATGGTAGGTACTGGTAAAGGTGCAGAGAATGGCATTTTAATTAAAGATGCAGAAAGTCTGGAGATTGCCCATAAAGTTAATACGGTCGTGTTTGATAAGACAGGAACCTTAACCAAAGGTACACCGGAAGTGACTGACATCGTCATTGCGAGGAGTGATAACGACGAAGCAATCTCAAAAAAGAGATCGCCACGCTTCGCTCGCGATGACGTCCTTCGTCTTGCTGCCTCCTTAGAAAAAGGTTCAGAGCATTCATTAGCGGATGCGATCTTAATGGAAGCGCAGTCATATAGGTTTAACGATTCCAAACTTAGTAAGGTAGAAAACTTTAAAGCCATTTCCGGCTTTGGAATCGAAGGATATATAAAAGATAAAAAGTACCTCTTGGGAAATTCTAAATTAATGGAGAAAGAAAATGTGGATTTAGCATCTTTAGTTTCATATATTGAAGCTTTCGAGAGTCAGGGTAAAACAGTTATGGTTTTAGCAGAAGATAAAAATGTTTTAGGTCTTATTGCTGTTGCGGATACCTTAAAAGAAACAGCTTATGCTGGAGTACAAGCCCTCCAAAAAAAAGGGATTGAGGTTGTCATAATCACAGGAGATAACCAGAGAACGGCGGAAGCAATAGCCTCTAAATTAGGTATAAAAAAAGTTTTGGCAGAGGTACTACCGGATCAAAAAGAAGAAGAGATTAGAAAACTTCAAAAGATAGGAAAAGTTGTTGCTATGGTTGGAGATGGGATAAATGATGCTCCAGCTCTAGCTGCAGCAGATGTTGGGATTGCTATGGGGTCGGGAACCGGTATAGCAATTGAATCAGGGGATATCATTTTAATGAATAAAGATTTGAAATCTATAGCATCTGCCATTGAACTTTCCAGAAAGACTATGAGGACTATTAAGTTCAACCTTTTCTGGGCATTTGGTTATAATATTATATTGATACCAGTTGCAATGATGGGGTGGATAAGTCCAATTTTTGCAGGAGCTGCTATGGCAACTAGTTCTATATCTGTAGTAAGTAATTCTTTGTTATTAAAGAAGGTAAAACTAAATATATGAATCTTTGGGTAATATTTTTGACAGGTTTAACGGTTGGGGGGTTAACCTGCCTGGCAGTACAAGGAGGTCTTCTTGCCTCAATTATTGCTGCCCGACACTCGCGTACGATTTTCCCCACCCTGGCTTTCCTAGGTACGAAATTAGTAGCTTATACACTTTTGGGATTTATCCTGGGGGCTTTTGGAGGGGCATTAAATATTTCTTCTAATGTCCAAATTATTATGCAGTTTATAGCAGGTCTTTATATGGTTGCTATAGCATTAAACCTTCTTAATGTTCATTCCATCTTTAGATATGCAGTAATCCAGCCACCTAGATTTTTAACCAAAATGGTTAAGAATCAATCTAAAAGCAAGGATCTTTTCGCACCTGCTGTCTTGGGGGTTATGACAATCTTTATTCCCTGTGGAACTACATTGGCAATGGAAGCCTTAGCTATTTCAAGTGGGAGCGCTTTACTCGGAGCCTTAATAATGTTTTTCTTTGTATTAGGTACCCTCCCTGTTTTTCTTGGAGTGGGATTTTTAACTACCATCTTAGGAGACAATTTTCATGGTAAATTCTTAAAGCTAGCGGGTTTTCTGGTTTTGTATTTGGGTATTACTTCTGCTAATGGGGCATTGGTAGCTGGTGGTTCGCCGATTACTTTGCCCTCTGTAACAATTAATTTAAGTGGTAATATTAAAAGCCAAGCGCAAGTCACCCAAAATCCTGAAATAAACATACAATCAAATGGATATATCCCAAACTATATAAAGGTCAGGAAAGACGAAGTGGTTAACTTAACTTTAAAAAGTACGGATGCTTTTAGTTGTGCTTCATCATTCAGAATCCCAAGTTTAGGAATAAGTAGGAATTTGCAACCTAATGATATTCAGACAATTGCCTTCACACCTACCCAGATAGGACAAATTCCATTTAGCTGTTCGATGGGAATGTACAGAGGAATAATTGAGGTTATATGACTAAGATAGTAAAGAAAAAATTAAAAATTCAGGGTATGCACTGCACTTCCTGTGCCATGAATATAGACTTTAACTTGGAGGATTTGGAAGGTGTTAAATCTGCTAAAACTAGTTATGCTAAACAGGAATTAGAAGTAGAATTTGATGAGGAAAAAATCGATAATCAAAAGATTATTCAAACAATTAAAAAAACAGGTTATACTGTAGTAGATGTATGATCTTATCTCCATAGGGGACTCGGTTGTAGATACTTTTATTCCATTAACTGATGCCAAGGTAATCAATGAAGATGGAGAGACACTACTTGCTATGCGTTATGGGGATAAAATTCCGGTAGGGGATTCTGTTAGTATTGTAGCTGGGAATGCTTGCAATAATGCCGTCGGATCCTCTAGATTAAAACTTAATACTGCTATTTATACTCATGTTGGGAATATTGGTGATGATGAAAATGATGACAGGATTAAAGCTAAATTAAAAAAAGAAGGGGTAGATATCCGTTTTATTACAGAAGATAAAAACTTACCTTCTAATCATCATATAGTTTTAAATTTTAAAGGTGAGAGAACTATTTTAATTTACCATCAACCTTGGAAATATAAGTTACCTGATTTAGATAAAAGTAAGTGGATTTATTTTACCTCTTTAGGCCCAACTTTTACTGAGTCTAATCTAATAGGAGAGTTAACAAGTTATCTTGAGCGGACCAATGCGAGGTTACTTTTTAACCCAGGAACTTTTCAGATAAAAGCAGGAGTTAAGAAGAATCCTAGATTGTTATCTTTGACAGAACTTTTTATTGTTAATCTTGAGGAAGCAAAAATAATTTTAGGATTTGATGAAAGAGATAATATTGAAGTGAAAAAATTATTAAAAGGGATTGTAGATTTAGGTCCTAAAATGGTTGTTATTACTGATGGGGGAGAGGGTTCGTATGGATATGACGGGGAGAAATATTGGAAACTAGATATTTTTCCAGCAAAATTAGTTGAGATGACAGGATCTGGAGACGCTTTTGCTACAGGCACTCTAGCTGGATTATTTCATGGAAAAGATTTAAAAGAAGCTATGCGCTGGGGGGCATGTAACGGCGCCTCAGTGGTAGAACAGGTAGGTCCTCAAGCTGGGCTTTTAACCTACAGTCAAATGCAGGAAAAACTAAAAGAAAATT